>Ga0224504_10001034_pt1 | contig 12492 bp, 5 predicted proteins | sample SF_Oct11_sed_USG_3_FD_170160 | JGI IMG/M metagenome (GOLD analysis project Ga0224504, IMG submission 170160) | Sediment microbial communities from San Francisco Bay, California, United States - SF_Oct11_sed_USGS_24 | ecosystem: Environmental > Aquatic > Marine > Sediment | place: USA: California... | reverse complement strand
TTGAATATACCTTCAAACATTTTACCTGCCATAGCACCACCCATACCTGACATGAAGTTCATTTCTTCATCCATGTTGAATAGTAAGCCTGTCGCTTCAAACTGAAGACCTTGCTCTGCCGACTCGTAGAAGAATCTACCCGTCCTAGACTTACTCATTGTGTTCTTAAATGACTTCTGAACACGTCTAAAGTCTTTAACAGCATCAGCCACTTTATCCATCTTCTCATATCGCTTCATCAGCCTGTAAACACCTTTACCACCCTTCGCTAATCCTGAAGTAGTAAATCCTGTACCTGCTAATGCAACCATGATAGCTGAAGATGTTCCAATCATGTTTCCTGCATTCTCAAAAGATAAGAAGTCAACATCAATTCGCTTATTGAGTTGTTCCATTGTCAAATCTCCTGACTTAAAGTCGTTAATATTAAACCCTGCCTCAACGATAGTCCCCTGAATAGTTCTTGCTGCATCAGTTTCGTTAAAGTAACCGTAAGCATCAGATGTATTTGGTGCGAACGTACTTATAAATGAATTGCTGAATGACTCCCAAAAACCTGCTGATTCCTCAGTCATACCCCAATCATTATTGAAGTACAGTGGAGATAGTTTCTGAAGTGTAGCAACGTGCTTGTAGTACTCAATCTCTTCGGGAGACAGGTCAACCCCTAAATATTCCCAATCAAGTACATCACGTGCTTTCTCTCCTGTTCTATCCCAATAGTCTTGAGATATTTTATGCTTATTCTTCAGAGATTCAGTCTTTCTCAAAAGATTCTCGTAGAAGAAGTCAAATCTATCTTTAGGTGTCAAACCATCAGGGATAGCTTGAAATAGCTGTCTTGCGCTTGTAGTTGCGCTACTTGCCACATCAATAGAAATTGCGTTAGGGTCATTCATAAAGAATGTGTTCTCTCCCGCTTTTAACTCACGAATATCAGATTTCAACTCACCTAGTCTCTTCTTGTAGTCGTTAAGTCTCTTTCTGATTTCAGGATTAGAAGGAGCCTCACCGTTCTCCAACTGCATGTTAGCTCTAGCGATAGCTGCCTCAATCTTTCTTTTCTCGTCAGTTTTCTCTTTGATTATGTCTCGTCTGTTAGAATATATCTGATTAGCTTTTTGCTTATACTTGTTGATATATTCTCCAAGCTGTCTTTCGATGTACTCTCTCTCGGTAGAGCTTACACCTTCTGCTATTGAGTATGCGTTTGTTAACGGGTCGATAATAACTTTACCGCTATCAACATAGTCGGAGATAAAGTCACGCATATCTAGTGTAGCGTAGAACAACTCCTTAACCTCTTTGTCTACGAGGTTCTTGTTTTGTTCCATCAATACTTTTTTGTTCTCAGTAAGAACGTCAGAAAGGCTATCACCCCTATTATAGGCTTCAGCTAGTCTGTTGTTTATTTCCTTTGTGGTCTGTAAAAACGAAATAGTCTCCTGAACCATCTTCTCCGCTTCACCTGGAAGAGAACCTTCATCAAGCATTTGCTGCGCTTGCTTTTGAGCATTAACAAGTTGAGCCTTCTGACTGTCAGTCATGTTGGTATTGCCGTAAATTTCTTCAATGTCCTGACTAACAAACACCCCTAACTTCTCCTTCTCGATTTCATTCTTTAAAAGGTCTCTCTCAAACCTCTGCTGTGCTATTTCCTCTAAATCGATACCATACTCAAACTTCCCTGTCTCAGGATTATACCTTTGACCTTGAATGCCGTATGACATAGAGTACATCTTCCTCTGAATCTCGGCTATCTTGTGCTCAGGGCTGTTTAGCACATCGAGTCGATATTGGTCTGACTGCATGTACTCATACTTATTTTTAAAAGATTGTCTCTGAACCTCAAGACCTGCTTCAGCATCGGCAATATTCTTATCCGCTACCTTAATAGCTGATTCAAAATCAGCAGCAGTAGCTTGATACTCTTTAGAATCCTCACCGTACCCGTTTCTCTTCAATTCACTAAGCTGATAATCTCTGTCTTCAAGGATAATTTTTTTACCCAACTCAGCCATTTGAACAGCTTCACCTCTTGGCGGTAAGGCAGAACCATATTTCTTGTCCCACTCTGCTGCCGCTAAATTATACCCGATTGGGTCATAGTCTTGTGGCTGTGGTCTCGGTGGTAAATTAAACAGAACATCCTCACTTGTGGAGTACATCCTGTTAGCCATCTGACCTTCTTCAGTGTTTATTGAAGCCTTTATTGCTGCGTCATCAGACTCTATCTCTAAGCCCCTCTGACGAAGAATATCTCTTGACAACTCAATGTTACTTAACGGTCTTGGCTTTAATTTATCCTTAGCCTCTTGTATTTGACGCTGAATATCATCCCCACTAGAAGCAAAGTCTCCACGTTCAAAAGCCTCAGTGGTAGGAGGTTTTACATTAGCAGCTTTCGATTGACGTTGAGCATTAGTCTCAATCTCAGTTCCGTGGTATCCGTTTAACGCCTTAATGGTTTTATCAAGGGTAACGGGCTGCCACTCTTTCTCTCCTTTTTTTACTTGAAACCAACGATTATTGTTGATAGTGTACATAGCACCCTCTCTCCAAGGGTTTCCATATATCTTAACGCCCTCGAAATCCATACCACCTTTTGGTGGATTGTAATTTCTTGATGGAACCTTACCTTTTACATCATAATAAGAGTTCAGACCAAAAACTCTGTTTTGGCTAGTAATTTTGTTCCACTCCTGAGAAGGGTCTTTTCTATCGTACCACTCACCGTCTATAAGCGTGTATTCAAGTTTAGTTCCAGGATATGTATATACTTGTGGCTCGTCTCCTTCAGGCTCACCCTCTTCTCTAAGCTCACTAATTACAGGCTCACCCTCATCATCAATAGTGTCCGACTCAAAAGGAAGTGACATAGTTGCAGATGATTCCGCTTTGTCCTCAAACATGTCAGACTCATAAGTATCAAATGGAGTAGAAAAACTCGGTGGAGCAACAACTTCTTCTTGAGCATCTAACTCAGGAAAAGGCTCTAACAATGGCTCTTCCTCAACCAACTCTTCTTCTTGAAGCATTGGCGGTTGATTTTGCTTTTCACTCTCTAAAGGAATGCTAGGGGAGTCTTCCAATTTTACATTAGAAGCCTTTGGTTTCTCAGGCACATCAGGAACTTGAACTTTAGACTTTTCATATCTATACTGAGCAGCAAGATATAACGCCTGAGTAGGATAGTCCTCTCTCTTAGGAGCATTATCATCTCCACCGCCTGTGTCAGTAGATTTTACAGGTGGTTCACCATCATCACCTGTGTCAGGAGGAGTAATTGGCTTTGCCATTTCCTTCTTAACCTCAGTCTCTTGAGTTGGTTGCTCTCCTACCTGCGGAGTTGTACCCACTCCACCCGTCTGTGTGTTTGAAAAATCCTTCTTAGCCATACCATACAAATGTACTAATTTTATTCACTACTTCCTGAAGAGGTAGACGTTGAGACCACTGTGCTTTCGTCGCCAGGGTAAGATTTCTTTCTAGTCTCTTCTCCTGCTTCTCTGTTAGAGTAAGCTCGTCTAACTTCGTCAGCTTCGATATTAGCATTAGTTACGTATGTAAACTGACTTGGCTTAATAGCAATTTTACCTGTGTTAGGGTCAACATCTCCTTCAAGACCTATTTTACCTGTCTCGTACCCAAGGTTGATAAGGTTGTCTCCTGTGATTTCACCGTTGTAGTGTTCAGCAGCAGTGTATGAGTTTGTAGTGGCATCATACACCCCATAACCTGCAAATCTACCTGAGACTTGGTGTTGCATGTCCCCGTTGTGATTCTTCACTTGACGAAGCTCTTTTAACTCTGATTTAGCAGTGTTATACTGAGCAGAACCTTTTTTGTATTTCTTAAGTTTAGCTTCTCTCCACCCAATCATCTTATCAATAGAGTGAAGTTTACCGTCCTTACCTAGAACTTGGAAGTCTGTTGAGTTAGCGTAAGCTGTTGTAACACCTCTTGTAGGAACTTTTGCTACTGCTATACCACCTAAGTTAAATGATGACTTCTCGTCCTGAGCATACATCATCTGAAGTGCCTTAGCACGTGTCTTAGGGTCGCTGCTCTTAGAAAGAGCCTGTAAAGCCTTACTTCTCATGTCAGGAGAAAGCATGTCGTTGTTAACGTCATCCCATAAACTCTCTTGTTCACGGATTCTGTCTTCTCTTGTAGTATTATACTGACGCTTACGCTCCGCAAGACTAGCCCATCCTAGAGCATCGTTCTTTTGAAGTTTCTGCTCAATGTCAATCTTATCAGGAAGCATAGCCATGAAATACTTAACACCGCTTTGAACTTCTTGCTCAAATTCATCAGGAGTAGTTCCTTCGTAAAGAGTGTTGGTTCTGTAAATATCTCTAACGATAGTCTCAACAGCCTCAACATCATAGAACTCACCCATAACCTTAGTGTACTCATCGTACCCAACGCCTTTGTTCTTAACCTGAGCAATAACTTCTTGCATGTTAGATGCGAACTCAGGGTCTGACCAATCAGCGTTTTTGTTAAGTGGTAACTTATCCCCGCCTAATCCTTTAAGAAGCTCAATCTTCTTGTCTGCTAATGGAGTGAAGTTCTGATAAGAACGTAGAGTATTTACCATTCTACGAACCTTTTCATCTCCAATACCTTTACCTTGCATATACTCATCAAGGTCTGCTGTACCTGCTCTGAAGTCATACATGTTCTTGATAATCTCAGGTGGAATGTATTCCGTACCTTCATTCATCTTCTTAACAAGTGCTTCGATTGAAGTGTTTATCGTCTCAAGGTTTTTGCCTCTCGCTTGATAATCGTACATATCTCGCATAAACTGCTGAGACAATTTACTTTTACCTGACAAAAGACTTGCTACGTCTCCACCTGACAACTCATAATACTTGTCAAGCATGTCCACACCAATATCCTTGTACTTCTCATCGTATTGAGGAGTAGTACTTCCTAGTTCCCAAAACTTCTCATCAAGCTCTGCTTTCGCTTTAGCTCTCGCTTGTCTAGCTCGGTTTCTAGCGTCTGTCAACCCTTCGGGGAACAATGCGCCCGTAGCAGCAACTAACTGTCGGCTACCGATGTATCTACCTGTAAAGTTTGAAGTAATATAGTCTTGCTGAGGTGGATAGTATTGTTCAATACCAAGAGCCTCGATTGCAGCAGCAGGAGCAGATGCCTTAGCAGCAGCGTTTGACGCTCTATGCTGTTGACCTAGTTGAGTATATTGCTCGTCAGTCAACTCGTATTGACCGCTACCATCTCTAGCTATATCTCCAAGTGTACCCCCTTCGCCAGGGAATTGCTCGTAACCGCCTCTAGTAGTTTTTGTGCCTCCTGCGTCAGGATTCTGTACCTGTTGTTTTGAACGCAGCGCAGCACCCGCATCATCAACAAACTCATTTTTATTAACTTCCTTGTTCACATTGTCAACCTGTTGTTGAACAGCTTGCGAGATAGCCTGACCACTCTTCATTTCATTGTATGAAGATGACTTGTCAATAACCTTTGACTGAACATCAGTCTTAGGGTCTTTACCGTCGATAGTAGATGAAGCAGCATCACTAGGATTAGCTTTCGCATAATCAGCAATACTCATATACTGAGCAGTCTCTTGCTTGTCCTTCTGCTTTCTAGCTTTTATCGAAGCCTCAGCAGACTTATCTGCAAGCCTCATATTATCAGCTTGTTTACTGGAAATTTTCTGAGAGTCGGACTTTCTTTTTTTAAAAGACGCAACCCGTTCATCATTCATGTTCTGACGGTCCTCTTTTCTTTCCGCTTTTCTTTCCGCTTTTCTTTCTTGACGGTCCTCTTTTCTTTGAGCCTTCTTTTCGTCTCTGTTCTTAGCCATAATGATGATTAGTTAGTTCCACCTTCAGTGTTGTCCTCAGTATCATCTATATTTAAGCCTTTTATTTTTCTTAGAGCTTCCATTATAGATTTTCCAACTTCAGGGTCAATACCGCCATCTGAGCCGCCAAGTAAATCTCCAAGCCTCGATGAAGAGGCAAGAAAGTTTTTCTCTCCCGTCTGCTTATTAGCTTGAGCTTCAATGTTCTTCTGCTGCTTGGCTTGCTCAGGTAAATCCATCTCTCTATCAGCAACATTCTGTTTCTGAGTAACCAATGAATTTAAAAGACCTAATCTCTCCTGAGACTGCCCTGCCTGAATATTAGAGTCAGCATCACGCATCATACTAAGATATGGAGCTAAAGAGCGACCACCAGCCATGTTTGAGCGTCTAAACATCATCTTACGGTCTCCCGCTGCCATTCTTTTTTGATTGAATGTACTTGTCCCTGTCTGATTGGCTCGAAGCATTCTTTTAGTCGCATTCGCCATAGCCTGCTGGTTAGGGTCAACAAGTGGAGCGCCCATCCCTTTTGCTTTTCGAGAATCAACAGCACCTTTTATCATCTTACCAGCAGATGCTCCTACTTTCAATATTGTTCCTAAAGTCATCGGGTCCATTACGCAATCTTATTTAGTTCAAAAATACAAATTATTTCAACGTCTTATATTGAACACCCACAGTGCTCACAAAGAAGTTCTCGTCTTCATCGCTGACTATTTTGAATATCATCTCACGTCCTTGCTGACGATTTCTAGGTGCTAATTCCTTTCTAGGAACGTAACACTCGAATCCAAAGTAGTCCTTAATATTTATTGGGTTTACGGTAGCATCAACAATAGAAGAAGGCACTCCCGTCTTGTACTGAGCATAGTTGTCATAAAACTCTATTCTCTTTGGCTTGCTAGGTGAGTTTACACGTATTCTGATAAACTCCTTGTCTGAGTAAACATCAGCGTCAGAAACTCCCGCTAGGTAGCATTCGTACTCCTCACCGTCGATTAAATTGCCGACTCCAAGCTCGTATGTCTCAAGATTCTTGAATCCATACACCTTATTGTCAATAGCGAGGTATTTGTCATACCTGTAATCACTCTGACACTGCAACATATCCTGTGACACGCCAAATATCAAAGTTGAATGGTTGTCACCTGACTGACCTTGATTATCAACAGTCGCATAATACTCTTTATGGAGAACATCGTACACGCCTGCCATTTTACTATCAAATCCTGAACCAATCTTCTCAACAAACTCATTGATATAAAGTTCGTTATATCCTGTCTCAGTCAAATCCTTGATTGTATTGCCCGTCAAGCCATAAGAAGCTGTGTTGTTAGCCCAAAACAATGTATTTGAGTACTCAGCCCAAGAACGCCAAGTCTCATCGTCCATCCCTTTGTTCTTATCAATCCAAAGTTCACTAACAACCCCGCCAATGTCTGAGCCTGCCGTTGCTAACTCATTACCGTTGATTTCATTGATAATTCGTTTATCAACAAGAAGAACACATACACCATTATTAGTAATTGCGTACAGGTTGTTTCCTTTTGGAGAGTCAGCGTCCCATAAGAACTTAATCTCCCCTGTGTCATCAGAAATATCATACTTATTGTCAGGCAAGAAAGTCTTAACTGTTGGGCTGTTTTGAACGTTTATAGGTCTTTTTACTGACCAAATGTTTCTTGTACAAAACTCTGTTTGCTCATCAAAACCTACTGAAGGTACAGTGGTAATAAATTCAGTCGTTTGCTTTTGGCTGTAGTCTGTATTGACTTGAGGTTTCCATCTAAAACCACCAAGCCCCCAATTAGTCCACTCGTCTCCGTAGTCATCAAAATACTGTTCAAACATCTTGTTCTCCTCAAGGAAGTTTCCTGAATCAGGAGGCAATATTCCTTCAGCACCATCTTTCCACTTGTAAGGTCTAGGGATATAGTTCTTCAAAGGGAAGGTCTGAGTGTTATATAAAGTCTTGTCAGACTCATCGTTAAACATGAACGAAAGATTTACTCTCGTCTCTGCTGTCCACATGGTAATAAGCTGCCTAATACTGGCTGGATTGATTCCTGGACCACCACCAAATAAGCCTACATCAAATCGAAACTCATTCAAGCCTAAAACATCATTTCCTTGATACCTAGCAATAGGGCTTAAATTCGTTGTGTCTCTTATGATTCTGTTGTCATCAACTATACCATAACACGGGTAGGGGAATGGTATGTTAAACCTAAAGTCATGGGAAGAATCAACAGGGTTTCCATTTCGGTTGTAACGATTATCATGGACAGCCCAAATATGCTCATTGATAAACGTATCTCCACCAAAAACCCGAACAGGTATTCTGTTATCATATCGAACTTCTACCGTACTGTCCTGAGGGACATCAGATAGTATCAAGCTAAATATCGTCGCACTACCGTCCGTTGATTCTTGAGATGTGTATGTACCATAAACATCGTAAGAGCCTGAAGGGTCTGTAATAGTGTGGAATCCGTTTGTGTTAATGTCGTTATTGATTATTGTTAGTTCGGCAACAGTCTTCCCATCAACGTTCAGCCACCTAACTTCGTTTCCCTGCTCATCAACAACCCAAACAAATCTCTCAAATACTGAATAGTCATTAAACACCTGACCATTAAGAGTTCTGATACAATCTTCCCATCTTTCAGACACAAGTGTAGCTGTCTGAGTAGCAGAGCCATTACTAACCAATACTTTAGACCGTAACTTAATGTAGTGACCTGTGTAGTTGTAGTCAGTAGATATTCCCGCATTGATTTGAGCCTCATCTTTGATAAGGTTCACAACATAAATAGGTTCTTGCCATTCTTTGAGTCCAGGGTCGTTGAAGTCCTGACTGTCACCTGCGCCTCCCGTAAACTCCTTACTGTAAATGGGTTGGTCAAAAGTCAACCTAACATTTGTCCCTGTACCCGTCTTCGTAGAAACGACCTCGGCAGAGTTTATGTCGAACAGAGTAGGATTCGTGTTTACGGGGAATGATGTATTGTTTGAAGATAAATCTCTCCAAGTTCCAAACCCAACGTAGCCATCTGTTAATCCTCCATCCCAATCAGGGTTTATTAGCCCCTGGTCTCTCAGTACACGGCAATATGTAATCATATCTGTACCTCGATTTCTTAGCCCCGTAAACTCTCTTAAAAATGAGTAAATCTCAGAGAAGAAGCCAAGTGGCGAAACAGCTTGAATTTTATAAGGAGACGATGCGCCTAGATTCACAAGTAGGTCATCAATCACCTGTGGAGAAACACCAATATCCCCGTCAAGGTCAGGGAAATGAACAATAACAGAGAAGGTATCCTTTCCAGCACCACCAGCAAACCCTCCGTCAGTGGGAATCATGTCATAATAAGCCAGCCCCTGCGCAACAACTCGTCCCGCAGGATTAGTTTGAACAACAGAGAATCCATCTGCCCAATCAGGTAAAGCAGTAGGGTCTACGCCCTTCACAGCAATACCTTGTGCATAATAGTCAAGACTGAAGCCTTGTGGGTTGTAATCGCTTACAAATCTAGGAAGGTCAATATTAGACCTGCTTGAAACGTACTCATTAACTCTCTGACCATGCTTAGAATCTGTATCTACCTGAGAAACAGGAGTAAACGTGTCGTATGGACCTGTATCGCTTGATGCTGCTCCCGAATATTTAGTAGAAGCCAAAACCTCCTCTTCGAGAGGGTTTACGTAAAGCCCACCACTTTTCCCTACCGCATCAACGTGGTCGAATACCTCGTGAGTCAATACACCTGGAACCCCGTCTGTTGAGGCTGCCAAAACCAAACCCTTATAAGAAGAGCCTTGCGTCTCCGCAGAAACAACATCGCGTCTGTTGGGGAATTGGAAATTGTCAATAATCTCAGTGGCGTATGTCTTAGCTCCTGAGTCATCGAACACAACGATTCCAAATCCTTGAGCCTCACCTCGCATATTACTCTTATAGTAAGTTGCATTGTAAGTATCAGTATGCCCTTTCTTTCCAATCTTTTCGATAGTTGGGAAAACAGGGTCGTTAGGGTCAGTTATAACTATTTGGTCATCAATGTCCTGTGAATTATATTTCACATTACCAAGCCACAGCTTTGAACCGAAGTACCGTATTGACTTGGCTGATTGAATATTCAATGGCGGCTCTGTAAGTTCAGAAACATCAACAGGCTCCTGAATCTCAACAGGAGATGCGTAATCGAGCACTCTAAGCGTGTTTAGTCCTGTCTGTATAGAGAAACTACCTAAAAGCTCTGAAACAGGCTGAGAATCAAGAGGAGAGCCACTAATAAAGCTGTCTCGTCTTACCTCAATGAAGCTATAACCATTTGCATTATCATATTTTAGTCTCAATTCATTACCGTAGATACTAGGAGACGAAACATTAGGGTCTTTTGAGAACGTACCAACATTTGGATGCTCAGGGATGCCTGAAAGGTCACTTTGTACAACAGGAATCAACTCTGACTGAGGAGACCAACCTGTTCTGTCTCCTTGCTCCGTAACGTATCGGTAAGAGTAAGAATGATAACCAACAGCAACGCCTGAAGAACCAAACACTACATCGTAGTTGCCGCTAGGACTGCTTGGCTGTTTAATGAACGCTACCTTATAGAAGTCAGAAGTAACCCCAACCACATACTCGTCAATATTGAACGCATCGAAGTACTTGTCTGTACACGCCCCTGTCTCACCGCCAACAGTCAAGCCTGAGTTCAGCATCAAATCCTTCAAGTTAAAAACTAAAGGTCTTGAATTGTCATCTGTAAGATAAAACTCACCGCCAATGCAGCTTTCGTTCTTGTCATACTGAAGCGGGAAGTTAATATCAACAGTGAAATCCTCTGACATTAAAACAATCTTACCGTTTACACGAATCAAAGAATCCTCTCCTGGGTTAGGAGAAGACCACACCTCGACAATGTTTCCATTTATCTCTTGAGGCATCATACATTCATAATCAGAACTCAATGGCTGACCTGTACCGTTAAGACATCTGTTGTCAATGTTTGGATACAGCAATTCCTCACCCTTAATCTTTTTCTTAGCGAAGTTATCCCCGTCCATAGGGATGCTACGCATGTTTCGGGCATCAACATGTTCTCCCTGACGTGTGCCAAGCATTTCTTTGTTCGCATCGGAGTTAATCCCCTTCTCGAACGTCTTCATGTCTGTTGGATGATGCTGTTGCTTCATACTATTACCATTTTACTTTGTCTGCCCAATAAGCAGCAGACATAACACCTTTCTTAATGTTTCTTCCGTGACGAGCCTTGAAGGACTTTCGTTTCTTCTTCATTTTCTCAGACTCACCCTTCTTTGGTTTACCCGCAGTCTTTGCGCCTTGTTCGCCAAACCTAATGATTTTCTCAACACCATTTTTGCACGCCTTGACAACGTGACTCTTCTTAGGGTGTCCTGAAGTTCGCTTCGGACTGTTGCAACTCATAGCTGCCTTCTTTAATGCTTTTGCCATGACTATTTGTGATACATTGAACTTAAATACTCTTCCATAGACTCTTTCTCAGCAGAATCCATGCTCTTGACTCTTTTCTGAGCCTTGTGCCAATTTCCTCTGTAATCGTCGAGTCTGTTGGCTGCACTCTGCCAAATACTGTTGTAGGTTCTTGGGTTTCTGTTTCTCATAGCATTGTAGTAACGCTCTTCAACGTAATCTACGATAGCTCTTTGGAAGAAACGAGGAATGACAGGCTTATCACCGTCTTCTCCGCCCATACCGTTGAATATCACACGTACATAAGGAAATGCTTGACAATCTTTACTGAACATCATTACTCCATTCTGTACGTTGTAATAATACTTCGGTCCATAGAAACCTCCGTGGTTCAATGTCAACAGCCTTTGATTAGGCTGGAACAAGTCTGCACTATTACTACCGTCATCCTTGACTTTGGCAGTATATCCGTCACCCTTATGCATGTTATTGAACTGACGCTTATGGTAAACCACCTGCGTTCTAGTAGGGTTGCAGAAATCTCCTTGATACACGTATATCTCACGGATATTAAACGTGTTCTCAGGCATCTTTATTTGCAAATGCTCAGGCAATTCAAAGTCCTGAGTAATCTTATAGTAGAACGTGTCGAAAGCAAGCTCCTGAAGTGCGTCATGTATTCTCGACATAAACCACCCCTTTGAGAAGCCTTTCTTGAACTCCTTATCGTTTACCGTCTGAGTTACCTCAGAAATTATCTTTTCGGCTGATACAAAATCATTAGCATTCATAATTATTGAGCTTCAGGGTTTTGGTTATAGTTTTGAGACTCAGGAACTTTAGGTGCTCTGTAATTCTGCATCTGAGATTCATCTTCACCCGTATTCTCATTCTCTTCAGGTATCATCATTACAAATCTACCCAACTGAAGAACCTCAGCAATCAAGTCCTGAATCAACTCTTCAGGAACAGTAAGCTCTTCATCTAAGCTACATAGCTCTTTCGGGTTCAATGTAGATTTTACCGCAATCTCTAAATCTGTTACGTCAACACATTCAAGACCAAGTAAATACACTCGGTTCACATCAATTCCATTCACCTTATCTCCTATTCGATAGAAGTATGGCTGCTTTGCTGATGGCTTCGTGTAAACATCAAGGTACAAGTGTTGAACTTCACCAAC
>Ga0224504_10001033_pt1 | contig 12505 bp, 11 predicted proteins | sample SF_Oct11_sed_USG_3_FD_170160 | JGI IMG/M metagenome (GOLD analysis project Ga0224504, IMG submission 170160) | Sediment microbial communities from San Francisco Bay, California, United States - SF_Oct11_sed_USGS_24 | ecosystem: Environmental > Aquatic > Marine > Sediment | place: USA... | reverse complement strand
TGAAATTGTTTGTATGCTGTTTTCATTAGTACACCTTTCCTACTGGCTGAATACGTTGACCATGTGGGTCACGTTGTCGCGAAAATCCATATTGCCGCAATGCCCCCCCAGGGGATAAATTTTGGCACGGTCACCGAAGACCCTCGGGAAGAAGTCGATCTGTCCGGGCTCCAGGATAATGTCATCCATGTTGTGCATCACCTCGATCTTTTCAGCCGTGCGCAGGTAATCCTCGATGCTCGTCAGGCTCATATCAGCGATCAGCTTGTCACGCGTCAGGGACGGGTTCTTTGCCTTTTGGTAGGGGAAAAAATACACGTGGTAAAAGTCGGTGAAACCAAGTCGGTAGGCGACCTGTTCGAGTTCGCCCGGTGATGAATTTTTTGTCATGGTGATATTTTTCGGCTTGATATAGCCGAAATCAGTCATCAGGTCCGAAGCGTAGGCCATGTTCGCCGAGGAAATCCTGAAGGAAACCCCGATCAGGGCGGCCAGTTCTTCGTTGTTCGGATTGACTGCCTCGAAGGCCTGGTACAGAAATTCCTCGCCGATATCGACGGTATCGGCTTTTTTGTAAACCCGGCTCAGCTGTTCCACCAGGCGGTTGTAGAACTGCGGAAAATTGTCGAGCCCGCCCGGGATGTTCTCCAGCATGCGGTCCAGCAGGGAAATAGAGCTGTACAGACTGACTGGCGGATTGATCAGCAGGGCTTTTTTGAAATTGAAGGTCTGTTTCGTTTCATCCAGCAAGGTGACGAAGGCGGCGTTGAATCCGCCGAGGCTGTAGCCGGTGACATAGAAGTCGGTCACCTCGATGCGATCCTTCAGCGTGTCCCAGATGGTTTCCATGACCCGGTAAATATCTTCTGCATCCTGATGGGCATTACCAGGCACCCCGGTCGAGTTGGCCGCAACGATAAAGTTCATGTAGGTGGGCGAGGAAATGGAAACCACGTGAAACCCGGCCTGGTAGAAGGCCCGCGCCATGTTGACATTCTTTCCCCCGCTGTAGGCAGCGCCGGTACCGGCGATCAGGAAAACCAGCGGCGCCGGACCTTTCTGCAATGTCTCTGAGTAGCGCAGTTCTGCATCGTACCAGAGGGCCTCGGGGACCTCGCGATCCTCGAAGATGGTGATGCTGCGCTTTTTCAGCGGGATCTTTTTCGGCAACTCGGCACGGAACCCGGGAGGCGTCCCGACGACAGTGGCGAGGAATTTGTTATCGATCGGAAAATCGTAGACATCGGCAGACGCCCATGCTGTCGAAAACCATACTGTTGCAAGCAGCAAGCCCAAATACCTTTTCATGCTGTGTACCTTTTGTAAAGTAGCTGAAAAATAAATTTCTGTTGATACCTGAAGCTGATCACCAGGAAAAAACAGCCCTTGCGTAAAAATCCTGAAAAGTAATAACTGCCATCCTCGCCTGCCGCCTCGTCGACAGCAGCAAACTCGACCCGGGGAACCACGATCTGCACAGCGGCGATCATTTGCTCCTCATCCAGCCCGGGCGTCTCTCATCTACGGCCTGCATTCAAGTGTAGACGGGACTGACCATTTGTGGATGGAATTATATACCGGCGGGGCGTGCTTTTCTTGCCCTTGTATACCACGCAGGCCAGGCCCCTGTATTACAGGAAAAATCGAGTGTCCCCGTGCATACAGGACGTTATGCAGCGGACAAAGTTGCAAAGCACGACAGGGAAAGATGTCAGGCCAGCGCAGCGACAGAATTCACGGATGCAGTGTGGCGGATCAATGTCACCCGTATCGAAAGCGATATCATCAAGCCCGCTGTCCGGGTCCTCGAGCAGTGAACAGGCAGTTTCGATGCATGCCGGCTGAAGCAGGCCAGGAAACCGATCACTGATGGCCTGCAGCGGCACCGCAGGCTGGGGCGCAACAGCTAGCCCGTGACCGCGACAGCTGTCAAGGTCGACCGAAATAGCGGCAATGGCAACAGTTACCAGTCAGTACACCAGCAACATGCCAACGAAATGCACGTGCCTGACCACAATGCCGGGGCACAACACGTGCAGGTTAGCTATGATCCTTTTTCGTTCTCCAACGCTGTTCGGGTGATCTCATTGTAGAGACCGGCTACCCGGGCGCTGATCGCCTGCCATTCCGGGTGCTGGTCCACCAGAGCTTTGTGTTCTTGTGCATCTTCGATGACCTCTTCCAGATACTCGATATCCAGATCATTGAGTATCTCACCGTTATCAACCTTTTCCTTGAGCGCAAGGATCCTGGGAAGTCGATACTCTTCGAACCGCTTCACCAGCACCTGTATCACTCCGGCATCATTTGACGTATCAGTCATTATTTTCCCTCTGGATTTTTCGTCATGTTTATCATGTAGTCAGGATTTTTCTTCCGGCACGTCATCAGGCAAGGTACAGGGTTATATTACCACCAGGGGCCCCGGCCAGACAGTGCCGCCACCGGCACGGCCGGTATTCGCCACGTGGTAAATATACACCTTACGGACCAGATTGGCTCGGGCAGATCGCCAAATTTTGTTCGGGCGTCCACCAGTACCGCCCTTCCCGGGCTATGGACAATCTTCGTGCAGGTTATCTGTTTTTCATGCCAATGCGTCCGTAGCAGTGCATCAGGCTAACGTGCCTTGCAGCAGATCAGCTCACCATCAGAACAGTAGAACCGTAGCTGCATCGTCGACCGCAACGCCTGCCTCCAGCTCTTCGAGACTGAAAAAGTGCTCAGGCGCCTCATCACTCCCGTCTGTCATGAAACAGCCATGACACCCTTGCGGGGCTGAATAGTTGCCGAATGATTACTTTTTAAACGCCCATAAAAAACACGTCTCGCGGAGGGAGATACGAGACGTGTAGTAGCAAGAGTCAAGAATGTTTTTTTTATTAGAATCCGCGCCACTGGTTAAATACTATCTCTCTGCTGAAACTCTGGCTATTGCACTGAAGTACAATCACCGCGTTTTAATAAAGACAGGACACATCATCCCGACCGGGGCAGGACGTATCACGGACCGGGTCCGCTATTGCAGTTACACACGAAAACAAACAGCAGTGGGTACTGCTTATGCGGGAGTATCTGTTTCCAGCTGGCGCCACACACTGTTGCCGCCAGAGGCCTTTTCAATCGCTGCCATGCGCGCGTCATGCGCCTGGCATTCGGCCTCACTGGCACGAATGACAGGTAAAGGTTTGCGCGCGGGGTCCACGCGCCTTATCCCGGCTTGCTGTGCGCCCTGGCTGTCTACCCTGCTGTCCAGTGACAGGCTCACCTGGCCGCCGGTCATCATCAGGTAGACGTCGGCAAGGATCTCGGCATCCAGCAAGGCGCCGTGCAGTTCACGCTGCGAATTATCTATTTCATAGCGCTTGCAGAGCGCATCAAGGCTGTTGCGTTGCCCGGGATGCATACGGCGCGCCAGCGCCAGCGTATCCAGCACCTTGCAGTGCCCTGCGACCGTACCCGGAGAGGCCGCTAACAGCCGGAATTCGTGATCAATAAAACCCACATCAAACGGTGCATTGTGAATCACCAGTTCTGCGCCCTTGATGAAATCGAGAAACTCATCGGCAACATCGGCAAAGCGGGGCTTGTCTGCCAGTGATTCGTTGGTAATGCCATGCACTTCAACCGCACCCGCATCAATCTCACGGTCCGGCTGAATATACTGATGGTAGGTATTACCGGTAAGACGCCGGTCTATTACCTCGACGCAGCCGATTTCAATAATACGGTGCCCTTCTGAAGGTTCCAGGCCGGTGGTTTCTGTATCCAGTACGATTTGGCGCATGCGTTTTCTGCCGTCTATAAAAGTTCGTCTATGGCCTTGTTCGCCAGTTCATCGGCCAGTTCGTTTTCAGTATGGCCACTGTGGCCCTTTACCCAGGCCCATTCAATCTGATGTCCTTGCGTGGCCTTGTCCAGACGCTGCCAGAGATCCACGTTTTTCACCGGCTTCCTCGCCGCTGTCTTCCAGCCGCGCCGTTTCCAGTTTTCCATCCATTCCTGGATACCCTGCTGCACATATTTCGAGTCCGTCGTCAGGCGCACGCAACAGGGACGCGTCAGGCTTTCAAGCGCCTGGATGGCCGCCATCAGTTCCATGCGGTTGTTGGTTGTCAGTGCTTCCGCGCCATACAGGGTCTTCTCATGACCATTGTGGCGCAGTAATGCGCCCCAGCCACCCGGACCCGGGTTGCCACGGCAGGCACCGTCGGTAAAGATCTCGGTTTCAGTTGACACGTCGCACATTGCCTTGTGTCGAGCTGGGGATCCCGACCGGAAACAGCCGGCGCCGTTCCAGTGGACCTTCTTTCAATGGTGTCAGTACGATACTGCGTTTACGGGCCACCAGTATGTAGGCTGCCGAAAGATACTTGCGGCCATAGTTATCGCCGGGTGCAGCGCTTATACGCAGCTTTTCAAGCAAGCGAACATTTTGCAGTGGCGGATACTGAAAAAGATAACGCGCATGCAGGGTGTCGAAGCCCAGCAATCTGAGCCAGTCCTTCATCCGGTTCATACTGAGAAACTGGCAACCCCATGGCATCTGCCGGTGCTTGCGCGACAATGCGCGGCGTAGCCCCCACAGGCTGCGTGGATTGAAACCGATAATCACCAGGTGGCCGTCCGGGATCAGGCTGCGATCTGCTTCGCGCAATACCTGGTGTGGATCCCGGGTGATTTCCAGGGTATGTGGTAAAACGATGGCATCGATGGTATCGCTCATGATCGGCCACTGCTCGGTATGACCGCCGAGTCCCGCCTGTTGCTGCGCCAGGGGCTCGACGCTCTGAATGACATGGTGGGGAATACGGCTGTTTTCCAGGTGACAGCGTTCCCACGGCGGATCCAGCACCAGCAGGTGATAGCCAAACAGCGTGGGTAACTCGGATTCCAGCGCCAACAGCTCGTTGTGCGCCAGTAATTGCCCCAGCGGGCGCTGGTACCAGCTGCGCAGCGAGGCAGACCTGAGAGGCGCTGTAGATGGCTTGTTCATTACCTCTGAATAATAACGCATTCCGGCCATTCCCGTACTCCAAAAACCCTTTCCCTGAAAACATATTGACCCGCTCCGAAGGGGCTGTCAGGATATGGCCGCAGATTAGGGCTGTATGCAAGATGTGGCGCTGGTCACATACCTTTATATCAAGACCAACCGGGGCATCGCCGATATCAAAGCATGAAGATCCTGCGACTTGTATTATCCGTATTTCTCATCCAGCAGATCGCCGGATGCGCCTCACTCAACACCCCGACACAAAAAAGTGATTCAAGTGATAGTGATTTTGCAACCATCACTGAACTTGATTCGCACAAACCTACCGCCAGTGGCGGACAGTATCATCACTCAACCACCCTGGCTGATAGCAGCACACCGGATTTCTGGACAGAGCTCCGCCAGGGCTTTCGCCTGAGTGGCACACAGCAACCAGCGGTTCGCAAGCACGCCAACGAATACGGCAGAAGTGCACGACAGGTTGAAAGAACATTCAAACGCGGCGATCCCTACCTTGCCTATATATACGAGGAAGTAAAAAAGCGCGGCTTCCCGAGTGAACTGGTGCTGCTACCGTTCGTGGAAAGCGGCTACGACCCCTTTGCCTATTCACATGGCCGGGCTGCCGGCATGTGGCAATTCATACCAGGTACCGGCAAGATGTACGGTCTCAAGCAGGACTGGTGGTATGACGGTCGCCGCGATGTGCTCGAATCAACGCAGGCCGCACTCAACTATCTCGACTATTTACAGCAACGCTTTGACGGCGACTGGCTACTGGCCATTGCTGCCTACAATTCGGGCAGCGGCACTGTCAGCAAGGCCATCAAGCGTAACCGCAAGGCCGGCAAACCGATTGACTTCTGGCACCTGGCCCTGCCGAAAGAAACATCGGCCTATGTTCCAAAGCTGCTCGCTATCAGTGACGTCGTCAGGCATGCCGAAAAATACGGTGTGGTCCTCGCGCCCGTTGATAGCGCCCCTGCTTTTGCCGTTGTCGACACCCGCGGACAGCTGGACATAGCCGTAGCAGCGGAACTCGCAGCGATAGACACAGAGCAGCTGTACCTGTTAAACCCCGGTTTCAACCGCTGGTCGACTCATCCGGACGGACCGCATCAACTGGCCATCCCTCTGGCCCAGGCAGCGGTGTTTGAGGAAAACCTCACAGCACTGCCGGACGAGCAACGCGTCAAGTGGGTACGGCACAAGATTAAAAATGGAGAGACCCTCTCGGGTATTGCCAAACGCTACAACACCACCGTCAGTGTGTTGCGAAATACCAATGTTTTAAAGAGCTCGAATATTCGTAGCGGGCAACACTTGCTGGTACCCGTCGCTGCACAGGATGCCTCACGCTACACGGCGCTGGCGAAACACCTGCAACCGGCCGCCAGCAACTCAAGCGGCAAGCTGACGCACAAGGTACGCCAGGGGGACAGCCTCTGGAATATTGCCCGGCAATACGATGTCACCGTAAGCCAGGTAACGCGCTGGAACCGGCTCGATAACGGGAAACTGATCCGGCCTGGACAACAGTTGGTAATCTGGCAGAAAGGCAGGATACACGCCGATGGCAAACGCATCCGCAAGGTCAACTACACGGTACGCAACGGTGACTCGCTCTACCGGATCGCACAGAAATTCAGTGTCAGCATTACTGACTTGCGACGCTGGAACAATCTCACCAAGGGAAAATATCTGCAACCCGGCCAGCATTTAAAACTGTACGTGGACGTAACCCGACTGCCCTCAGACGTTCACAGCTAGCTATAACATCAATCGTCCGGCAGATTTCGAACCAGCTCCGGGCAATACTGTTCCATCAATTTCCTTGAACCCGCACCGCAACTGATAATACTGCGCATGGCATCCTGCACCGGGATCGACACCGGATGCACATACTTTCCTCGCAGATGATAGATCAGGCCCGACGTCGGATTCGGCCCGGTCGGCACAAATACCGTATAGCTGCCGTCGTCGTGGGTATCGGTAATAAAACAGGTTGCCATGGTGGAATTACAAAAAATCTGCGCCAGCGCTACCGATGAAAAGGGCGAATCCTTGCGGCTGCCAAACAGCTGCAGTACGGTTTCCTTGATCATCGAATAGCCCGGGGCCAACCGCAGTATGCGGGTCTCAACCTGGTTGTAGAAGAATCCGCCCAACCGGGTACGGACCAGCACACCGACAAAGAAACAGGCCGCAACAATCAGAATAATAACGAATGTTTCCGCTATAAATTCATTGGTTTGCGTGTCCTTTATAACAATTCTTGTAAGTGGCTGGATCCAGCTGGCGATCAGATCAAAGATCCATACCGATACCGATACCAGTATCGCAACAGGCAGGATCACAACCAGGCCACCCAGTAGCGAGGTTTTCAGGAAATGTTTGAGCTTATCCATGTAATCTGTACTCCTGTGAAAAAAGTACCGGCGGGAGTGCCCTGCAGCCGCGAATTAATACTGAACAATTTGTGACTGCAGGCCGCTCCACCATTAAAACCCGCAAGCTGCCGGCATCAGCCCTCCGGACGCATATGCGGAAACAGCAGCACATCACGAATCGACGGCGAATCCGTGAACAACATCACCAACCGGTCGATACCAATACCCTCACCCGCCGTGGGTGGCATGCCATGTTCCAGCGCACGGATATAGTCATCATCATAGTGCATTGCTTCCAGATCACCAGCGTCCTTGTCTGCCACCTGCTGGCGGAAACGTTCCGCCTGGTCTTCGGCATCATTCAGCTCGGAGAAACCGTTGGCGATTTCGCGCCCACCGACAAAGAATTCAAAACGATCGGTAATAAACGGATTGTCATCGTTCCTTCGTGCCAGCGGTGACACTTCGGTAGGATATGCAGTAATAAAGGTAGGATCCTGCAGCCGGCCTTCTACCGTCTTTTCAAAAATCTCGATCTGTACCTTACCCAGTCCATAACTGTCTTTCAGTGGAATCTTGAGGTTCGCTGCCACCGCCCTTGCCCGCTCAGGGTCATCAACATCTTCGGGTATCAGTTCGGGATTAAAATGCAAAATGGAATCCCGCACGCTGATGCGGTGAAACGGTTTATCAAAGTCGTAGTGACTGCCCTGATATTCAACAAGGGCACTGCCGAGCAAGTCCTGCGCCATATTGCGCAACAGGTCTTCCGTCAGATCCATTAAATCGTTGAAGTCGGCGTACGACTGGTAAAACTCCAGCATGGTAAACTCGGGATTGTGCCGCGTCGACAAGCCTTCATTGCGGAAGTTGCGGTTAATCTCGTAGACGCGCTCATAACCGCCTACCACCAACCGCTTTAAATACAGCTCAGGGGCGACTCGCAGAAACAGGTCCATGTCGAGTGCATTATGAAAGGTTGAGAAAGGCCGCGCCGTCGCGCCACCCGGAATCGCCTGCATCATAGGGGTTTCCACTTCAAGGAAATCCTTGCCGTTCAGATAATCGCGAATAAACTGCACAATGCGACTGCGCATACGAAAGGTATTGCGCGACACTTCATTCATAATGAGGTCAACATAACGTTGCCGGTAACGGGTTTCCTGGTCCGCAAGACCATGAAACTTCTCTGGCAGTGGCCGCAATGATTTTGTCAGCATGCGGATAGCGTCTGCGCGCACGGACAGCTCACCGGTCCTGGTTTTGAACAGCACGCCTTCAGCACCAATGATATCGCCGACGTCCCAGGTCTTGAAGTTCTGATAGAGGCCTTCAGCTAGTGAATCACGTTGCAGAAATATCTGGATACGGCCGGACATGTCCTGCAACTGTATAAAACTTGCCTTGCCCATCACCCGCTTGGCCATCAGCCGTCCGGCCACATTGACGCGCACCGGCTCAGCCTCCAGCAACTCATTGTCCTTATCGTCATACTCGGCATGCAATTCACCGGCAACCGCGTTGCGGCGGAAATCATTCGGAAAGGCATTGCCATCCTTGCGGATCGCATCGAGTTTGCTGCGCCGCTGGGCGATGAGCGAGTTTTCGTCCTGGTCTGTCATAGTTTGTCTGATATGTAGGGTTTAAAAATACACGTCATTAATAGATTATCACCGAAAAATAACGCGGATAACTGCTTAAATACTCTGCCCTCGCCCTCTCCCGGAGGGCGGCGGGATAAATATGGCAATCACGAAAAGGGCACATCTATAAACCACTCTTCAGACTCGCCTCAATAAACTGGTCCAGGTCACCATCCAGTACCGCCTGGGTATTACCCACCTCGACATTGGTGCGCAGGTCCTTGATACGCGACTGGTCCAGCACATAGGACCGGATCTGGCTGCCCCATCCTATATCTGACTTGGTTTCCTCAAGTGCCTGCTGATCAACGCTGCGCTTTTGTATCTCCAGCTCATACAGCTTCGACTTCAGCTGCTTCATGGCGGTTGCCTTGTTCTTGTGTTGCGAGCGGTCGTTCTGGCACTGCACCACGGTACCACTCGGCTCATGTGTGATACGCACCGCCGACTCTGTGCGGTTAACATGCTGTCCACCGGCACCACTGGCACGGTACACATCAATGCGGAGATCGGCAGGGTTGATGTCAATGTCAATATCGTCATCAATTTCCGGTGAAACAAATACCGCGGCAAATGACGTATGGCGGCGGTTACCGGAATCAAAGGGAGATTTTCTAACCAGCCGGTGCACACCGATCTCAGTACGCAACCAGCCGAACGCATAATCGCCGTCTACCTTCACGGTCGCACTCTTGATACCTGCCACATCACCGGCAGACACCTCGATTAATTCTGTCTTGAAGTCATGACGCTCGGCCCAGCGCAGATACATGCGCAGCAGCATTTCCGCCCAGTCCTGTGCCTCGGTACCACCGGAGCCGGACTGGATGTCGACAAAGGCACTGTTGGCGTCCATCTCGCCGGAGAACATGCGACGGAATTCCAGCCTGGCGATATCTTCTTCAAGCGCATGCACATCCGCTTCTACCGCATCGAGCGTTTCCTGGTCGTTTTCCTCGGCAGCAAACTCCAGCAACTCACTCGCGTCCTGCAGTGATTGAGACATGCTGTTGAGTGTCACCACCACCTCTTCAAGCCGCACCCGTTCCTTACCCAGTTCCTGGGCACGTTCAGGATTATTCCAGACGTCCGGGTCTTCCAGCTCGCGAGTGACCTCGGTCAGCCGTTCATTCTTGCTATCGAGGTCAAAGATACCCCCTGAGAGACGCTGCTCTCCCGTCGAGGTCTTTAATCTGGTTGCGTATCGAGGTCAGGTCAGACATAGATAAGATGCTATTCGTAAAGGAAATTTAAAGCGCGTCATGATACTACTGTTGCTCCGGGGAGACTACTGCGGGCAACCCTGTTAAGCGCCGGGCGAAAGCGGCCAGCATTGGCCCCGTTTGCGACCCATTGCTGCACCCCGGAATAAAGTCAAAATTCAGGTATATCTCATATACTTCTGTTTATACGTATATTTAACGCCATATATCAGTCCGCTTGGCGGCGAGCTTCCATGTGCTCAACAATCAACTGCGGGGTGACAATACCACGATATTCATTCACATCGAGCCGGTAGGCCATGTGCACCCGCTGACTACCCCGCGGTAGTACCTCGGTGTTAAAGGCGATGCCGTCGATCTGGCAATTACCGCGCTCGGGACTCAGGGTCATTTTCAGGTGCCGCTGCCCCACCACGCGATGGCTGACGACATTAAAGTCACCTTCAAACACCGGCGCCGGAAAACCCTGGCCCCAGGGACTGGCGTCTCGCAACAGCTGCGCAGTTTCCAGTGACAGCTCCTGTTCAGCGAGTTCACCATCCGAGTAAATGACGCCATTGAGATCATCACGGGAAAGCTGCCGTGATACTTCTTCATCAAACGCGCTGGCAAATGCCGGGTAATGTGCTTCCGGCAGACTCAGACCCGCCGCCATCGCATGGCCGCCAAACTTTGCAATCAGGTCAGGGTGTCGCGCTGCAACCGCATCCAGCGCATCACGAATATGCAAGCCACTAACCGAACGTGCCGAACCTTTTATCTCGCCGTCACCACTGCGTGCAAAGGCAATCACCGGCCGATGAAAACGTTCCTTGATGCGTGCGGCAAGAATACCGATGACGCCCTGATGCCAGCCTGGATCAAACAGGCACAGACCAACCGGCAGCTGTTTATCATCAAGCTTAAGATTCTCGATAGCTTCCAGGGCACGGCTTTGCATATCGGATTCAATATCCTTGCGTTCACGATTCAATGCATCCAGCCGTGCAGCCATTTCCGATGCCGCCTTCGCGTCATCGGCAAGCAGGCATTCAATACCCAGTGACATATCATCAAGGCGACCAGCCGCGTTCAGGCGCGGACCAACCGTAAAACCAAGGTCGGTTGACACCAGCCGCGACAGGCTGCGTCCAGCAACTTCCAGCAAGGCACGAATCCCCGGCACACAGCGACCGGCACGCATCCGCTGTACGCCCTGCTGCACCAGGATGCGGTTATTGCGATCCAGCGGCACCACGTCGGCCACTGTACCGAGCGCGACCAGGTCGAGATACTGTGCAAGATTCGGTTCCGCTATTGCTTCGTTTCGAAACCAGCCCTTGTCACGCAAGCGGGCCCGCAATGCCAGCATCACGTAAAATGCCACACCGACGCCGGCAAGGTTTTTGCTGGGAAAGCCGTCACCGATGTTATTGGGATTGACAATGGCCGCAGCTGCCGGCAATTGCTTGCCGGGCAGGTGATGATCGGTGATCAATACCTTGATGCCCTGCTGACTGGCCGCCGCCACACCTTCAATACTGGAGATACCGTTATCCACAGTCATAATCAGGTCTGGCTGCAATTCAGCTGCCACATTGACTATCTCCGGCGTCAGGCCATAACCGTATTCAAACCGGTTCGGCACCAGGTAATGAATTTCCGTAGCTCCCATGGCACGCAAGGCACGCATGCACAGGGCGCAACTGGTGGCCCCGTCAGCATCAAAGTCTCCAACTACCACGATGCGCTGGTGTCCGCTGACAGCCGCCTCCAGCAAATCAACCGCGCCTGTCAGCCCACCGAGTTCTGCCGGTGGTATCAGACGTTCCAGTGAATAGTCCAGGTCATCGGCGCTCTCGACCGCGCGCGCAGCATAGACCCGGCGCAGTACCGGGTGCAGATCGACGGGAAACTGTTCTGTGGACGAACAACTGCGTCGTACAATGGTTTTACTCATGGCTACACACATCCTCGAAAAAACGCTTGCGCTGCCAGAAAACACGCTGCTGTTTTCTGTTTGTCAAATAACCGTAACCATTGCAGGGACGTATCTCCAGCGAGTCAAGCGCAGCGCTCCTGACTGCCGTCAGTAACGGCGTAAACCAGTGCCGTTCCAGTTGTAGCAATGCATCAACCCAGTTCTCTATATCGCCGTATTGCGCCGGACCTTCAAGCACGTCGTTTACTACCAGTGTCTCGCCATCACCCGGGGCGGCCAGTAATTCGTCCGCGTTCACAGGTAAATCCATACGGCTGACACCCGCCTGCTGT
>Ga0224504_10001032_pt1 | contig 12508 bp, 11 predicted proteins | sample SF_Oct11_sed_USG_3_FD_170160 | JGI IMG/M metagenome (GOLD analysis project Ga0224504, IMG submission 170160) | Sediment microbial communities from San Francisco Bay, California, United States - SF_Oct11_sed_USGS_24 | ecosystem: Environmental > Aquatic > Marine > Sediment | place: USA... | reverse complement strand
CATCACCGCCCTGGAGGAACGCAACCGCGACTCCGCCGAACGCATCAAGGCCCTGATGTTTACCTTCGAGGATTTGGGCAAGCTCGATCCGGGCGCCATCCAGACCGTTTTGCGCGGCGCCGAGAAGGACAAGCTGGCGCTCGCCCTCAAGGGGGCCTCGGAAGCCGTGCGCGACCTGTTCTACTCCAACATGTCCGAGCGCGCCGCCAAGATGATGCGCGAGGACATGCAGGCCATGGGGCCGGTGCGGCTACGGGACGTCGACGAAGCCCAGATGTACATGGTCCAGGTCGCCAAGGACCTGGCCGCGCGCAACGAAATCATCATCGCCGACAGCAAGGGCGAAGACGAGCTCGTGTACTGAGAGGCGCGCGATGGCCCGGGTGCAAAAATTTCTCTTCGAGACGACGTTCGACGCGGACTGCCGGGACGCGGCAGCGGCGAGGGAAAAGATGCCGCCGCCCAGATTCAGCGAGGAAGACCTGGCCAAGGCCAGGAGCGAAGGCTTCGCCGCCGGCCAGGCCGCCGGAGGCGAGGAGGCCAGGCGCGCAACCGACCACGCCGCGGCCGAGGCGCTCGCCGCTCTCGCCGGGCACTTCGAGGCGGCCGCCGCCCAACTCGCCGAGGCAAACGACAACCGCGTTCGCCGGGCCATCGAGATTGCAGTCGTTGTGTTGCGCAAGGTGTTCCCGGAGCTCTCCAGGCGTAACGCCCTGATCGAGACCGAAGCGTTGATCGGACAATGTCTGGCGCAGCTGCCCGACGAACCGCGTGTCGTGATCCGTGTCACCGACGCGCTGCTCGATCCCCTCAACGAGCAGATCGCGGCCCTGGCCGAAAAGGCGGGGTTCGAAGGCAAGATCGTGTTGCTTGCCGAGGAAAGCCTGTCGGCCAGCGATGTCCGTGTGGAATGGGCCGACGGCGGGGCGGAACGGGACACGGACTGTCTCTGGGCCGAGATCGAGCAGGTGCTGGAACGCGCCCTCGGCACGGCCCCGTCCGACCCGGCGCCGCGGAACGAGGTCCCGGCGGCGGAGGCCTCCGCCCCCGCGACCGAATCGGTGCCACCCGAGGACGCAAGGGACGCCGATTTGGCGTCGGCGGTACCGACCTGATGCAAACAAACGAACCTGGAGCCCTGTCATGAGCGAAGAACAGAACCTGGACTTGGCCGAATTGAGCAGCGAGATAGCGCCGGAGCTGACCGAGAACCCCGGCGAATTGGACCTCGCCGATCAAGCCCAGCCGCCGACCAACGCCAAGGAGCTGGAGGCCGTCTACGACATCCCCGTCCAGGTCTCGGCGGTTCTCGGCAAGGCGAACATGCAAGTCAGCCAACTCCTCAAGCTGGGCCGCGGGGCCGTCGTCGAGCTCGACCGCAAGGTCGGCGAGGCGATCGATATCTACGTCAACAACCGCCTGGTCGCCCGCGGCGAGGTTGTCGTGGTCGAGGACCGCCTCGGCGTGACCATGACCGAGATCATCAAGATGGACCGTTCCTAGGGAGCCGAATCCAGCGGATTTCGCGTGGAAACGAACAGGACCATGGCAAGCATCGGCGGCGCGGGAGCACGGCGGACACGCGGCGCGCGAGGCGTAAGATCGCGCGTGCCCGCCACGCCGAACCGGGCGGCGAGCCTCGACCTCGCCACCCTGATCGGCGTGGTCGGCGGGTTCGCGATGATCGGCCTGGCCATGTTCCTGGGCGGATCCGCCGGCAACTTCGTAAATCTCCCCGGAATCCTGATCGTACTCGGCGGCACGTTCCTGGTAACGACGATCTCGTTCACTCTCGAGGAGGTCGCGCGGGCCCAGAGCGTCATGCTGCGCGCCGTCTTCTATCGCGGCGAGCGGCCCCATGAAGCCGCGCTCCAGATGCTCGATCTGGCCGAACAATCGCGCCGCAAGGGCGTGCTGACCCTGCAAAAGAGATTTCCCGCCCTGACGCAGCACGCTTTCCTGCACCGCGCCATCGGGATGGTCGTGGATGGCCTGCCCGGCGAGGAACTCGAACGGATCCTCAACGGCGAGGTGACAGGAGCCGCCCAGCGGCACCTGCGTTCGGCCGGCGTGCTGCGCCGCGCCGGCGAGGTGGCCCCGGCCATGGGGCTGATCGGCACCCTGGTCGGCCTGGTCCAGATGTTGGGCAGCCTCGAGGACCCCTCCTCGATCGGTCCGGCCATGGCCGTGGCGCTGTTGACCACGTTCTACGGCGCGGTGCTGGCGAACATGTTCTTCAATCCGCTGGCCGGCAAGCTGGAACGCAACTCGCAGTTCGAGACCATGGTCAACCGGATCTATGCCATCGGGGCCGTGTCGATCAGCCGCCGGGAGAACCCGAGGCGGCTCGAGATGATGCTCAACACCGTACTGCCACCCGCCCAGCGGGTGAGCTATTTCGACTGATCAGAGGAATTCGGAGACGTTCCATGCGGCTTCTCATCGTAGGCACACTAGACGGTCACATTACCACCGCCGGCAAGATCGCCCTGGAACGCGGCGCCAAGGTCGCCCACGCGCCGGACATCGAGGCCGCACTGACGGCGCTCCGGTCCGGGCAGGGCTCGGACCTGATCATGGCCGATGTGGCACTCGACATCGCCCAGCTGATCACCCAACTGGAATCCGAAAGGATCGTCGTGCCGGTCGTGGCCTGCGGCATCGGGGCCGATACCGAGCTGGCAGTGAAAGCGATCCGCGCCGGCGCCAAGGAATACGTGCCGCTGCCGCCAGACGCCGAGCTTATCGCCGCCGTGCTGGCGGCCGTGACCGAGGAGACCGACACCTTCATCACGCACGATCCGGCGATGGCCGAGGTGCTCAAGCTCGCCAGGCAGATCGCGCCCTCGACCGCCAGCGTGCTGATAACCGGCGAGTCGGGTACCGGCAAGGAGGTGATGGCGCGCTACCTCCACAGCAAATCCAAGCGATCCCGCAAGCCCTTCGTGTCGGTCAATTGCGCGGCAATCCCGGACAACCTGCTCGAATCGGAACTGTTCGGCCACGAAAAAGGCGCCTTCACGGGCGCCGTGGCCCGGCGCATCGGCAAGTTCGAAGAAGCCCACGGCGGAACCCTGCTGCTCGACGAGATCTCGGAAATGGACCCGCGCCTGCAGGCCAAGCTGCTGCGCGCGATCCAGGAACTGGAGATCGACCGGGTCGGCGGCACCCAGCCCATCAAGGTCGACATTCGCCTCCTGACCACGTCGAACCGGGACCTCGAGGTCGAGGTGGGGAAGGGCCGCTTTCGCGAGGACCTGTATTTTCGCCTGAACGTCGTGAACATCGCCCTGCTGCCCTTGCGCCAACGCCCAAAGGACATCGAGGTCCTGGCCAAGCACTTCGTCAAGAAGTACGCCGAGGCCAACGCCGTGGCGCAGCCCGTGGTCGATCCCGGGGCCTGGGCCGTGCTGACCGGTCACTATTGGCGCGGCAACGTGCGCGAGCTGGAAAACACCATGCATCGGGCCGTCCTGCTGGCGTCCGACGATCGGATTACGGCGGACTCGATTCTGCTGACCGGCGAACGTCTGGGCGGGTGTCCGGCGACCCAGGACGCCGACGGCGGCGCCGGTACCGGCACAGCGAACCCCGCCCCAGGCGCCGCGCCCGGCGGCCTGCGGGATCTCGTCGGGCGGACCGTGGCGGAGGTGGAGCGCGACCTCATTCTCGACACGCTTCAGCACTGCCTGGGCAACAGGACCCATGCGGCCAATATCCTCGGCATCTCGATCCGCACCCTGCGCAACAAGCTCAAGCTGTACAGCCAGGAGGGCCTTCGGATACCGGCGCCGCGCGAGAGCGAGCGGGCGCCGGCCTGAGCGCCCGGCGCGAGTTTACCAGCGAGCGGACCCGATAGATGGCCGACACCGGCACCCAGGACCAGACCGGCGCACTCGGCGGCAGCGCGGGGTTCGATCGTCTGGCCGATATCCTGAAGCGCGGCGACATCGCGCTCGCGCTGGGTATCGTCTGCATCCTCGTGGTCCTGATCCTGCCGATGCCGAGCTGGATGCTCGACATCTCCCTGGCCATGTCCATAACCCTCTCGGTCCTGATTCTGATGACCGTCCTGTTCATCAACAGGGCGCTGGATTTCAGCTCCTTCCCGACCATCCTGTTGATCGCCACCATGCTGAGATTGTCGCTCAATCTGGCATCCACGCGCCTGATTCTGGCCCAGGGACACGAGGGTCCGGACGCCGCCGGAAAGGTGATCGAGGCCTTCGGCAACTTCGTGATGGGCGGCAATTTCGTTATCGGGATCATCGTCTTCGGCATCCTTGTGATCGTGAACTTCGTCGTCATCACCAAGGGTTCGGGCCGCATCGCCGAGGTCTCGGCCAGGTTCAGCCTGGATGCCATGCCCGGCAAGCAGATGGCGATCGACGCCGACCTCTCGGCCGGCCTGATCGACGAGCACGAGGCGCGCGCCCGCCGCAAGTCGCTCGAGGACGAGAGCAATTTCTATGGCGCCATGGACGGCGCCGCGAAGTTCGTGCGCGGCGATGCCATTGCCGGGCTTCTCATCACCTTCATCAACATCGTCGGCGGGATCGTCATCGGCGTGGCCCAGATGGACCTGAGCCTGAGCGAGGCCAGCCACAGCTATACGGGTCTCACCGTGGGCGACGGCCTGGTCACCCAGATCCCGGCGATCATCGTTTCGACCGCGGCCGGCCTGCTGGTGTCCAAGTCGGCCGCCATCGGCTCCACCGACAAGGCCCTGTTCGGGCAGCTCGGCGCCTATCCGCGGGCGCTCGGCCTGTCGTCCTTCCTGATGCTGGCGCTGGCGCTGCTGCCGGGCATCCCCTTCCTGCCCTTCGTCATGCTCTCGGCCACCGCCGGCGGCCTGGCCTGGGCAAGCGCCCGGCGCAACGAGGCCAAGACGGTCGCCGAGGCGGACGCGGCGCTGGCCGCCGAGCCGGTCAAGCCCGCCGAGGAGCCGATCGCCAACGCGCTGCTGATCGACCACGTGCGCCTCGAGCTGGGCTACGGCCTGCTCAACCTGATCAACGACCAGGGCGGCCAGAGGATCACCGACCAGATCAAGGCGCTGCGCCGCCAGCTGGCCCAGGATATGGGATTCGTCCTGCCCTCGGTCAGGATCCAGGACAACCTCCAGCTCGCGGCCAATACCTATGTCATCCGCATCAAGGAGATCGAATCCGGGCGCGGCGACCTGCGTCCGAACATGCTGCTGGTCATGGACCCCAAGGGCGAGGCGATCGGCCTGCCCGGCGAGCAGACGGTCGAGCCCACCTTCGGTCTGCCGGCCATGTGGGTGGACGATTCGGTGCGCGAAGAGGCGTTGTTCAGAGGCTACACCGTGGTCGATCCGCAGACCGTCATCACGACGCACCTGACCGAGATCATAAAAGACAACATGGCCGAGCTTCTGTCCTATGCCGAGGCCCAGAAGCTGCTGGACGAGCTGAACCAGGAACAACAGAAGCTGATCGCCGACATGATCCCGGGCCAGATCTCGGTCAACGGCGTGCAGCGGGTGCTCCAGAACCTGCTGGCCGAGAGGGTCTCGATCCGCGACCTGTCGACCATTCTGGAGGGGATCTCCGAAGCCTGCGGCTACACCCGCAACGTGACCGCCATAACCGAGCACGTGCGCTCGCGTCTGGCCCGCCAGATCTCCTTTGGCGAGGTCAACGCCGAGGGGTTCATCCCCCTGGTGACGCTCTCGGCGAAGTGGGAGCAGACCTTCGCCGAGGCCCTGATCGGCGAGGGCGACGAGCGCCAGCTCTCGATGGCGCCCTCGGCCCTCCAGGCATTCATCGCCGAGATTCGCGACACCTTCGAGCGCCAAGCCGTTATGGGCGAGAGCCCCACCCTGCTCTCCTCGCCTGGGATTCGGCCCTACGTGCGCTCCATCGTCGAGCGGTTCCGGCCGACGACCGTCGTGATGTCTCAGAACGAAATCCATCCCAAGGTGAAGATCAAGACCCTCGGTCAGATCTGACCGGGCCCATGTGGGAGACGACGAGCGATCATGCGGCTTAAGAGTTTCATAGCGACCAGCATACCGGAGGCCATGAAACTGGTGCGCGAACACCTGGGCCCCGAGGCGGTGATCATTTCCACCCAGCACGACGGCGGCGACGGCAAGGTCAAGGTCACCGCGGCGCTCGAGGACACCCCACTCGACGAGCTCGCCTTGGCAGGCCCCGCCCAGGCACTCGACTCGATCGACGAACTGAGCGAGGGGCTGGATTACCACCGGGTGCCCGCCGGGCTGGCCGACCGCCTTCTCGGCGCCGCCGCGCAGTTGGCGACCGCCGACGGCATCATGGCCTTGGCCGGCGCGCTCGATGCGGTGCTCGCCTTCGCCGCGCCTCCGGAAAGCCAGAGCGGCCGGCCCCTCATGCTGGTCGGCCCGCCCGGAGCCGGAAAGACCGCAACGGCGGCAAAGATCTGCGCCCGGGCGCGGCTGGCGGAACGACACAGCACCCTGATCACCATGGACACGGTGAAAGCGGGCGGGCTGGCCCAGGTCAGCACCTTCGCCGAGGCGCTCGGCGCCGGTCTCGGCCAAGCGCCCGATGCGGAGGCCCTTCACGAGCTGGTGCAAGCCTGTCCCGGCAAGAACCTTGTGGTCATCGACACCGTCGGCTGCAACCCCTTGGACAATGCCGAACGGTCCCGGTTGGCCGATGCCGCCAGGACCGTGGGCGCAGACCTGGTCCTCGTCCTGGCCGCCGGCGGCGACGTCCTGGAGGTGGCGGAATGCGCCCTGGCTTTCGCGGAAGCGGGCGCCGGCAGGCTGATCGCCACCAAGCTGGACACGATCCGCCGACTGGGCGGGGTGCTCAGCGCGGCCGATGCCGGACGTCTCGCCATGGCCGCCGCCGGCGTATCGCCGAACATCGGCGACGGTCTGACGGCAATCAACCCGGTTTCGCTCGCCCGCCTGATCCTGCCGGGCGCGGCGCGGGAGACGGCCCCCACACCCCTAGCATTGGGTATTCAGCGATGAGTCAAATAGTCGGCTTGCCGACCCAGCCGCCCCTATCCGGGGTCCTTCAGGATCACCAGGTTTGCCCCAACATGATCGCCATCGCCTCCGGCAAGGGCGGCGTCGGCAAGACCTGGCTGGCGATCACCTTGAGCCACGCGCTGGCGCGCGCCGGGCACAAGGCCCTGCTGTTCGACGGCGACCTGGGCCTGGCCAACGTGGATATCCAGCTCGGCCTGGCCCCCGCCTGCGATCTGGGCGGTGTATTGACCGGCCGCTACAGCCTCGCGCGCGCCACCACGGAGTATGACGAGGGCCGGTTCGACGTCATCGCGGGGCGATCCGGCTCCGGCAGCCTCGCAAGCCTGCCGGCCGGAAAACTGGCCATGCTGACCACCGAACTGGCGGGAGTCTCGGCGGGCTACCGCAGGGTCATCCTGGACCTGGGCGCCGGCATCGAGCGGACCGTACGCCAACTGGCGGCCCGGGCCGCCATCTGTCTGGTCGTGACCACGGACGAGCCGACCTCGATGACCGACGCCTATGCCTTCATCAAGTTGACCCTGATGCAAAGCCCGAGGGCCGACCTGAGAATCGTGGTCAACATGGCCGAGTCCGAAGGCGAGGGCGAGCGCACCTATGCGACGCTGGGCAAGGCCTGCGAAACCTTCCTTAAGGTGACCCCGCCCTTGGCCGGCATCATCCGGCGCGACGCCAAGGTCAAGGATTCGATCCGGAACCAGTCGTCGATCCTGACCCGCCATCCCAACGCGCTGGCGGCGCGGAACGTGGAGCGGCTGGCGCAACGGCTCGTGGAGGCTGTATGAGCGACGTCGTCCCACCATCGCTGAGATGGAACGCCACGGCGGCCCAGGCCGCCCCGGCGGGCGTTCCCGGGACGGTCGCCAACCCGCCGCCGGCCGCGGCCCAACTGCCCGGCGGCGCGATACTGCACGGCACGGTGATCCGCCTGGACGCCCACAACCGCGCCCTGGTGCGCACCGATTTGGGTACGCTCGAAGTCTCGACCCATGCCCAGCTCGCCGTCGGCAATCAGGTGACGCTGCAGGTTCGCACCGCCGGATCGCGGCTGCACATCGTGATCATGCAGGTCGACGGCCAGCCGGCCCACGTCCAGCAGGCCCACGTCCAGCAGGCCCACGTCCAGCAGGCCCACGTCCAGCAGGCCAGCATCCAGCCCGCCGCCACGGGGCAGGCAAGCGGTCCGGCCGCGGCTGCCGGCCTCGGCGGCGCGGCGGATGTCCTGACACTCGGCCAGAGCCTCCAGGCCGCGCTCCAGTCCCCACCGGCACAAGGCGCCGCCACGGGGGCCCAAGGCCTGATCGGCCCGGCCCTCGCCAAAGGCGGCCTGCTGTCGCTGCGCGTGCTTCAGGTCGAGGCGCCCGCCGCGCCGCAATCGGACCAGCCGCGTGGCCTGCCCAGAGGCGACGCCGCGGCACCGACAGGTCTCCCCAGGAGCGGTGCGGGCCAGACCATCCCGGGTCTGGTTGCAGGATTCACGGGAGCGGGCGAGCCCGTGGTGGAGACCGCGTTGGGCACCCTCGTCCTCGGCTTGAAAGCCGCCCTGCCGAGCGGCACGCGAATATTGCTGGAATTGCTGAGCGTCAATCCGTTACGAAGCCAGGCCATGGCCAGCGGCGCCGCGCGGTCCGCCGCCCTGGCCTTTGGCTGGCCCGCTCTGGACGAAGCCCTGGAGCTGCTGCAGACAGCGGGCGAGCCGACGGCACCGTCCCTGGCCGCGGCGCCAAGGGTACCCCAGCCGGGCCCGCGCCTGGCCTCGACGATCCTGTTTTTTCTACAGGCGTTGAGCGGCGGCGACCTGCGTGGCTGGCTCGGTGGGCAAGCGGCCGGGGTGCTCGAGCGGGCCGGGCGCGGCGACCTCTTGGCACGACTGAGCTTGGATCTGACCCAGCTCGGGCGACTGAGCGAGACCGCCGGCAGCGAATGGCGTTTCCTGCCCATCCCCCTGCTCGACGACACCCCGATCCACCAACTCCGCCTGTTTCTGCGCCGTCGACGGACCGCGCGAGGCGGCGATGGCGCGGAGGACGGCGACGGCGCGACCCGGTTCGTCCTCGACGTAGAGCTGTCGCGGATCGGAGACATGCAATTGGATGGATTGGTCCGGGACCGGCGTTTCGACCTGATCCTACGCACCCGTCATCCGCTGACGGATGAAATGCGCCGGGACATCGCCGAAATCTTCGACGATGCAAACGGTGCCGCTGGTCATCGGGGACAAATCAGCTTCCAGGCGTCCGGCGACTGGTCCTTCATTCCGTTGGAAAGCAGCGGCGAAGCCGGGGCCGGCCTCCTGGCCTGAGAGAGCCGCCGCAGGGCGGCTGGGAAGCTCATGCCTTCGGCGTCAGTCGCCGCCGGCGCGCGTGCGGCGATAGATGCTCACCCCCAGTTCGTCGAGATTCATTCGCTCGCGTCGGCCGCGATTGGTGGTTTCCTGCTGTTCTTGATTCTTCAGGGCCAGCTCGTATTTCTTGAGCTCGCTGAACGCCTCCGCTACGTCCTCGCGGGCCGCCTCGGTTTCCGTCCCGAGATTGGCGATGGTCTCGCAGAGTTTCTTGCGCCGGTCGAGGGCCGCGGCGACGAAGGCCGGAAAGACCGAACCCGCTTCGTCGGACTGGCCGGCCGCCTCGCGTTCGGTCTCGATATCCCTGTCGAGAGCGTTCAGGTCGTCCGTGAGCTTGTCCCGGAAAGCCTGGAGGTCGGCCAGCTTCCGCTGCTTCTCGTCGAGCACCCAGCGGTGCACCCGGACCATGCTGTCCAGTGCCGTCATGCCGCTCTCTCATCACGCTGCGGCGACTCGCCGTCGGCACCGGCGGCACTTGCTCCCGACCCGGAGATGTCCGGCGCCGACAGGCCGAGGATCTCCGCCAGCTCGCTATAGGCGGTTTCGAAATCGCTGCGCTCGGCGCGGTCCTGGGCCAGAAAGGCCTCGATCCGCGGGTAGTACCGGATCGCCTCGTCGATGGCCTGATCGCTTCCCGGTTTGTAAGCGCCGATACGGATCAGCTCGGCCATGTCCTCGTAGGTCGACAACAACCCGCGCGCCCGGTTCACGATGTCGTTCTCGGCGCGGCTATTGCAGTCCGGCATGGTGCGGGAAACGCTGCGCAAGACGTTGACCGCCGGAAAGCGGTTGCGCTCGGCGATCGAACGCTCGAGAACGACGTGGCCGTCCAGGATCCCGCGCACCGCATCCGCGACCGGCTCGTTGTGATCGTCTCCTTCCACCAGGACGGAAAAGAGCCCGGTGATCGACCCGAGATCGACGCCCGGCCCCGCGCGCTCGAGAAGCCGGGGAAGTTCGGCGAAAACCGAAGGGGTATAGCCCTTGGCGGCCGGCGGCTCGCCCGCGGACAGCCCGATCTCGCGCAGCGACATGGCGAAACGGGTGATCGAATCCATCAGGCAGAGCACGTCCTCGCCCCGGTCGCGGAAGAACTCGGCCAGCGCCATGGTCAAATAGGCGGCCTGGCGGCGCATGAGCGGCGGCTCATCGGAGGTTGCGACCACAACCACGGAACGGGCCAGGCCCTCAGGCCCCAGATCGTCTTCCAGCCACTCCTGAACCTCGCGGCCACGTTCGCCGATCAGCCCGATAACGTTGACGTTCGAGGCCGTGTAGCGCGCGAGCATGGACAACAGAATCGACTTGCCGACGCCGGAGCCCGAGAAGATCCCCATGCGCTGGCCGCGGCAGCAGGTCAGGAAAGTGTTGATGGCCCTGACGCCGAGGTCCATCTTGCCGCCGACCCGCAGGCGCCGGTGCGCCGGCGGCGGCGCGCCGTGCAAGCGATGGGCCGCGCGTCCCAAGGGCAATGGCCCCTTGCCGTCCAGCGGCTGGCCGAGCGCGTTCACGACCCGGCCGAGCCAGGCCTCGGTCGGCCGGATCACGGGGTCCGAACCCGCCAGCTCCGCCTTGCAGCCGAGGCCGATGCCGTCGACCGTTCCGAACGGCATCAGGAGGGCACGTCCCTGCCGAAAGCCGATCACCTCGCTGACCACGCGCCGGCCGTCGCGCGCCACCAGATTGCAGCGCGAGCCGACGGAAAGGACTCGATCCAAACCGGCCACCTCGACGAGCAGACCCAGGACACCGGCGACGCGCCCGTAAAGCCGATACTCGGGGAGTTGGTGCAGCTCCTCGATCAGACTTCCAGCGGCAATATCCAACTGTGAAAACCCGCCCATCGTGGCAATAACAACCCCTTCCGACCGAGACGCAGTATGGGCTGGCCGGTTTAAGGATAGGTAAAGCCTGATAAAACACTCTTGGCATTTCCAGTAAGCATTTGTTAATAACAATCGCGCAAAATGGTTAACGAGAACGGTTTTGCGACAGAGGCCTTAAATCGGGGGTTAGACGATGCGCGTGCTCCTTGTCGAAGACGACTCCGCGACCGCCCAGAGCATCGAAATGATGCTGCGATCAGAGAGTTACGTCTGTGACACCACGGATATGGGCGAGGACGGCCTAGAGATCGGCAAGCTCTACGACTACGACATCATCATACTGGATTTGATGCTGCCGGACATCGACGGCTATGAGGTGTTGCGCCGACTGCGCGCGGCACGGGTCCAGACGCCGATCCTGATTCTGTCAGGCCTTTCCGGCCTGGACGACAAGATCAAGGGTCTGGGCGTCGGCGCCGACGACTATCTGACCAAGCCTTTCGACAAGCGCGAGCTGATCGCGCGCATCCAGGCCATCGTGCGCCGTTCGAAGGGCCATTCGGACTCGGTCATCGAGACCGGCAAGCTGACGGTGAACCTGGATACGCGGACCGTCGAGGTCGGCGGCCAGCCCCTGCACCTGACCGGCAAGGAATACGGTATTCTGGAGCTGCTCTCGCTGCGCAAGGGCACGACCCTGACCAAGGAAATGTTCCTGAACCACCTCTACGGGGGCATGGACGAGCCCGAGCTCAAGATCATAGACGTCTTCGTCTGCAAGCTGCGCAAGAAGCTGGCATCGGCTACTGGCGGCGATAACTACATCGAGACCGTCTGGGGCCGCGGCTATGTGCTGCGTGACCCGGTCAAGCGGGCGGACGACCCGGACCTGGACACCAAGCAGGCAGCCAGCGCCTGAGACTGCACCGCAGGTCGCCCGGCTCAGGCCGGGGGAATAATCCGGCGCGCCCCGGGGCGCGCCGGATTTGCTTTGGTGTGCGGCAAACGCCGCGGACCTGCGCCCAGGCAGATTGATACCCTCTTTACTAGCTATTTATGCTATTTATACTGTTTTTTAGAAAAATTGTTTTGGTTTTTTCTGTTTTCAGCATAACAAATAAGTAATTTCTTCTATTTTTATAAATGTATATCAAATATACTAGGTATTGTGATGCCAAAGGCCTGACCGAGGGGCATCGGCACGGATCGTCCTTAATGCCCATCGAACGTTCACGATAGATTGACGAACGCGATCACCGCGTCGCTAGGCCGAGCCGGACTATCTGAGTTTGCAAGCACTGGATTAGGAGCGGGTTCATGGTCACGGAA
>Ga0224504_10001030_pt1 | contig 12517 bp, 11 predicted proteins | sample SF_Oct11_sed_USG_3_FD_170160 | JGI IMG/M metagenome (GOLD analysis project Ga0224504, IMG submission 170160) | Sediment microbial communities from San Francisco Bay, California, United States - SF_Oct11_sed_USGS_24 | ecosystem: Environmental > Aquatic > Marine > Sediment | place: USA... | reverse complement strand
CTCTACGCAGAGGATCTCGCATTAGTTATCGTCCCGAATATTGTCTCGATGGTAGCAGATCTCGCTCCGGAAGTGATTGCCGTCATGGTGGTCTATCAATTCGACTTCTTTGCTGAGGGCGAGCATCTCCACTCATGGCGCATCTCCGGGATAGACTCTGTAAACAGGCCGCAAATGCATAGCGTACAAACGATACAAACGATCAACGGACCCGTCATCCGGGAGTATCGACCACGAGCCCTTTCCCCTGAAAAATTCGATGCAGTGGCCAAAAGAGCGGTTTGGGATGCCATCTCGGTCTTGCTGACCGAATTTGATCAACAGGGGCCCTTGATGGACATGCTTCCGACACCTGCGGTAAATGGCAAGGCCATTGAGCTCTCCCCACGGATAACCACAGGTCAAGTCACATTGGCGATGGTCGGGCCAATTTTCGACCAGAACCAGGAGCCCGAAATGCAACGTCTTGAGGCCTGCCTGATCGAAGAAATCATCGATAACGGACTGTCCTTACAAACCATGCCGCTGCACAGTTTGCGCGATCAATTGTACCCTTGGTTTTCTCGCAACAACTACCCACGACGGTTGAATGAGTTGGAATTTATTATCCAAAAGCCTGCCGTCAAGGAACGCTTGCAAAGTCTGGGTGTCCAGTACGTCTTGAAATGGGATGGAGAGACAAATATCTCACCGAAAGAGGGGCAGCTCTATATGACTCCCTACGGTATTATTGGCTACGAAAGCGCAGACAAGAAGTCGGTAATTAGAGCCGATCTGTTGGCAGTTGAGGATGGCAGGGTTGTGACTTCCTTTGAAAGCATCCGCGAAGGGTCGGCTTCCTTGCTGGGGTTGGTCTTTCTCCCGCTGCCTCTTATTGACGACACCGAAGAGGATGCCTGTGAAGAAATAACGCGCCAAGTCGACAATTTTATTCAAGTCAACGCACAGCATAAGTAGGATCGTTGTTAAAAAACAGGCTCGAGGATTGTTCTTGGGGATCAGAAGGTCGGTAGTTAGAATCTTCCGCGGTGTTCCATATAAATAAAGGCCACCAAGGATCGCCCTCTGGTGGCCATAGTTTTGTGTGTTAAGAGCTTACTGAATACCTCTATCAATAAGAAGCCGGTTTTTCTCTCATATGTCGTGATAAATGAGAAAACCACCTGCATCGCCTCGCTGTTCACATTACCTTAAATCACAAGCCCTTCTCAACTCGAGTTGAATCGTCCATTATTCAGACACAAAAAGCTCCCCGTTTTTCCGAGGAGCTTTTTGCGTCCTAGCTAATACTACGGATAGTCGTTACATCATGCCGCCCATCCCCCCCATGTCAGGCATGCTGCCACCTTTATCCTTGGAAGGTTTGTCAGCGATGCAGGCTTCAGTGGTCAGCATCAGGCCAGCAACGGAAGCAGCATTCTGCAGCGCAGACCGAACCACTTTGGTCGGGTCGATGATACCGGCTTTGACCAGGTCGGAGTACTCATCAGTAGAAGCATTGAATCCGTAAGCACCTTTATGATTCTTGACTTCGTTCACGACGATGGAACCTTCCTGACCGGCATTGGCAGCAATCTGACGCAGAGGCTCTTCAAGCGCTCGCTTGACGATATCCACGCCAAACTTCTGCTCACCGGTAACTTCAACTTTAGCGACGGCTTCAATAGCACGGATCAGGGCCACACCGCCTCCAGGGACGATGCCCTCTTCAACAGCAGCTCTGGTTGCGTGCAGAGCGTCTTCGACGCGGGCTTTCTTCTCTTTCATTTCGGTCTCGGTAGCAGCTCCGACTTTGACAACAGCAACACCGCCAACCAGTTTAGCAAGACGTTCCTGGAGTTTTTCCTTGTCGTAATCACTGCTGGTTTCTTCGATCTGAGCACGAATCATCTTGACGCGACCAGCAATGTCCGCCTCGGAACCTGCACCGTCAATGAGCGTGGTGGTGTCCTTGTCGATGACAATGCGCTTGACAGTACCGAGCATGTCGAGAGTCGCGGTTTCCAGTTTGAGGCCGACTTCCTCGGAGATCACGCGGGCACCGGTGAGAACGGCGATATCCTCGAGCATAGCTTTACGACGGTCACCAAAACCGGGAGCCTTGACGGCGGCGACATTGAGGGTGCCACGCAGTTTGTTGACCACCAGGGTAGCCAAGGCCTCGCCATCGACATCTTCAGAAATAATGAGCAATGGACGGCCCTGCTTGGCAACCGGCTCAAGTATCGGCAGCAGGTCGCGCATGTTGCTGATCTTCTTTTCATGAACCAGAACCAGAGCATCTTCCAGAACAGTTTCCATACGCTCTGGATCAGTTACAAAGTACGGGGAGAGGTATCCACGGTCGAACTGCATACCTTCAACAGTCTCGAGAGAGGTCTCCATTGCTTTGGCTTCTTCGACAGTGATAACGCCTTCCTTGCCGACTTTCTCCATTGCTTCGGCAATGATATTACCGATGGTATCATCAGAGTTTGCGGAGATGGCCCCGACCTGGGCTATCTCTTTGTGGTTTTTAACTGGTTGGGAAAGCTTCTGTAAGGAAGCGACAGCGGCGATAACAGCCTTGTCGATACCACGCTTGATTTCCATTGGGTTGTGACCAGCGGAAACTAACTTAACACCTTCACGGTAGATGGCCTGAGCCAGAACCGTAGCGGTGGTGGTGCCATCGCCAGCAACGTCAGAAGTCTTGGAAGCAACTTCCTTAACCAACTGAGCGCCCATGTTCTCAAAGTTACCGTCCAGCTCGATCTCTTTGGCAACGGTGACGCCGTCCTTGGTGATCAGAGGAGCACCATAACTCTTAGCGATAACAACATTACGACCCTTGGGACCGAGGGTGACTTTTACTGCGTTGGCAAGGGCGTTGACCCCTTCCAGAATTGATGCACGAGCTTCTTGCCCGAATCTAATCTCTTTAACAGACATGACTATTTATCCTCCAGAATCGGTATTGGGTAGTGTGACTTACTCGACAACGCCGAGGACGTCGTCCTCACGCATCATAAGATATTCGTTGCCATCGATTTTGACTTCGGTGCCGGAATACTTTCCAAACAGCACTTTGTCACCGACCTTGACGTCAAGGGACAAAACCTTGCCGTCTTCAGTCATCTTGCCCTTACCAACTGCAATAACGTTACCCTGTTGAGGTTTTTCCTTGGCAGAATCGGGGATGATGATACCGGAGGCTGTTGTGGCCTCCTCCTCGAGACGTTCTACAATGATTCGATCATGCAACGGTCTGATGTTCATAGCTGCGTTTTCCTTTTTCAATGAATCTGCGATACGAGTTCTCTTGATTATCTCAAAAACCCGACCTAAATTGTTACATTAGCACTCGACGAAAGAGAGTGCTAAAACAATGAATCTAACATAATCATCCGCTAAGGATTTACAAGGTGCTTACAGAAAATAACTACAGAATAAAATGGAATTTTTTATGGTGAGCCATTTAGCTAACTGGAGGAGGTGAAGTTCTTGATGGCAAGGTGCTGTGCACGTTCAGACACAGTATCTCTCAACTTACTTTCTGGTGCTGGACCTGCTGACTAATCTTTGCAGGCTTCAAGACCATTAGATGTCCCGGCATCTAGGCCCTTCATTATCCGGGACTCAAAGTATTTGATGGCTGATCAGAAACTCTCATAAGTACTCCTACATTGTTCTGGTGTAGTCAGATTGGCGGAAATGTGAATTTCTTACTAACCCTTAATAAATAAAAATGGCCACTCGGAATTGATCCAGGTGGCCATCCTTTTGTCGTCTTAAATGTCTCTATCAATAACACGCCTGCTTTTGTCTAAGAAGTCGCTAATGTGACACGCTATCATGGCCATTAATTATCAGCGAAATCAATTATATATGATAATGTGAATTGGCAAACAAAGTTTACTTACATACCACAGTTCATATTGATCTCACATCTAGGGAGAATACTTATGACTCGCGAAGAAATAATGACGATTATTGAAGAACAAAACGTACACTTTTTCCGACTTCAGTTCGTCGATATTTTCGGATTTATGAAGAACATTGCGATACCGCGAAGTCAGATAAATAAAGCCCTGGACGGGCAGATGATGTTTGATGGCTCGTCGATAGATGGATTCGTGCGTATCAACGAATCGGACATGTATCTAAAGCCTGACTATGACACTTTTTTGGTTCTGCCCTGGAGGGTAAAAAACGGGGTCAACGCCGCCCGCATCATCTGCGATGTCCATAAATCTGACGGTACACCGTTCAGTGGCTGCCCCCGAGTCAACCTTAAACGGGTGTTGGCCGAAGCGAAGGATCTTGGCTACACAATGAACGTCGGCACCGAATGTGAATTTTTTCTTTTCCAGGAGGATGAAAAAGGAACCCTTAAAACAGAAACGGGTGATGTTGCCGGATATTTTGATGTCGACCCTGAGGATATGGGAATTAACTGTCGGCGCGAAATTATCGAAGTGTTGGAGTCTATGGGCTTCGAGATCGAGGCTTCCCACCACGAGGTGGCGATGGGGCAGCATGAGATCAACTTCAAATATGCTGACGCTCTGGCAGCGGCCGACAATACCGTAACGTTCAAATGGGTTGTTCGCTCTATTGCCGCCAAGCACGGATTCCACGCGACCTTTATGCCCAAGCCGGTTTTCGGTATTAATGGTTCCGGTATGCATACCAACCAGTCATTGTTCAACCTCGATGGAACAAATGCTTTTTTTGATGAGAATGGGCCTCTCAAACTCAGTGAAACAGCTTACCACTACATTGCCGGTATTCTAAAAAATGCACGCGGCTTCGCAGCGGTCACCAACCCGTTGGTCAACTCCTACAAACGTCTTGTCCCTGGCTATGAAGCTCCGGTTTACGTCGCATGGTCTGCGTCAAATCGTTCCGCTCTGGTTCGTATCCCTGCTTCCCGTGGGCTTAGCACAAGGACTGAAGTTCGGTGCCCAGATCCAGCCTGTAACCCCTACTTGGCTCTCGCCTTAATGCTCAATTCCGGTCTCGATGGTGTGAAGAACAAACTCAAGGCTCCTGAATCGGTCAATGTTGACATCTTTGAAATGACTTTGACTGAAAAGGACGCTGCCGGAATAGACAGCTTGCCAGGAACGCTTGAAGAGGCAATTGTCGCATTGAAGGAAAACCCCTTGGGTAAAGAGTCGCTGGGTGAACATATATTTGAAAAATATATCGAAGGTAAAACCAGAGAGTGGGATTCTTACCGGACCTGGGTAACCGATTGGGAAACCAAAAAATATATAAAGAATTATTGAGAGAATGACCGCTCCAACTGATTTGAGTGGCCATAGCTTTGGAATTTATCTGTTTTGAGGTATTAATCGAATACGAGTAAAGTTACTAAAAAAACTTTTATTCTCTGACGAATTCCCCCTAAATTATCAGTAGCAAGCAACTGAAACACACTCGAAAATTACTTAGTTATTATACCCACTGTATTTAGAAAATATTATTCATGAATCAGGTCCAGGTCAGAAGCATCATCTTTGTTAGCCTTGGGGTGCTTTATGACTGCTTTTTGAAGTATTAAGCTGTTGGGGTACGTAACTAAGTCATTTTCACGTTTGATAATCACATGAAATAAAGATATCTCTTCTATGACACCTGAAATATCATCATCATTGTCGACAACTTTCACCTGATCCCCTACACGATAAGGGAAAAAAAAGAAAATCATCAGACTGGCTGTTATGTTGCTGAGAATTGACCACTGCGCAAACAAGGCAACGCCGATTACAGCGAAAACAGAAGACAAGAAAAAAGAAACTTGAGAATATTCAATCCCTAAAAAAACAAATAGGATAGAGACAAAAAACGCTGAGACAACCAAGTTTAAAATTTTGGTTACATATTTAACCCTATATATATTTACGTCTTTATTTTTCCCTATCCTTCTTACTGAAACCCTGACAAAAGACAGGAAAACAAAGTAGCTGAAAAAGATTACAAATACGGTGAGTGCCTTCATAGTCAACCAATCTGAAAGAGATATATACTTTTATAGCCCACCATAATCAGTCGACTTCATAATTTTCCATCACGATAAATAAGCCCCCTGCAGTCCTACACGGAGGGCTTGTAGTAAATGAATTATATTCCCCCTAAATTCTTAAACACCATGCAACTGACACACTCGTTAATATACGCCCATTTGAGCAAAACGTCAAAAATCACGATTCTCAGATGTTGTGTCAGCAGATAATTATGTAACCTTCGGAGGCTTTTGGCCGATTCTTATAAACCCTGCATTACAGTTACGCTGAAACCTTCCTGGCTGTCGTTCAATGTGAGAATGGCCCACCCAGAGGAGCTGAGCCATTTTGTATCTTATCGATGGCGCGATTGCTACACTCGGCGCCATGTTCCTGAGCCGTCCAACGCATAAAAGCTGTTTGCTCCTTAATTAAAATTTGAAATCTTTTTTTATCATTACTCCATCTAGAGGATTTTTATCTTCACCTAAATTGTTTTGCATAGTCGTGCAGCCTCCAAGAAAAAGGCATATGATTAAGAATGATATTATTTGTTTGTACATTACATGCTCCATACGTAATTAATAATTCTTTTGTAGTCCTACCCATCGAAAGTGGACACGGCTAGTGTTTGCTGTCTTGCGAACCTTGGTGAGCAAAACATCTTAAATCATGTTCCAGTGGCCCGCAATATAAGACACTGCAAAACTATAGTAATAGGATAGTAAGGCCAAAGAGGTGTAATTGTTATTTATCCTCTCGCATTGTGTGGAGGGTGTGGAATTGGCAGAAACGCGAAGTTCTTGTTAACCCTGCAATGTAAGAAAGTCCGCCGTCGTCGATACATATGGTAGAATTAGAGAGCATTACTTTTAGTCGCTCACAAAAGTTGGAAGCGAGGAGTAAATGCCTCAAATTGATTTTCTCTTACTCCACCCACCAAGCGTCTATGACTTTAGACAAAAAGCCATTATGTATGGCCCTATCAGTGACTTAATTCCATCCTCACCTGTTTTTGAAATGTACCCACTCGGCTTTCTCACCATGGCAAACTATCTTGAGTCGCACGGGTTAAAAGTAAGAATTGTAAATTTAGCCTTGCGTATGATGAATGATGTGTCTTTTGATGTGCCTAAGTTTCTGGCCAAGCTTAAGCCCAAGGCCATAGGTATTGATTTACATTGGCTCCCTCATGCTCATGGCTCCATTGAGATTGCAAAAATCGCTAAGGAAATCCATCCGGAAGTTCCGGTTATCTTTGGCGGTATCTCCGCCACATATTTCCATGAAGACCTTATCCAGTATCCGTCGGTTGATTACGTTTTGAGAGGAGATTCCATCGAGCCCCCATTGTACTCATTACTTACAAATCTGAGTACGGGAGCACCAATCAAGACAGTCCCTAACTTGACCTGGAAATCCAATGGTTCAGTTCGAGTTAATCCAAGAGCATTTGTTCCAGCAACAGCCGATTATGTTGACCTTCTGCCGGAGCAGATAATGAAGATAGTTATGCGTTATCGTGATTTGCAGAGTGTCTTGCCTTTTAATGGCTGGTGGCAAAACCCTATTACGGCAGTCTTTACCGTAAAAGGGTGTGCTCATGAGTGCACTACTTGCGGAGGCTCCAACCAGGCAAATGAACTTCTCAACGGACGCCACTCTCCAACGTTCCGCACCCCCAAGAACCTTGTTAAAAACATTCTTGATATAAGCCGTTTTTCGAAAGGGCCGATTTTTTTGGTGGGTGATTTGTGTCAGGCCGGAGAGCATCATGCTCTGGAAACCCTAAAAAGACTTAAGACCACCAAAATCAAAAATGAAATTGTTTTCGAGGTTTTCGGGATGCCGTCAGCGGAATATTTGCGAGCAATTGATGATGCTGTCGATAATTGGAGTTTAGAACTTTCTCCGGAAAGCCATGATGAACAGGTTCGTCGTCTGCAAGATAAAAAAGTTTTCTACCACAACTCGGAAATGGAGGAGGTAATCAAAGAAGCACTGTCTCTTCGATGCCATCGTCTCGATGTGTTTTTTATGATTGGACTTCCGAAGCAAACCAAAGAATCGGTTATGACAACTATCCGATACTGTGAGCACCTGTTTCAAAACTCAGACACACGACTATCATGCTTTATTTCTCCGATGGGTCCATTTGTAGATCCAGGAAGCAAATGCTTTGAGGATCCTGATCGATTAGGTTACAGGTTGTTTGCCCACACCCTTGAAGAGCATCGTCAATTACTTGTGCAGCCGTCTTGGGAGCAGATTTTAAATTATGAAACAAGATGGATGTCTAGGGAGGATCTAGTTGACGTTACCTATGATGCCGCCGAAGTTTTAAACACATTAAAGTTAAAGTACGCCCGAATCGACACGACCCGAGGCCAGAACATTGCCAATCGGATATCGCGAGCGAAGAAGCTCAAGGATAGATTGAGACTGAGCACCAGCAATCAAGAGGAGATGAGTTTAATAGAACGCAAAATGCTCCTTGGAGAGATCCATAATTTTAGTGTTTCCACAGTTTGTGATAAGAGAGAGTTATTCTGGAGACACCATCTGATGAGTTTTAAATGGCTGGAAATCCTTCGTGTGGCAATCTCTTTTTACTCCAATTCTAATTTCAAACAATTGTCTGTTACAAAAAAGTGAGTTTCTTGTTAATCCTCCTGAATCGTTTCGATGCCACCAGATTCGCCCAAACGCATAATTCTTACTGACCCTGATAAATAGTAAATCCCTACCATTTCCAAGTATCCAGATTGCCGTTTTAAAGGAAAGACAAAACAAAAGTCTTGAATCAAAGGGAACCAACATGTATACCCAAAAAGCTCAAAAGCATCTTTAAAAGTCATCTAAACCCTTCTAGCGAGTTTCAAACCATATGGAAAACTTTGTTTTGATTGCCCTCTTTGTAGGACTCGGGGCACTTTTCCGAAAGATTGAGGCTTTTCCGGATCAGACGGCACAGGTCCTCAATATGTTTGCGCTTTATGTTGCCCTGCCTGCCGTCATTTTGCTTAAAGTCCCTCAATTGGAGTTCTCTAGAGAAATGGTCGTGCCAGCGACTGTTCCATGGGCAATGCTCACCCTTTCGGCAATACTCGTCTTAATTGCCGGAAAAAGACTTTCCTGGTCAAGAGAAACAATCGGCGTACTGCTTCTCGTTGTGCCCATCGGAAATACTTCGTTTATGGGTGTTCCAATGGTCAATGCATTTTTTGGCGAAGCGGGTATTCCATACCTGATTATTTATGATCAGATCGGGACGATGTTGATCTTTGCCATATATGGATCAGTCATTCTTGCTCTTTATGGCCGAAAAGGGGAAATTAAACTCGCTGAAATTTTCAAGCGAGCCTTACTTTTTCCACCTACAATGGCTCTTTTAGTCGGTTTGCTATTTCGAAATTGGCCTTATCCTGAGGCTATTATTAAAGGGCTGGAAACACTTGCAGGGATGTTAACCCCTCTGGTAATGACTGCGATTGGTTTCCAGTTGAGAATCAGACTAAGCCCTGCTGTGCTGCAACCACTGGCATACGGTTTAACAATCAAGCTGGCTATAGCTCCGCTAATCGCTTTGGCCGGATGTCGATTAATCGGACTGACGAATCTCGCTTCTGAGATATCCATTTTTGAAGCAGGGATGCCTCCAATGGTTACTGCTGGAGCTCTTGCTATTGCTGCAGGAATGGTTCCAGAGCTTGCGGCAGCACTAGTAAGCTTAGGAATGGCATTAGCCTTTATATCTTTACCACTGCTCTATTTTTTTATTTGAGTTTTTAGAATGAATTTGTCCGACTTTAAGCTTGAAGCCGTTCACGAGGCAAAGCCCTATTAACCCTCTTGCATTGACTTGAAACCTTCAATTTTACTGAAACGCAAGACCTCATGCTATCTTTGCAATTTAAGAAAAGGCCACCAAGGATCATCTCCAGGTGGCCATAGTTTTGTGTGTTTATCAGTTACTGAATACCTCTATCAATAAGAAGACCACTTTCATCGCATAAGTCGTGCCATATAAAAAAGCCCCCGATCCGAAGATTGAGGGCTTGGAAAGGCTCGTCATTTAATTCAAATGGGCCACTCAATCGTGAGTGCACCCTTGTCAGCTAAAGGCCTTTTTTCTCGAACCAGGCGAACAGGCCGAGACCAACGAGAATGAACGAAACGACGACAACCCAAGGGGAGAGCCCTAACACCTGTGGCAAGGTAATCGCACCGAAGTTGCCCCAAGTCAACACGGTATTTTTCATCAGCGGGTAAGCCTCTGCGTAGAGAGCTGCACCGGCCAGCATGCCGAGGATGGCCCAGAGGGCGTGAATCCGCCCTTCCGCCAGAGCGCCGACCGAAGTGCCGGGGCAATAGCCGGCAATCGCCCAGCCGATGCCGAAGAGTAGCCCACCAACCGCGATAGCGGCGAGATTAGTCGCCTTGATACTCAGGCTGATAAGGCCGATCGTATGACAGGCATAGATGCCAACCATGCCGACCAAGACCGCAGTCATCATGAATTTAATGATGGTCATGTCCTTGAGGAGCATGAAGCCGACCTGACGTTCAAAGCGCAGGACCTCACCTTTTTGCAGCAAAAAGCCAAATAAAAGTCCGGTCACCAATCCGATTACTTGTTCCATTAGTGGCCTCCTTTTCCGTAGATAAGGCGGGCCGTAAAAATGCCGCTCACCATGAAAAAGACCAATGCAATCAGGCCGCTTACGGCCAACTGCATGTTGCCTGACAGACCATGGCCGCTAGGACATCCGCTTGCCAGTCGGGCTCCAAACAACAGGATTGCACCGCCGATAAAGGCACCGATGGCACGTACGGTCGGGTTACGGCCAAAACGTTTCTCCCAGATCGGTGGCACGGTTTCAAACTTGGCCGACTGACCGAGCTTTGAAGCCAGGAGTGCGCCACCGAAAATGCCGACCACAAACATCATCTGCCAGTCAATTTTGACTTTGGTTTTCTGAAAATAAGCGTTCTCGGCGACATGCTCAGGGGCAACCAACTGTTCGGCCAGACCGCTGGCCCGGACGAAGGTGGTGGATGCCCCGAGATATTTCGGCTTGTCAATGATCAACGTTGTGACGACCACAGACAAAACAGCAAGAATTCCGACTAGGGCGCCAGCAAAATAGGGATTCCAGCGGGCAGAAAAGAGTGAAAAGCTCATGTTAGCCTCCCTGTATATGGTGGAATCGAATAAATATGGATTTATACAACTAGATCATTATGCATTTTCAAGGGGAGTTGATTCTACTTCCGCAAGCTTCTCCAAAAGTAAGTAAGTCAAAACACGAAAAGCCACCCACAGTTGTACGAATAGCGTGTAGTTAATGTTCGTAACTTCCCCTGATTCTTATCTCCAAGCAACATAAGACGTCGCTAATATACGCCCATTGTCGGCAGTGGTCAAACCACAATGTGTCTTGGAAGTTATGTCAGTAGCTAAAGTCAAATCCTGCCAATCTGGGTGATTCCTATAAATCCTGATAAATAATAAATGGCCACTAAGGGACTAACCCCTGGTGGCCATCGTTTTGTGGATTAAAGAGCGTCCTAAATGTCTATCAATAAGAAGCCGGTTTTCTTCTTAGAAGTCGTGATAAACGAGAAAATCCTCCTGCATCGCCTCGTTGCCAGCATCTCCATAAATCACAAAAAACACAGAAGTCAGTTTTTTCTCTTCTCTCAACCGACCAACTCGCCAAGCCCGTGCTGAATCAGAACGTGCCTGGTTAGCTCCCTAATTTCATTTTCGTGTTCCATACAAAGCGCCTTCTGAAGAGCCTTTTCAGCAACTTGAACCGGAAGTGTTCTGATCAACCATTTGATTTTGGCCAGGCTTCTGGCGTTCATGCTCAACGTTTCAATTCGCATTCCGAGAAGCAAAACAACCGCCAGAGGATCAGCGGCCATTTCACCACAAAGACTGACCGGAAGGTCGAGCTGTCGACAGAGTTGCACGATTCGATGAATTTCCTGCAAGACCGCCGGGTGTAGGTTGTCGAAAAGCCGCGACACCCGCGGGTTATTCCGATCCAGTGCCAGGAGGTACTGGGTGAGGTCGTTAGATCCAATTGAAACAAAATTGATGCGCCGGGCGAAAAACGGCAGCAGGTTGACCGCCGCAGGGACTTCGACCATGATTCCGACCTGCGGCCTTTCAATCCGGTACCCTTCGGCATGCAACTGCGCACAGGCTTCGTCGAGCAGAGCATTGAAGGCATCAAGTTCATCCACCCGGCTGACCATCGGCAGTAGAATTTTCAGATTATTGAGCTTTTCCGAAGCACGCAACATGGCGCGAACCTGAGTCATAAAGATTGGCCGGTTATCGAGGGAAAAGCGGATCCCGCGCCATCCGAGGCAGGGGTTCTCTTCACTGAAACGATAATATGGCAGTGCTTTATCGCCACCGATATCAAGGGTGCGGATGGTCACTGGCTTTCCGGTATACGCCTCCAGGACGTGATGATAAAATTCCTGCTGTTCATCTTCCGTGGGGAATGTTT
>Ga0224504_10001029_pt1 | contig 12518 bp, 10 predicted proteins | sample SF_Oct11_sed_USG_3_FD_170160 | JGI IMG/M metagenome (GOLD analysis project Ga0224504, IMG submission 170160) | Sediment microbial communities from San Francisco Bay, California, United States - SF_Oct11_sed_USGS_24 | ecosystem: Environmental > Aquatic > Marine > Sediment | place: USA... | reverse complement strand
TGCGCTTCCGGCCCTCAACGAACGCGGCTATCCCAAGCACCAATCTCTTGGCTCGCTCGCCGCCGGGGGTACCCTCGGTATCCTTATCCCGCCCAGCATCGCACTTCTGATTTACGGCAGCCTGACCAACAACTCCATCAGCCAGCTGTTCGTGGCCGGTGTCATACCAGGACTCCTGCTTACCGCGTGCTTCATGATCTACATCGCTGTCGCCCACGTCATGGCGGGCGGGCCGAGGACCGTTTTGCCACCGCCAACTTGGCGGGATCGATTCCAGGCCCTATTCGCCTTGATCCCGCCCTTGGTGATCTTCGTGATCGTCATGGGCAGCATCTATTTCGGGATCGCCACGCCGACGGAATCCGCGGCACTCGGCGTCGTCACCGCCCTCGGCTTTGCCGCGCTCGAACGTCAGCTGACCTTTGCAGCGCTGCACAAGGCTTTCGTGCGTACCGCCGAACTCACGGGCATGATCCTTCTGATCATCGTCGGCGCTTTTGTGCTCAATTTGACCCTGAGCCTTCTGGGAGTAGCCCAGATCATGACCCAGTGGGTCGTGTCCCTGGGCCTGTCGCTGACCTCCCTTCTCCTGGTGATGATCGGCTTCTACCTCATTCTCGGCTGCTTTCTCGAGGTACTTTCGATCCAGGTGGCCACCATCCCCATCTCCTATCCGATCGTTACCGCCGCGGGCGGCGATCCCATCTGGTTCGGAATCTTCATCGTCCTGATGAGCGAGATCGCAATGATCACGCCGCCGGTGGGAATGAACCTCTACGTCGTTCAGGGCGTGCGGCAGGACGGCGGCCAGATCGGCGAAATCATGCGTGGGACGATACCCTTCGTGGTGATCATGCTCGCGTTCACACTGCTCCTGATTGCCTTTCCCGAGCTGGCGCTCTGGCTGCCCGGCAAGATGATCGGGGTCTAGCAAGATGACTGTGGCCTCCACCCGGGATGGGCCGCCGAGACGTCTGCTCGTGGCGGTCGGCGGGAATGCCATCCACCCCGCCGGCATAAAGGGCACGGCCGAGGAACAGGTGGCCTACACCGGCGCAGCGGGACGGGCGCTTCGCCCGCTGCTCGAACTCGACAACGAGCTCATCATCACGCACGGCAACGGCCCCGGGGTCGGCAAGGTGCTCATGCGTCAGGCCCTGGCACGCGATCGCGTTGCACCGATGTCGCTTGACATCTGTGTCGCCAATAGCCAGGGCGGCATTGCCTATCTTTTGATGCAGGCCTTCGAGAACGCGTTGCGCGCGGTGGGCAACCCGCGCCATGTGGTGTGCCTACTCACTCAGGTGGAGGTCGATCCGGCCGACGCCGCATTCCGGAACCCGACCAAGCCCGTGGGCTACTTCTACGGTGAGACAGAGGCGCGTGCCTTGTCCCTCGAGCTGGGCTGGACCATGCGACAGGACGCGGGCCGCGGCTGGCGTCTCGTCGTGCCTTCGCCAGAGCCGAAGCACATCGTCGATATATCGCTCATCGATGCCGTCGCGAAGCGGGGTACGGTGGTTATCGCCGGCGGCGGTGGCGGCATCCCGGTGGTGCGGCAACCTAACGGGGTCCGCCACGGCGTCGAGGCGGTCATCGACAAGGACCTGACCTCGGCGCACATGGCGAACGTCCTTGGCATCGAGGACATGATGATCCTGACGGGGGTTTCGCGCATCGCCGTCAACTACGGCACGTCGCGCCAAGAAGAACTCGACCGCCTCACCGTATCCGAGGCGCGGCGCTACCTCAAGGAGGGGCACTTCCTCGCCGGCAGTATGGGACCCAAGGTCGAGGCCGCCATTCGTTTTCTCAGGGGGGGTGGAAAAAGGGCCATCATCGCGCACCTGGACGAGGCCCTTCCGGCGCTGAACGGAACAACCGGAACGCGGATTCTTCCCGATGCTCACTGAACCTTGGAGGCCGGCCGTTTTGGAACCGCATGACGATTGCGCCACTCGCGGGACCCAGGTTCGTATTCCCGTCGGCGACATCGGTGCCGTCGCCCGGCGGGCTCTGGCTTCCGGGTCCGATTGGTCCGTGTTGGCCGTCTTTCACCGCAGCTTCTATTGCCAAAGCAGCGAGGGGGGATTGTTGAGCATCGCTCAAGACACCGTGGCGAGGGGGCCGCTGACGATCCGCTGTCCGGTCCCGGCGGCGGCGCCCTGGTCGGCCTGGGGAGTCCGCCGCGACTCCCCGGTGAAGTTCGACGGACGCCAACTCGCGGTCGGCCGGCGCCTCGTGTTTGCCATGGCGCACGCCCCGACCTGGAATCCGCGACCGTTGCCCAGCGGAGTCGCCGCCACTGCGCTGGCCGCCGGACTCCGGTCCCTGGCAGTCGCGGTGCGGGGGCGGATACCGATGGAAGGTCTTGCGCCCATGGTCACGCGCGGCATGGGCACACCGTGCTGCCAAGCCGCGGCCCGCGGTGTTGCCGTGCTCGCCGGCTGGTTGCGCAGCGGCTTGATCCAAGCCGGATCGCGGGTGCCGGCGCCGCCCGGCCGGGTGGCGGATCTGGTGGGCCTCGGCCCGGGCCTTACGCCATCCGGCGATGATTTCCTGGGCGGCGCGATGATTGCGCTTCGCGGCTTTGGGCTGGAGCACCTGGCCGAGATCCTTGGTGAATGGACCCTGCCCCTGGCGCGAGAGGGATCTCCGACTATAAGTTTCGGACATCTTCGCGCGGCCGCGGAGGGTCTGGGGGCGGAGCCTCTCCATCGCATTTTGTCCGCCTTGGCCACACCATCGCAGTTGAATCTTGGGCCTCAGCTGGACAGCCTTGGCCGGGTCGGCAGCACCTCGGGATGGGATGCGCTCGCCGGAGCGGTGCTCGTGCTCGAGGTGCTGGCGGAGGCTGGTGCCGATTCCGACTTTCGCGATTGCCGCCGCGATCTCGTCAGCCTGAGAGGAGATAAACCGTGACCGTTAGAGCAACCGTCTTGAGGTCGTTCTATCAAGACTCCGTCGTTCTCATGCGCGTGGCGGGTCAAGTGAACAAGCGGCCCGGGGTGCACAAGGCCGCCGCGTTCATGGGCACGGCTTCCAATCACGCGCTCTTGGCCCAGGCCGCGCTGGCGACCACGGAGATCGAGACAGCAACGGCCGAGGACTTGATCCTGGCCGTCGAGGCCGACCGGGAAGAAATCGCGGAGGCGGCCCTGGCGGAGGCCCGCGAGTTGCTGCTCGAGCGCCGCAAGACCGTGGACGAGACCTCGGAGCATCGTCCGCACACGCTTGAATCCGCCCTGCGCCATCAGCCCAACGCGAACCTCGTCACCATCTCGGTGCCGGGCGCCTTCGCCAAGTTCGAGGCCATGCGGGCGCTGCGGCGGGATCTGCATGTCTTCATCTTCAGCGACAATGTGTCCCTGGAGGACGAGGTCGAGCTCAAGCGCGAAGCAGCGAGGCGCAACCTGCTGTGCATGGGGCCGGACTGCGGCACCGCCTATATCGGCGGGACGGGGCTCGGATTCTTCAACGCCGTCCCCAAGGGGCGGGTAGGCTGTGTGGCTGCCTCCGGCACGGGGCTCCAGGCTGTCGCGTCGCGTCTCGCGATGCTCGGCGAGGGACTTTCCCACGGCATCGGCGTGGGGAGCCGCGATCTCAGTGCAGAAGTCGGCGGCGACATGACCTTTCGCGTGATCGACGCCTTGGCCGCGGACTCGGCGACCGAGGCCATCGTCGTCATCTCGAAGCCGCCCGATCCGGAGGTGGCCGTGCGGTTGGAACAAGCTGTCTCAGAGGTCGGGAAGCCCGTCGTGGTCTGCTCATTTGGCGAGACCATCGGAACCAGAGACGGGGTGCTTTGGGTCGGCGGCCTCGACGAGGCGGCCGAGGCCACTGCCGCTCTGTTGAGGGGAGTGCCTTGGACGCCCCAGCCTTTCGGTGATCCCGACGCCGTGCGCCGGCGGCTGATGGCCGGAGCTGCTGGCGACCGGCTTGGTGATGGCCGCATTTTGGGCCTCTATACCGGTGGGACGCTGGCCCAGGAAGCGGTGCTCGCCTTGCGCCCGTTGATCGGCCCGGTCGAAATCGGCGGCGACCCCGCCGACCCGGAGGGTGGACATCGGATCGTCGATCTCGGGGACGACGCCTATACCCTTGGCCGCCCGCACCCGATGATCGACCCGGAGACACGGACCGCGGTGGTCGACGGGCTGACCCCTTCGACCAAGGTCGGCGTGCTTCTCCTCGACCTCGTTCTCGGTCGCGGCGCGGCAGAGGATCCGGCGGCTCCTCTGGCCGAATCCATATCGGCGCTGAGGCAGAGATACGCGGCGGCGGGTAAGGACCTCGCCGTGGTCGCTTCGGTCGTCGGGACCGAATCCGACCCCCAGAGTCTCCCCGATCAGATCGCCCGGTTGACTGCGGCGGGAGTCCAGGTCCTCCCGACAAATGCCGAAGCGGCACGGTTCGCCGCCCTACTCGTCAAACCTAATCTCGCGGACCGGATCCTGGAGGTGCAGGCATGAGCCGGGACCAGCGGCGGCACCTCGTCCCGAGCGGACCCCTGAGCGTGATCAATATCGGGCTCGAAGTGTTCGCCGAGGACCTGAGTGCCGAGGGCGTCGAGGTCATTCACGTCGATTGGCGCCCGCCGACCGGCGGAGATCCAAGGCTCATTGCGATCCTCGCGGCACTCGAGGATCTCGACGATTAGAGCGCTTTCGGTTTGTTTATGGGCGGGTTAGGCCGTGACGCCCTGGGTCTCGGCGAAGGCTACCAGAGCCTTGGAAAAGCATTCCAGCGGCGCCTCGGTGAGCCCGGCGCCGATCTGGCCGATGCCGGGATTGCGGTGGGCGATGCCGGTATTGATGACAGGCAAGATCCCGGTCTCTACCACCTTCCTGATGTCGATCCCGAATGGCGTCCCACGGAAGTTCAGATTGGGTATCTTGAAGGTGTCGTGCTCGGTCGCGGTGATCTCGTACATTCGTTGCGTTGTCTCGAGCGCGAACTGCGGCGTGCCGCCGATGTACTGCACCACCGCCGGCGCGCCGGCCATGGCGAAGGAGCCCAGTCCGGCGGATTCCGTGATCGCCGAATCGCCGAGGTCGGGATTGGCGTCATCGGGGCCGTATCCCGGAAAGTAGACCCCCTCGATCCTCGGTGCCGGGGCCGTGAACCATCGGTCTCCGGTGCCGCTGACGCGGATGCCGGTCTCGACGCCGTTGCGGGCGATCGCGGTCACGATCGTCGAGCCATCGATACCGCCGCCGGCGTCGAGCATCCCCTTGCAGCCGGCCATGACGCTGTTGAGCACGAAGTGGCCGGCTCCGTCGATGAACCTTGCCGCCGTCTCCACCTTGTCGGCCGCGCCGACCGCGACAAGGTGCGGGTAGAGGGCGCAGAGAAGGAGCGCGTTGCTGGCCTTGTTGCGGTTGTGGAGCTCGTCGCCCATCTGAAGCGCCTGGGCGACGATGGATTTGAGGTCGATGCCCTCGGCCCGGTGTATCGCATCGCGCAGCAAGGGCGCGAGCTCGCCGTTCATCCAGGCCAACCGCTCCATCACGGTTTGGTCGTAGGCGCCGTGGCGCAGGACCTTGCCCACGCCCATATAGAGCGTCGAATAGGTCTCGATCTCATATTTCTCATTCCGCACCACATGGACCTGCATGGATGGCGTGATGATTCCCGCCATCGGTCCTATGCCCCGGTGGTTGTGGCAGGAATCGAAGCGCAGCTCGCCGCGCTCGGCCAGGGCGACCGCTTCCTCCGGCGATTTCGTCCAACCCTCGAACATCGTGGCGCCGATGATCGCACCGCGCATGGGACCGCACATTTGGTCCCAGTCAACCGGCGGTCCGGCGTGGTAGACGGTCTTGTCGCCCATCCCCGGTACGACGTCGCGGGCGAGGCGGATGTCGACGAGGACCGCCGTGCTTTCACCGATGCGCTTGAGACACTCGTCGTTCGCCGATCTTATACCCATGCTGCCTCCCGATCTGTGCTGGCTATCGTTGCCGCCGACAAGGTTGTGGAATGCCCGTAAACCAAGCCGAGAACCGCTCAAGAATATAATTTAGAATATTGAATTATAAATTCACTGTCCAGACTTCGTTGCCAGGTAGACTTGGCCTCGGAGGGTTGCCGACCGGTCACTGCTGCGGCGTGGCGGAGCTGCGGGCCCGTTGTTCCAGGCGTCGCTCTTGAAGGGTGATGTAGCCCGCGCCGGCAAAGATCAGGAGCCCGCCAACCCAGGTGAATAGGTCCGGTATCTCGGCGAAGGCGAGATAGGAGAGAATCGCGATCCAGATGAGCCTAAAGAAGTCGAAGGGCATGACGACGTGGGTCTCCGCCGACTTCAGCGCCTGGGTCAGAAGGATCTGCCCGCTGCTTCCGGCGATCCCGATGGCTACGAGCCAAGTCAGTTGATGTGGCGTCGGCCACTGCCATACGCCGAGTGCGGGCACGAGGGCGATCGGCGCTATCAGCAACGACATGTAGGCGGTAATGCCGATGCTGGATTCGGTGCGGCCCAGCACCTTGACGATCAGCAGCACGATCGCCCAGCCGACCGCGGCCAGCAGGGTTAGCAAGCTGCCCAGGCTCGGCGTCTCCAAGCCGGGTCGAAGAATGACCAAGGTGCCGAGAAAGGCGATCATTATCGCGAGCCAGCGTCCGATTCCCACGCGCTCCTTGAGAAACAGAACCGCGAGGAGCGCCGCGAATACCGGCGCGGTGAAGGCGAGCGCCGTCACCTGGGTCAGCGGCGCGATCGTGAGGGCATAGAAGAACAAAAGCATGGCGGCGGCGTTGACGGCGGCGCGCAGGCCGTGCAGCCCGAGCCGCCGCGTCCGGAAGACGGCGAAGCCGAGGCGTACCAGCCACGGCAGAACGACCAGTAGCCCGAAGAGATTGCGAAAGAACGCGATCTCGAAGGGATGCAGGCCTAGCGCCCCAACATGACGGACCGAGGCGTGCATGACCGCGAAGAACAAAGTGGACAGAACCATCCAGCAAATGCCGCGCAGCGAAGGAGAAACAGATCTACCAGTCAATCTTCGTTTCCCATTTGGCGCCCGGGCTCGCACGGGCGCCGCTGAGGTTACTGCCGCGGGCGTCGACCTCACCTCTGAACGCTCGGTCGGCGTCGTCGATTGTACGCCGCTCGAGACGACCGATGCGATGCGGTCGCCCCAGCTCTCATAGCGTCACGAGTAATTCGGGTTAGGTCCGCTCTCTCCTGCAACAACGGATATAGCGCACACAGGTCGTGAGAGTCAGGTCTTGTTAAGGGTTGAGCAACGGCAACCGGGCATCACAGTCGAGATCGGGCAGCTGAGACGCGGGATGTGCTCGTGTATCGTCGCGTGACCGGAGCCGGCCTTGGCCGACGCGCCCGGCTTCTGGTTCACTCCGGATAGGCCGCGCCGCGCCGCGCCGCCATGCTGCGGCCGAGCTCCGCCAGATCGTTTGGCGAGAGCCTCTTTCACGCAAGCGGCAGGACCGACCGCTCTTCCAATGCGAAATGCCTGCGCTGGGTCTCGGCGAAGGTCGAAGCGGCCTCCAGCAATGCGTCCTCGTTCGTCGAGGGATGGCCTTCAGCCAGTCGCTCCTTGACCGCCGTCAAATGGCCTTCTTGGACGTGTCGGGATCGGGTGTGTGAGCCGCCGGGTCGAAGGGCGCCTATGCAGCCAGTCCAGCCGCCATGCGCCAAAGCGAATCGCGGTAATGTGGTGCGCCCGCGGGGCCGGTTTGTGTCCGCAGCACGTGCGAACGTACTCCTGTGCGGAGACCCAGAGTCGGGAACAGGTCAGTCAGAATCTCGGAAACGTCGTCAATGCCGAGTGGGTTTCGCGAAGCAACTGTAAGATCGTGCGCTGGTGCGCTACCATTACCACGGTGGCCTTCGCCGCAGTCGGCCGGGCATTCGAGGAGGCGGTGCGAAACATCGGCGCATCACCCTTGCGCAGGTTCCTGACCGTGACCCTTCCGTCGGCGGCGTCGGGCATCATGGCCAACTCCGTTTTCGTGTTCGCCCGGGCGCTCGAGGAATTCACGGACGAGGGGTGACAGAGATGTCGACCACGGATAAGGACTTGGCCGGTCGCGTCTACCTGGTGACAGGCAGCACCCAGGGCATTGGGGCGGCGGTGGCTCTCGCCCTGGCGCAGGCCGGCGTGCGAGGCGTGGTTATCTGCGGCCGTAACCAAGGGGGCGGCGCCCGAGTCAAGGCGGCCATCGAGGCCGCCGGTGCGGCGGCGGAATACGTTCCCGCCGATCTCGCCGAGGCGCCCGACTGTCGTGCGGTCACCGCGGCCTGCGACGCCCGCTTCGGCCGGCTCGACGGCCTGGTCAATGCCGCCGGCATGACCGACCGCGGCACGCTCGACGACACCAGCGTCGAGCTTTGGGACCGGATGTTCGCGGTGAACACGCGCGCGCCCTTCATCCTCATGCAGGACGCCGTCGCGATCATGCGCCGCGAGGGCATCGCCGGGAGCATCGTCAACATCATCACCATGTCGAGCCATGGCGGGCAGCCCTTCATAACCGCCTACTGCGCGTCCAAGGGGGCTCTGGCCACCCTGACCAAGAACGCCGCCCACGCCCTGCGCGGCGAGCGTATCCGCGTCAACGGCGTCAATATCGGCTGGGCCGATACGCCCAACGAACACAAGGTGCAGATGGCGGGAGGGGCACCCGCCGACTGGCTGGCGGGGGCCGAGGCCGAACAGCCCTTCGGGCGGTTGATCAAGCCCGACGACGTCGCGAAGATCTGTCTGTTTCTGCTCGGCCCGGACTCGGGTTTGATGACCGGGGCCCTGATCGACTACGACCAGAACATCATGGGCGCCTACGACTAGGTCAGGCCGCTCAGGCGCTGCATCGCTTCGGCGAGGCCGGGGGCCGCGGCAGCGACTGCGTTGCCCCGGGTCAATCCGTCGCCGGCCAGGAAGTCGTTGGTCCAGCCGTCGACCTCGCGGATCATGGCCAGCGCGGCCAGACAGTCCCAGGAATTGATGTGGGCCTCGTAGTAGCCGATCAGGCGTCCCGCCGCCACGTAGGCGAGCATCAGCGCGCCGGAGCCGTTGCGCTGAAACATGCCGCCCTCGGCCAGCAATTGGGCGATGGCCTGGACGACCAGCGCCGCGGCGCGGCGCGGGGAATAACCTACGCCGACGGTTCCCTCGGCAAAGCTGGCCGCCGGGCTCGGGCGCATGGGGACGCCGTTCAAGGTGGCGCCGTGGCCTCGCCGCGCGGCGAAGAGCTCATCGGCGTTTGGGTCGTAGACGACACCGATTTCGATCTCCCGACCGACAAGAAAGGCGATGGAGACGCACCACACCGGGATGCCGCTGACGAAACAGGCGGTCCCGTCGATGGGGTCCACCACCCACAAGGGCGTGGCGCCGTCCCAGCTCTGCGGGCCGCCAGTTTCCTCGCCGAGGACGCTGTCCTCCGGAAACCGGGCGGCGATCCGGTCGAGAATCATCGCCTCGACCGCGCGGTCGGCCTCGCTCACGACGTCCTGGGGGCCCTTGGATTCGACGGCGAGGGCCTCGCGGTCGCGGAAATACCCCATGGCAAGGTCCCCAGCCTCCCGGACGATCGCCTGGGCGGCGGTAAAGCGCTCGGAAATCTGCAGTGCGTCCATGTGTTCGACCACTCCGGGGAACGTGTCGCCGGCAGCGCCGCCGCGCCAGTCGGTCCGAATGTTCCTTTCAAACATGAATGAAAAGGAAATACCAGTTGCGCCGGGCGGGTAATTTTGTTGCAATTTTGCGCCAACGAACGGCGCGGGCCTCGCGCGTCGGTGAAAAGCCGGATCGGGCGGCCGTTCTCGCCGCAAGAAGACCGGCACCGTCGGCCGGCCCGTAAACAAGAACAGGGAGGACTTGGACATGAAGTTGCCAAACGGCTACCGAGCGGCCATCGCCGCCGCGACCATGATGCTTACCGCCGGCACGGCCGTGCAGGCCGCGGAAAAGCTCACCCTTTATTGCAGTCCGCAGATCGAGTGGTGCCAATTGGTCATCGAGGAGTTCCAGAAGGCCACCGGCATCAAGGTGGCGATGACCCGCAAGAGCTCCGGCGAGACCTTCGCGCAGATCAATGCGGAACGGAAGAATCCGAAAGGCGACGTCTGGTGGGGCGGCACCGGCGACCCGCATCTACAGGCGGCGGAAGAAGGCCTGACGGAAGAGTACAAGTCGCCCATGCTGAGCAAGCTGCATCCCTGGGCCCAGAGCCAGGCCAAGCAGTCGGGCTACAAGACGGTCGGCATCTACATGGGCGCCCTCGGCTTCGGCTATAACACCGAGCTGCTTGCCAAAAAAGGTCTGCCCGAGCCGAAATGCTGGAAGGACCTGATCAAGCCCGCGTACAAGGGCGAGGTCCAGATCGCCAACCCGAACTCCTCCGGCACGGCCTATACGACCCTAGCCACCATCGTGCAGTTGTTCGGCGAGGACGGCGGCTTCGACTACATGAAGCAGCTGCACAAGAACATCAACCAATACACAAAGTCCGGATCGGCCCCGATCAAGGCGGCCGCGCGGGGCGAGACCACCATCGGCATCGTGTTCCTGCACGACGCGGTGACCCAGCGGGTGAACGGCTTCCCGATCATACCCGTCGCGCCCTGCGAGGGGACCGGCTATGAGATCGGCTCGATGAGCATCATAGAGGGCGCGCGCAATCTGGAGAGCGCCAAGAAGTGGTACGACTGGGCGCTCGGCCCGGACGCCCAGAAACTCATGCCGAAGGCCAAGGCCTACCAAGTGCCGTCGAATGCGGGCGTCGCGCCGCCGCCCGAGGCGCCGAAGGTCGAGCAGATCAAGCTGATCGACTACGACTTCAAGAAGTACGGGTCGTCGGCCGAGCGCAAGCGCCTACTCGCTAAATGGGACAAGGACGTGAAGCCCTTGCCGAGATAAGAAGACCGGTCCTCGCAGATGAGGAGATCCGTCGTTCTATGGCTTGCCGTGGGTTGGGTCGGCCTTGCCGTGCTGCCCTGGTACGCCATAGAGGACGGGTTCTGGATCTTCGACTGGCTCGACGGCTATCCGGTCGATAGCGACGTCGCGCCCGCCTTGCTCCAGGGCTTCGGCCACGGGCGGTGGTGGCTGCTGCCCGTGTGCCTGGCCCTGGCCGCGCCGCTCGGGATCCTGGGCCGGCGGAAGACCGATCCGTGGTTTGCCGCCGTGCTGCTCCTGGCCGGCGGTTTCGGCCTGGCCTACACGCTGGCGCAAGGCTTCGCCATCGGCATTCGCGGATGGGAGTTCGAATCCCTCGAGACCGCCTTCGGCGAGCTGGGCGACCGGCAGTTCGGCATGGGCTACGGCGCCGTTCTGGTCTGTGGCGCCTTTCTGTTCTTCCTGACCGAGGGCATTGCCGCCCGCGGCGCGATCAAGGGGGACGTCTTCGTCGTCGGCTCGATCGGGCTGGTGATCGCCCTGGTCGCGGCGTTCATCTTCTTTCCGATCACCCGGATCCTGATCAGCGCGGTGCAAGACAACGACGGGAACTTCGCCCCGACGCTTTTCTTCACCAAGCTGTTCTCGCCCGACATCTGGGGGCTCGAATGCCTGACCGCCAACCTGACCTGCGGGGTCGCCTGGAACTCGCTGTTCATGGCCATCCTGGTGGGCGCGGGCACGACCGCCATGGGGCTCGCCTTCGCGCTCATCGCCACGCGGACCGGCTTTCGCGCCAAGAGACTGCTGCGCGTGCTCACGGTACTGCCGATCATCACGCCACCTTTCGTCATTGGACTGGCGGTGATTCTCCTGTTCGGCCGCTCGGGCGCGGTGAGCACCTTTCTCGAGTGGGCCTTCGCGATCGAGCCTTCGCGCTGGATCTATGGACTGCCCGGCATCTGGCTCGCCCAAATGCTGGCCTTCACGCCGATCGCCTTTCTCGTGCTGATCGGCGTGGTCGAGGGCATCAGCCCGGCGATGGAGGAGGCGGCCATCACGCTGCGCGCCGGCACCTGGCGCACCTTCGTCACCGTATCGCTCCCCTTGATGCGGCCGGGCCTTGCCAACGCTTTCCTGCTCGGCTTCATCGAGAGCCTGGCCGACTTCGGGAACCCGATGGTGCTGGGCGGCGACTACGACGTGCTGTCGATCGAGATCTTCTTCGCCATCGTCGGCGCCCAGCACGACCAGGCGCGCGCCGCCGTGCTCGCCATCGTCCTGCTGGCGTTCACCCTCTCGGCCTTCTACGCGCAGCGACGCTGGCTCGGCCGGAAATCCTATGCGACCATCACCGGCAAGGGTGATTCCGGCCTGCACATGCATCTTCCGAGGCGGCTCAAGATGCTGTGCTACGGGACGGCCCTGCCGTGGGCGGCGCTGACGGCGGTCATCTATTGCACGATCATGTTCGGCGGCTTCGTCGAGAGCTGGGGGCGCGACCACGGCTTCACCCTGCGCCACTACCTGGAGGCCTTCTCGATCACGACCGGCGCTCACGGCCTGGTGTGGAGCGGCGCGGCATGGAACTCCTTCTGGACCACGCTGGAGATCGCCGCCATATCGGCGCCGCTGACCGCCGGGGTCGGGCTGCTG
>Ga0224504_10001028_pt1 | contig 12522 bp, 15 predicted proteins | sample SF_Oct11_sed_USG_3_FD_170160 | JGI IMG/M metagenome (GOLD analysis project Ga0224504, IMG submission 170160) | Sediment microbial communities from San Francisco Bay, California, United States - SF_Oct11_sed_USGS_24 | ecosystem: Environmental > Aquatic > Marine > Sediment | place: USA... | reverse complement strand
TTGCGGCGCACATGATCGATAAAACAATTGTGCGCCACGCGGTAGAGGAATGTCGTGAACTTCGCCGTTGGTCGGTAGGATTTCCGCGCATTGACAATTTTACCCCACACCTCCTGAAAAATGTCTTCCGCGATGTCCCGGTGGCCGCAGAGTCGCAACAGGTATCGGTAGATGGCGTCCTTATGCCGGCGGTACAAAATGTCGAACGCCGCGACGTCGCCATCCTTGTAGCGCAGCATCAGGGCGCTGTCGTCCGGTGTGTGAGCCATGGTTCGAATATAGGCGAGCACTGGCCGCCTGCAAAGGGCAGTGGACCGGGTGGTCATGAATCGTGCATCGGCGGCCATCCATTCTCCTGCTCGCTCTATTGCTATAAACGGACGGCCGACTGTCAGCGGGTTAAAAAAAGTGCGAATGGGGGCTTGCAATTTGCGCTCTTAGTGTTATAGTCAACTATAACACCAATTCACCCATACCCTGAACGGGGGAGCCCGGGTCGGCCGGGAGATGAAAAATGAGCAGACTATCACCGTATGTTAATGAAATTGTTGGCTTTATCATCATGCTGCTGATGTTGATCGCCCTAATTTCCGGCCAGGTTAATGCGCCGGCATACAAATTGGCCGCGCTGAATGCGGCATATGATGAAGCAGCGAGAATTAGTCATATCCGTCTCGAAGACGACTAGAGTAGCGACGGAGCATTTGCGCCGGTCTATGTGACCGGCGCCTTTTTTAAGCGCTGAAGCGCCTTGAAACGAGCAGGAATTCCTTACCAATGGATCCGAAGTGGAATGAAGACCAGCCAATCTATCGTCAGTTACGCGATCGCGTCGTTGCGATGATCCTCGAAGGCGTACTGGGCGATGGAGATGCACTTCCCTCTGTCAGAAACGTGGCAGCCGAGTATCGTCTCAACCCCCTGACCGTGCTCAAGGGATACCAGGAACTCGTGGATGAGGGCCTGGTGGAGAAAAAGCGCGGCCGTGGAATGTTTGTGAACGAGGGCGCATGCACGCAACTTCTCAAGGACGAGCGTCAACGATTCCTTGAAAAGGAATGGCCGAAAGTGATGGCGACCATCGAGCGGCTCGAGCTCGACGTTGCCGAATTGCTGCAACAAAAACCAAGTAAGGAAGCAGGAGGGGATAATGACTAGCCTGGTCACCGCCCGCGGCGTTTCAAAGCATTTTGGATCGGTACGCGCTGTCGACAACGTCAGTTTCGAGATTGAAAAGGGCCGCATACAGGGTTTGATCGGCCCCAATGGCGCCGGCAAGACGACGCTGCTTAAGGCCCTGCTTGGCTTGACGGATTGCGATGGCGATTTATCGGTGCTTGGACTCGATCCTTTCAGGCAACGCAAGAAGCTGATGCAGAACATTTGCTTCATCGCCGACGTTGCCGTGCTGCCTCGCTGGATCAAGGTGTCGCAGGTTCTCGACTATGTCGAGGCGATTCACCCGAACTTTTCGCGCTCACGCGCCGAAGAATTGTTGCAGCAGACCAAGATCAAAAGGGACTCCAAGGTCAAGGAGCTCTCCAAAGGCATGGTCACCCAGCTGCATTTGTCGATCATCATGGCTATCGATGCAAAGCTGCTCGTGCTCGATGAGCCAACATTGGGTCTCGATATCCTGTTCCGAAAAGAGTTCTACGCAAACTTGCTGAACGACTATTTCGACGAGGAACGCACGATCCTGATTACGACGCACCAGGTGGAGGAAATCGAGAATCTGCTGACCGACATCATGTTTATAAATGACGGCAAAATTCTCCTCGACTCATCGATGGATTCGTTGAGCGAGAAATACATCGAATTGATGGCATCGGGTGAAGGCGCGCAAAAGGCGCGCGGACTTGGCCCGATCGCCGAAAGTGAAATGTTCGGCAAGGCAATCATGCTTTTTGAAGGGGTTAGTCGTGAGCACTTCGAGGGCCTCGGCGAGATTCGCATCCCGTCGGTTGCCGACCTGTTTGTCGCCAAAATCAAGGAGGCTCGCAGATGATCAATCATTATCTTGCATTGGTTCGACGCGAACTCTGGGAGCATCGTTCTATCTGGGTGACGCCGATTGCTATTGCCAGTGTCGTCACCTTAGGTACGCTGACAGCGCTGGTCTTCTCGGGCAAGTTCGCCGAGGAGCTTGATGTTGCGATCTTTGCTGCGCAGAACCTTGCAGGCGATACGGAGCGAAGAGTCGTACTGACTGGATTCTTCTTCGTCTCGTCCCAACTATTCCTGCTTGGACTCGGCGTGCTGACGATCTTTTACACGCTCGACTCGCTGTATGCGGAGCGCAAGGACAAGAGCATCCTCTTCTGGCGTTCGCTGCCGGTTACCGACGCTGAAACCGTAATTTCCAAATTGCTGACGGCCGCGGTGTTGATACCGGCTGTAGCGATCATAGGCATTATCGGTACGCATATTCTCAACCTGATTGTCACCAGCATCTGGGTGTCCATGAAAGGGGGCGATGCCGGCACGCTGATCTGGGGCTCGGTTCCATTTCTGGATAACTGGCTTGCCATGGCGATCGCTATCTTCGGGGGGGCCATCTGGATGTCCCCGTTCCTTGGCTGGTTCCTGTTTGTATCGGCCTACACGAAACGCTCGCCGTTGCTCATGGCCTTTCTGCCGCTGGTCCTGATTCCGATGCTTGAAGGTATATTTGCGCGTTCGACACACTTCGCTGAAGCAGTCTGGGGCCGTGGAGCAAAGATTCCCCTGTTTGCCGATCTGGATATAGAAGGGTTTTTCGACGACGGTCCACCCGAGATCACGAAGGAGATGATCAGCCTCTTGGCGCATATAGATCTTGGCAAGTTCTTCACGAGCGTCGACACCTGGCTGGGAGTCATCGTATGTGGATTGTTGACGACCGCCGCGATTTACGTCCGCCGCTTCCGTGACGAAAGCTGATCAACCTGTTCCGGGTTTGCTGCGGATATCGAATTTTCGCAGCTTGCCTCGAAACTGATGATAGCTCAGGCCCAGTAAATCAGCCGCCATACGCTGATTGAACCGCGCTTTTTCGAGCGCGGCACTCAGCAGGTCTACTTCCGTGTCGATCAACCGTTGCTTCAGGTCGGTTGGCAACAACGGCGCCTTACGACGTACTGATACTGCCCGGACCTTGGACGGTCCCTCGACTAATTTGAATGGAGAATCAAACGCATCGAGCACGATGTCGGCAATCGGTTGATTCGGGTCCCGCGAGCGATACACAGATCTCTCGATCGCAAATTTGAGTTCGCGGACGTTTCCAGGCCACTTGTTACGAAGTAATGCCGAAGACGCCCTCGGGCTGAAGCCAGGGAAGAGGCTCCATTTCAATTCACTCGCCATAGTGATCGCAAACGCATGGGCGAGTGGCAAGATATCCTCCACTCGATCACGCAGCGGTGGCACTGTTATCACGTCGAAAGCAAGGCGATCGAGCAGATCCTTTCGAAACCGCCCCTCGGCCGCAAGAGCCTGAAGGTCGGCATTTGTTGAGCCGACGATTCTGACATCGACCCGCAAGGTCTCATTGCCGCCCACACGCTCGATTTCTCCGTACTCAATCGTCCTGAGGATCTTCTCCTGCATTCGCAATGAAATCGTTGCCAGTTCATCCAGTATGAGCGTGCCGCCGTCGGCGCGTTCGAAATGGCCGATATGGGTTTTGACCGCGCCAGTAAAAGCGCCAGCCTCATGGCCAAAAAGCTCTGACTCGAGGATGGACTCCGTCAATGCAGCGCAGTTCACCTTGACAACCGTCTGTTCCCATCGATTCGAAAGGAAATGGAGCCGGGAGGCGATCAATTCCTTACCCGTGCCGCGCTCGCCCACGACGAGCACGGGTTTTGAAAGCGGCGCAGCCCGCGATACGTGCTCGAGCATTTCCAGGAATGCCGGGGCTTCGCCAATAATAGGTTGGGATTCAGGTGCCGTAGCCATGAGCCAATTTAGCCATAATCAGGTGGAAATAACTAATACTTAGCGAAAATAGCCAAATTGAAGTCCTCGCTACAAACCGCTGATGTCAAGAATATTTCATATATTACAACAACTTAATTGCAATTATCCGGGTTGGCACGAAAGCTGCAACGATACAGGTAGGTTTCACATGACAGAGGACGAAACATGGGTATTTTCACGAGATTCAGCGACATCGTGAACTCCAACATCAACGCGATTCTGGACAAAGCCGAGGATCCCGAGAAGATCGTACGGTTAATGATCCAGGAGATGGAGGACACGCTGGTCGAAGTTCGTTCGGCGGCTGCTCGCTCGATCGCCGACAAGAAAGACCTTAATCGCAAGATCGAGAGGTTTGACCACGAGAAGAAAGACTGGGACGAGAAGGCCGAACTGGCGATGCGCAAGGGCCGTGAGGACCTGGCCAAAGCCGCGCTGGTCGAAAAGTCCAGAGTCGCAAGCGCAGTCGATCTCCTCAAGGAGGATTACGTAGCGGTTGACGAGGGGCTGGCCAAACTCAACGAGGATATCGCGCGCCTCGAGGCAAAACTCGAGGACGCCAAGGCGAGACAGAAAGCGCTACTGGCGCGCCATAAGACAGCCAACAGCCGGCTGGCGGCTCGGAAAAAGATCCATGATTACAAGATCGACGACGCCATGCTCCGTTTCGAGGCGTATACGCAACGCATCGATGACGTAGAAGGCCGTGTAGAGGCTTATGACCTGGGATTGCCGAAAGACCTGAACCACGAGTTCGCGAGCCTGGAGGCAGAAGAGTCAGTCAAGAAGGAACTTGACGCCCTGAAAGCGCGAGTGGCAGCAGAGCGGCCAGCAGACGCCGAATAAGTACAGGGCATCCATGATAAGAATACGGAGGAAAGGATGAGTCGAGACACGTGGAATATTGACTATGGCCCTCTGCAAGGTTTGTATCGGGACCGTGAGAATGGCTGGATATTTGGCGTTTGTGCAGGCATCGCCGACCGGTTCAACTTCAATACGGGAACGGTAAGAGTTATAGCAGTGATTAGCCTGCTGTTGTTTTTCTGGTTAACCGCCGCCATCTATGCAGGACTTACCTTGTTGATCAAGGAGAAACCACTGGTCTATTCGGGTCGCCGTAGTGAGTTTGAATTCTGGCGGCGATATCATGGTGACGACTGGAGGCACTCATGAATTGTTGTGCAGGAATACGAGGACGACGCCTTTATCGTGACAGTGATCGCGCCGTGCTTGGTGGTGTTTGCGCCGGCCTCGCGACGCACCTCGGGTTTAACCTGAAGGTCACGCGGTTCCTGGCTATTGTTGCGTTCTTCTGCGCGATGCCAATTACAATTATTGGCTATCTGGCCGCGGTGTTCCTGATTCCCGCCGCATCCTCGAAAACTTATGATGACGTGAGCAGTGAGGAAGCGCGAAAGGATAAGCTGCGCGAAGAAATCCTGAGGGCGAAGCCGACGGTCAACGAGGTTCGCGAGCGTTACAAGTCCATGGATGAGCGCCTCGCGAAAATTGAAAAGTACATAACGTCATCGCGGTATGAGCTCGACGAGGAATTCCGCAGACTTTAAGAATCAGCATAGGAACCCCGTCAATGAACACATTGTTTTATATCGTTTGCATTGTCGCGATCGTATTCACTGCGGATACCATTCAGAAGTATCTGAAGGTAAAGAGCCAGAAGAATGAGTCGGATCCGGAGCTCGAGGAGACGCTCGCTCAAATTGAACTCCTTGAAGAACGAATTCGAGTTCTCGAGCGAATTGTCACGGAAAATAAATTTGATCTGGGTCGAGAAATCGACAGGCTGAAGTAGCAAAGAAATTTTCGGCCAAAAAAAAGCCCGTCCATAGACGGGCGTTTTTTTATTCAAAAGTTTTTGTTACCTACTTGGGTTTTGCCTTGTAGGCTCTTACCTGAATGTTGAATTCCTCGGCGACGAGATTCATTTCCTCTACAGCCGCGTTGTATTTCTTGTTAAACATTTCTTCACGCTGTCGTGATGTTTCTTCATCAATCTCGCCGAGTTCGATAACGGCCTGGGCCTCTTCTGCCTCGATGCACGCCAGGTATGTATCCATGGTCGCCATATATTTCTTAACGTCTTTCTGGCCGGCAATCATTTCGTCCTTCGTTGCTGTTGTGCCGTTAGGCATGTCTACGCGTTGCGGGTAGTCACAGGCAAAAGCGCCCTGCGCGATAAATAGTAAGGCCACGGAGAAGGCCGTTTTTATTGTCTTGTTCATCGAATCTACTTTGTTGTGCCCGTTGCAACCAAATGTGCGCCAGGGTTTCAGTTTAGGGAGCCAATTTAAACATTTTGCCGGTTCCGAGTGAAGTCAGCCAAAAGATGTTTTTAAATCATGGAGTTGCAGTTGATGAAGTCGATTATCAAAGCTAGTGGCTGAACGAAATATGAATGACCGGACTAGGCAAACAGCGCGCGATGACTATCGGTTCCTTCTGCTTGCGACAACAATAATTCAAGGTAATTGTCCGCGCTCATCGGATCGCCGAACAAGAGGCCCTGCACATAAGTGCAGCCCAGTTTCTGGAGGAAGATGAGCTGTGCCTCCATCTAGACGAACTCGGCTACGACATCCATATTCAGATTACGACCCATTTTAATGATCGTGTCGACGATAGTCGCATCATCGGGGTTGGTTATCACGTCGCGGACGAACGACTTATCGATTTTGAGCGTGCTGATCGGGAATTGCTGCAATGCGCTGAGCGAAGAGTAACCTGTGCCAAAGTCATCAATTGCCAGGTGCAGTCCGAGGCCATAGAGTTCGTCGAGCAACTTGATTGTCCGCTTCGGGTTTTCCATGAGCGTAGTTTCGGTGATCTCGAGTTCCAGCGATGTCGGAGAGATTTCATGGGCCCGGAATATTGAACTGATCCGGGCAATAAAATTCGGCTGCCGTAATTGCTTGAGCGACAGGTTGACCGACACGCGTCCCGGCGAGCCAACGCTGCGCTGCCAGACTCGAAAATCTTCGCAGACCTTGTCGAGTACCCACTCACCGATCTCGATAATCAGGTTCGTTTCCTCTGCGAGCGGAATGAAGTCTGACGGAAGAATGAGCCCTCGTTCTGGCAGCTCCCAGCGAACCAGCGCCTCGGCGCCGAATACCTCTCCAGTTTCCAGGTTGTATTTGGGCTGGTAGTGGACGAGCAATTCGTCTCGCTCGAAGGCGCGTTTCAGTTTGCTCTTGGTCATCAGTCGTTCAACTGATGCCTCGTTCATCACCGGTTTGTAGAAGGCGAATACATTGCCGCCCGATTTCTTGGCGCTGTAAAGAGCCGCGTCTGCGTTGCGGATAAGATCAATGACATTTGGTGCGTCGTTCGGATAGTACGCAATTCCCATGCTGGCGGTCATGAAGACCTCATGCCCCTGGACAAAAAACGGGTCCGCGAGCCGATCGAGGAGCTTTTGTGCCAGTTGGCTCGTTTTCTTCTGCCCCGCCGTGTCTGGGCCCAGGCTATCGATAGTGATGGCGAATTCGTCACCGGCCAGACGGCCGATAATTGAATGATCTGGCAATGCAGCAGAAAGACGTTCGGCGACGGTTTCCAAGGTAGTGTCGCCCGCCAGGTGACCAAACGTGTCGTTGATTTCCTTGAAATGGTCTATGTCAACATAGAAGAGGCACAGAGGCTTGCCAGCGCGGCGGGCCCTCGCGATGTTGCGCTGCAGCAAATGCTGGAATTGCATGCGGTTAGGGATCTTGGTCAGCGCATCAATGCGAGCCAGGTAGCGGATACGCTTCTCGGCACGCCGCCGTTCCGTAATGTTCTGGGCAGCATAAATCCGGTTACTCGTGTCGCCGCCGTCGCTTTCCACAATCGAGCAGGTATAGGAAACCGGAATGGACTCGCCATATTTGCTTTCGAACACCGCTTCGCGCGGCAGCCTTGACGGAGCGTCATGGGCCAGAGATTGATTTTTCTTCTTGTTAAGGATGAAGTCGATGGACGTACCTTCAAGTTCCTCCTGCTCGTAGCCAAGAAGATGCGTCGTTGCCTGGTTGATACGCTGAATCTGGCCGTCATCGCTGGTCACGATGATCGCTTCATTCATGCCGGAGAGAATGCTGTCGACGTAGTCGCGCGAATGCGTCGTTGTGCGCAAGCGATCGCGCATGTCGTTAAACACGGATGCCAGTGCACCCAATTCGTCGCCGCCGGTCTCAGGTAACGGATCGCCAAAATCAGCGTCGCGGAACTTTTCCGCCTGGGCCTTGAGTTGGCGAATGCGCTTTGTCTGACCGCGGGTAATGAGCCACACAACAACAAGGGAAAGAATCAGAACGGCAAGTGTTCCTCCACCAATCCAGATGTAGCTGACACGGCGACTCTCATCTTCCCAAGCCTTCAGGCGAGCCGCGAAAGCAGCCAGTTCCGATTGCAGGGTGTCGAGCTCAAAAGATCCGGCCAGCACTCCAATTACTTTGCCATCGCGAGCTACCGGGTAGGTCAGGAGCAGTTGTTCTTCGAGCCAGGTCGTTTCGGTGACAATGATGTCCTGCGGATAATTGCCGCTGGACCATGTACTTCCCGCCGCTGAGGCGAGGCGGATTCCGTTGAATTCCGGATGCATGGCCAGAGCACGATTCAGTTGCTGTTGAATGGTTCTGGCGTCAATGTCGGTCAGATCGTCCGGCAGCCGGTCGGCAACAGCATGCAGGTCGGCCCGCGAACGACGCTCGAAACTGGCTTCGAGGAGGCTACGATGTTCCTCATAGCTTGCCGATTCAATCTGGTTCGCCAACCGCCAGTACTGGCCATAAAACAACGACAGCATTATCGCCGCGCCGGCGATGCCAAGCGCGGCTGCATGCAGTAATAGCCGTGGAAACCTGCTGCCGATCATATCGTCGTTATTGTTCGGCTGTTATCGAGATTATAGTGTAGCACCCCGACTCGGCAATGCGCGTTTCATTCCCGGTACGGAAAACAAATACGGGACGCATTACCCATTTACGGCAATGGCATTGGTCAGTCAGTCGTTCTTGGCGCGTTTCTCAACGAATTCAACAGGTTCGGGCTGAACCGTCGTCTTCATGATGCCCTCGACGACCGCGCCTTCGGCCACGGCAATTGCTTCGCCGGTGACCGTTCCGGAAATACGCGCCGAATTAGCGATCTCGACCTTTCCGTTGGCGATGATATCGCCTTCAACATGACCCGAGATAACGACGTTGTCGGCTTTGATCGTGCCCTGCCAGCGGCCACTGCGCGCGAGAGACAAGGTTCCCTCGATTTCGCAGTCGCCATCGACTTCGCCGCTGACCTGGTAGTTGCCATTACCCGAGATCACGCCCGTGATTTTGCAACCCTCGTTTATCAGGGTTGGTGCGCCGGACGAACCGTCACGAAAGCGCCTGTGCTTTGAGTCATTCATGCGGCGTAGTCTACTGACTCGCGGTATCCATATCCAAGGGTTTCGATCGGCATGTTGATGTTGCGCATTGTCGTCGGCGCCCCGCAAGCTTGACGAGCCTGCGCTTCATGCATGTCTTTCGCGACGATCTTGGTGCCGCATCGGAAAGCGTGTGCGGGTGTTGTGAAACGTGTCAGTGCCAGCAGGGCTGCTGTAACGTGTTTTGGCAGGCGAAGTCTGATCCTCATGGTCATATCGTTTCATGCTGACAGAAGGCATACGCATAGCAAGGCCTGCCAGGAGTGAATCTGAGGACCGGACGTACTGCGCCGGTTATGGTAAAACTGCAGCCAAATCCGTCGTGACGGGCCACTTCTAAAGGAATCAATTTTGAAACAGGGTTTTGAGCAGCGCCTGGACGCGGTTGCCACTGCCGGCAAGGACGTGCTGTGTGGCGGGCTGAGAGGTGTAGAAAAAGAATCCCTGCGTATTAGTCCTGATGGGTTTCTTGCCCAAACCCCTCACCCGGCTGGTCTTGGTTCAGCGTTGACCAACAAATACATCACGACGGATTTTTCCGAGGCACTGCTTGAATTCGTTACACCGGCCTTTTCGACGACATGGGAAGCGCTGCGTTGTATCTGTGATATTCACCAGTTCACTTATTCAAACCTTGGTGATGAAATGTTGTGGACGGCAAGTATGCCTTGCCGTATTCCAGCCAACCTGGAAATTCCGTTAGCGCGTTATGGCACGTCAAACGTCGGACGCATGAAAACGATATACCGACGTGGACTCGGGTATCGGTACGGACGCCAAATGCAGTTGATAGCGGGAGTGCACTTCAACTACTCCTTGCCCGAGACGTTCTGGCCTGCATACCGGTCAGTACTGGGTGGCGACGATAGCGCGAGAGAATTCCGTTCGGAACATTACTTGCGGATGATCCGTAACTTCCGACGCATGGGTTGGATTGTCCTTTATCTCTTTGGGTCCTCGCCAGCTGTATGCAAGTCATTCGCCGGTCCCGCAGCCAAACTGCCCTCGTTGAATGCTGACACCTGGTATGAACCGTGGGCAACATCGTTGCGCATGAGCGACCTCGGCTACAGTAATAAAAACCAGTCGCGCATCAATATCTCGCTGAACAGCGTGGACGAGTATATTCGCGACTTGAGTAATGCAATCTGCACGCCCGAATCTTCGTATGAGGAAATTGGCGTAAAGGTCGATGGGCGTTACCGGCAACTGAACGCGAACCTGCTGCAGATTGAAAACGAGTACTACTCGCCGGTTCGGCCGAAACGCATTGCGCGCTCAGGTGAACAACCGACAGCCGCACTGCGTCGTGCCGGAATCGAATATGTCGAGGTTCGCTCGCTCGATATCAATATGTTCGATCCTTCGGGCGTCAATCAGAACACGATGCGTTTTCTCGAAGCGTTTCTGATTTATTGCCTGCTCGAAGACAGCCCACCGCTTGGTGAGGAAGAAACCAGGGAGGCCGGGCGCAATCATACGAATACCGCCAAGCAAGGGCGCGCCCCGGGGTTTTGTCTGCTGCGCGATGGCAAGGAAGTGGGTTTACGGGTCTGGGCCAGCGAAATTGTCACCAAGGTCTCGGCGATCGCGGAGATGATCGACAACCAGGATGGCGATGACTCCTATGCAGCCGCGGTACGCCTGCAACAAAAAGTCATCGATGATCCCGAAGCAACACTTTCGGCTCGCATCGTTGCAGAGCTGGAGAAAACCGGCAGTAGTTTCTTCGAATTCGCGCTCGGCATGGCGCGCTGTCACAGCGATTATTTTTCGTCTATCGCACCGCTTAGGGAATCCCAGGCCACGCTGTTGGCAAATGAGGCGGCGGAGTCAGTACAGCGTCAAAAGGATATTGAGGCAGCCGACGAAATCTCGCTCGATGAGTACCTGCAGCGATATTTCATGGCCTGCTAGTCCCCTGGAGTACCGTACAAGGCCCCAATCGTGTGCGGTTCGTCACAAAATCCGTTCCAGTCTGTATGCCAAGCCTCCTAATTTAACTAAACTTGTCCGCATGTGCCTGATTTGGCAAGCGAATTGACGAGCGGTGGAACTGTTTTGATAAGGACATTCTTTGTTGGAATCGTGCTGGGTCTGGCGGCAGCAGCGGGCGCGCTGTACGCGATTCCTGTTGTGGATCAGGCGCGCGAGGTTTCAATAACCAAGGTTGCTCCGAATGGCGGCAATGTCGAAGTATTTCGCATAGACATTCCAACTGACCGGGTGATGGTGGGTCCCGCTGGGCAGGCAAAACCTGTACCGCCCGGGCTGCAATGGCCGAATATCGAAGAACTGAGGGGCGTGCGTACGGAAATGTTCAAGGTTCGCAATGCGCGCGGCCTGGTTATTGGCGTCGCGATACGCAACGCAGCCACAAAAGAAGGCCAGAATGTCATCGATTGGGTGCTGCACTTTCCCGCGCGCGGATCAGTCTTTGTCAACATGGATGCGGCACCGCATGAAGGCGGCTATCGGATTGGTGGGTTCCGCGCAGGCTCGCGGGAATTTGCGACACTAAGCGGTTCTATGACCGAGCGCTGGGTAGCAAACACATCTGAAGAAGAGGGCGCTCCCGCAGGACACATCGAATTGCAGGCAACCTACGTTGGTGAACTAAAGCCGCTGGATCTGGCAGAGGAGTCAGTCGAATGAAATACGTCGTCGCACTGGTTCTTGGCCTGATCATCGGCGCCGCGATCCTGGCTGTTGGCGTTGTGTACAACCCGTTTACCGTTGATCGAGTACTGTCACCGTTGTCAGTTACCGAGGCACAAGTCATTGTGCTGAAGTTCTCCCGGGTGCCTGCGGAAAGCCTCGTCTACACGAACAACGGTGACTCGGTGCCGAGCCCGTATCCCGAAAAAGTATTGCAGTTGTGGGAGGCACCAATTCGCAAAACGAGTGCGATGGCAACCGTCATGCGCGATGCGCGTAATCAACCTGCCGGCATCGGCATTAAGATTTCTTCGCTGTCCGAAAGCACCCACCTCTTGCGAGGTGAAGCAATCGTGGACAGTATCTGGTATGTCTATGCTCCCCAACATGGCAGCATGTTCATTCAGCAAACAGAAAATTACCTGCCTTTCGTGCGGGAAGTAGCCTTCCCGGCCTGGAAAAGCGCCGCAAAC
>Ga0224504_10001025_pt1 | contig 12531 bp, 11 predicted proteins | sample SF_Oct11_sed_USG_3_FD_170160 | JGI IMG/M metagenome (GOLD analysis project Ga0224504, IMG submission 170160) | Sediment microbial communities from San Francisco Bay, California, United States - SF_Oct11_sed_USGS_24 | ecosystem: Environmental > Aquatic > Marine > Sediment | place: USA... | reverse complement strand
CATTTCGCCGGCCTGTACGTTGTCAAGGCCGTAGGCGCGGGCCACCCCGTCGCCCACCGAAAGAACCTGCCCAACCTCGGCGACGTCGGCCTCGGTGCCGAAGTTTTCGATTTGGTCCTTCAGAATTGCGGAGATCTCCGCGGCGCGGATATCCATCACGCGACCCCTTTCATGGCGTACTGAAGTTTCTCGAGCTTTGTGCGCAGGGACGAATCGATCATCCGGCTGCCGACCCGGACGACAAGCCCGCCGAGCAGCTCCGGATCGACCTCGAGGTCGACCTGAACCTTGGCGCCGACGACTTTCTTGAGAGTCTCGGTCAGGGCCGACTGCTGCTCCTTGGTCAGCTTCCGCGCCGCGGTCACAACGGCAGTTACCTCGCCGCGGCGGCGCGCGAGCTCGGCCAGATAGGCATCGATCATCTGGGGCAGGACGAACAGGCGCCGGTTCTGAGTCACGACCAGGACAAAACGGCGGGTCAGGTCGCTGACCCCGGCCTTGTCCAGGATCGCCGCCATGGCCTTGCCCTGCTGGTCGCGGTCGTACAGCGGACTGCGGATCAGCCGCTCGAGATCTTCGCTGCCGGCGATCACCTGCTTCAAGTCGCGCAGCTCGGTCGCGACCGCATCGAGCTGCTTCGCGCTCTCGGCCAGTTCGAACAGGGCCGAGGCATAGCGCCCGGCCAGACCGCTCACGCTCGTGTTTTCGCCAGCCAAGCCATAGCCCCCAAGCGGTGCCCGTACCCTTTGCCCGCCCGTAGCGCCAAGTCACAAGTTCAAGTGTGAGAATGAGGCGGGGCGATCCCCCCACCCGCGGGCGCGACGGTCCTATCATAGACCTAGGGGCGTTGCAAGCTGTGTCCGGACAACGATAACAGGCGATCCTCCTGCGATACTCACGCTTTGAAAGCGGGCCGGAACGGTGAGTTTTCCGGGTCGCCCTGTGGCCGTCGGGCGTGCCTCGATAGTGGGCGTCGGCCTCGGCGTTTTCGCGGCTGTCAAGATGGCCGCGGGTGGTGTAAGGACTCTGGCGAGGCCCCGACCCATCCAGCAACCGCCAGTCCAACGGTTCCGAACCCTTCGATGAGCCACAACCTTTACTTTTTCACACGGGAACCCCGGACTATCGATCAGAGCCTGCTGATCGCCTGGGCGGGAAAATTCGCGCACCTGACCACAAAGCTTTCGAACACGGGCCTGCAGTTCGCCTATCGGAACCCGGATACCGGCGTCCACTTCGCTTTCGATTTCGAGCCGGCCGCCGGAAGCGACGGCGATCGGGCCTCCCCGGACGGCAGTTTTCGCACAGGCATCGTGCTCAGCCTGACCTATGGGCGGCCCACCTATTTCGCCTACGAATCCATGCCCCTTGTCGAGGACCTCGCCCAGGGCTTCGACCTGCTGGTCATGGACGCCCAGGCCCAGAACGCCCGGCCGGGACCCTGCAACATCGACGAACTGATCCGCAGCTGGCGCGACAACAACCAGCGCGCCGTGCGGGCCATGGCGACCCAGGGCCTCATCGACAGCTTCTATTATCTGCCCGAGACGAAGGCGGACCTGTTCTGGGCCTACCGCTCACAAAGGGCGGGCTATGCGAAGCGGCTGGGCGAAGAGGTCTTCGTGCCCGAGATATTCCTGTTTGCGCCGGAGGGCCGGCGCGAGTGCGTCACGACGGTCACCTGGAACGGCTATTTTCCGATGATCTTTCCCCGGGTCGATTACCTGGTCCTGGTCCGGCGCAACCGGCCCTGGTTCGGCCTCGGCAAGGCCGTCGAAAGGGTCGAATATGCTCCGGCCCCGCGGATCCTGGAGCAGATCGCCGGCGCGCTCGCACCCTTCGACGGCGCGGACGACCTGTCCATCCTCACCCCGGACCAGGTAAGACGGCATGCCAGGACCTTCCACCGGATCGTCGGCGAGCCGTTCGCCGGCGCCTTCTCGAGCGTCGCACTCGACGGCTTCATCGACGTCGACTTCCTGTCCGAAAGCCCCCCGGCCTAGAGAAAACTGTAGGGATCGACATCGATCTGCAGGCGCGTCTGGCGCGGCAGGTCGACTGAAGCCAGCCAGTCCCTCAGCACGCCCTGCGGGGCGATATCGCGCCGGGTCCGCAGCAGGAAGCGCCGGCGGTGCCGGCCGCGCAGCACGGCCAAGGGTGCGGGCGCCGGGCCCAGGATCTCGACCCCCTCGCGGCGCGGCCGGGCGCGAGCCAGGCGGCGGCAGGCCTCGTCGACCCGTCGCTGGTCGGGGTCCGACAGAATGAGTGCGGCCAGGCGCGCGAAGGGCGGCATGGCCGCGGCCAGGCGCGCCTCGGCCTCGGCCTCCAGGAAGCGGTCGCGCGCGTCGGGCGCCGAGGAGGCGAGCGCCTGCATGACCGGATGCTCGGGCTCGTAGGTCTGTATCAGGACCCGCCCGGGCCGTTCCGCCCGCCCGGCCCGCCCCGCCACCTGGTGGAGCAGCTGATAGGTCCGCTCGGCGGCCCGCAGATCGCCGCCCGAGAGTCCCAGGTCGCCGTCGATCACGCCGACCAGGGTCAGCCAGGGAAAATGATGGCCCTTGGCGACGATCTGGGTGCCGATCAGGAGATCGATCTCGCGCTGTTGCACGGCGCGCACCAAGGCCTCGGCGGCGGCCGGCCCGCTGATGCTGTCGCTCGACATGAGCGCCGTCGCCTGGTCCGGGAACAGCGCCTTGACCTCCTCGGCCAGCCGCTCGACCCCGGGCCCACAGGCGGCCAGACTGCCCTCGGCACCGCAGTCCGGGCAGTGTCGCGGCAGCGCCGCGCGATGGCCGCAGTGGTGGCATTCCAGCCGCCCGGCCAGCCGGTGCTCGACCAGCCAAGCGGTACAATTCGGGCACTGCAGCCGGTGACCGCAGGCCCGGCACAGCGTGAGCGGTGCGAAGCCGCGCCGGTTGAGGAAGAGCAGGGCCTGCTCGCCGGCCTCGAAGGTCTCGGCCAGCGCCCGCCGCAGTGCGGGCGAGAGCCAGCTCTGCCCGACCCCCTCCAGGCGGGGAGGCGAGTCCCGGCGGAGATCCACCAGCTCGACCTGCGGCAAGCCGGCACTGCCGTGGCGCTCGGGCAGGCGCAGCCGCCCGTAGCGTCCGGCCTCCACGTTCGTGGCGGTCTCCAGCGACGGCGTCGCCGAGACCAGCACGGCCGGGATGTCCCCCAGGCGGGCGCGCACCACGGCCATGTCGCGGGCGTGATAGACGACGCCGTCCTCCTGCTTGAAGGAGGTGTCGTGCTCCTCGTCGACCACGATCAAGCCGAGGTCCTGGTAAGGCAGGAACAGGGCCGAACGGGCGCCGACCACGACCCGCGCCTCGCCCAGAGCCACCGCGCGCCAGGTGCGGCGGCGCTGGACCGCGGTCAGGTCCGAGTGCCATTCGGCCGGCGGGGCGTCGAAGCGCCGCTTGAACCGCTCCAGCCACTGGGCCGAGAGCGCGATCTCGGGCAACAGGACGAGCACCTGCCGACCGGCGGCGAGCGCCGCGGCCAGCGCCTCGAAGTAGACCTCCGTCTTGCCCGAGCCGGTGACGCCGTCGAGCAGCGTGACCGCGAAACCGCCCCGGGTCGCCTGGCCGCGCAACTCCTCGGCGGCGGCCGCCTGGGCTGTCGTCAGCGTCGGCCCGGGTTGCCGCCAGTCCGGCGCCTGGAAGGCGGCCGGCGGCGGCAGAGCCACCGCCTCCAGCACCCCGGCGGCCGCCAGGCCCTTGACCACCGAGGACCCGACGCCCGCCGCCCGGGCCAGATCCGCCGCGGGCCGGGCCGGGCCTTCTCCGGCGGCTGCCAGAACGCGCCTGCGCGCCGGGGTGAGCCGCAGGCCCTGGTGTTCGGGCTCCGCCCCGGCGAGCCGGTAGGCTGTGACCGGTTTCGGCGGCTCGAAGGCGGCGGGCACGCTGAGGGCCATGCGCAGGACCGCGCCCGGTGGCGCCAGGGTATAGCCGGCCACCCAGTCGACGAAACGCCGCTCGGGCTCGGGCAGGCCGGGCAGATCGATGCGCGCTCCGACCGGTTTCAGGCGCTCGGCCGCCACGCCGGGGCCGGTGGCACCCGGGTCCCAGACCACGCCGGTGAGCTCTCGGCTGCCCAGCGGCACCCGCACCAAGTCGCCGGGCACGAGCTCCAGGCCCGGCGACACGGCATAGTCGTAGGGGCCATCGAGCGGCAGCGGCAGAAGCACCGAAAGGCGGCCGTCCTGCGGCCCCGAGGCCGATCCGGCAGGGGGTTTCCGGCTGCCCGGCACAGTGCGGGCGGCGCTGGTATGGCGGTCAGGCATCGAGTACACTTTACTTGAGTGGCGCCCCGGGGTACCAGAGCCCTTGGCCGGATCGGGCGGCCGGGACGCCCGAACAGAATTGCGAGGTAGCCCAGCGGGCATGAAGTTCTTCATCGATAGCGCCGAGGTCGCGGAAATCCAGGACCTAGCCTCGACCGGACTGGTCGACGGCGTAACCACCAACCCCTCTCTGGTCGCCAAGAGCGGACGCGATTTCATCGACGTGCTGCGGGAAATCTGCGCGATCGTCCCCGGCCCGGTCAGCGCCGAGGTGACGGCCACGGACCTTCCGGCCATGCTGGAGGAGGGGCGGCGCCTGGCGAAGCTGGCCGAGAATATCGTGATCAAGACGCCGCTGACGCCCGACGGGCTGAAGGCCTGCAAGGCGCTGACCGACGATGGCATCCGGGTCAACGTGACCCTGTGCTTCTCGGCGGCCCAGGCGATCCTGGCGGCCAAGGCGGGCGCGGCCTACGTTTCGCCCTTCGTCGGACGGCTCGACGACGTCGGTAGCGACGGCTTGCGGCTGATCGCCGACATCGTCGAGATCTACGGCGTCTACCCCGAGTTCACCACCGAGGTGCTGGTCGCCTCTGTGCGGCATCCGATACACGTGGTCGAGGCGGCCAGGCTGGGCGCGGACGTCGCCACACTGCCGCCAGGGGTGCTGCGGGCCATGTTCAGGCACCCGCTGACCGACAAGGGTCTGGCGGCCTTCCTGGACGATTGGGCCAAGACCGGCCAGTCGATTTTGAACCGGCCTGAGGACGGCGCGACGGATGGCTCGAGACCGGCACGACGCAGCGCCTGAGGGCACCGCCGGAAAGGCGGCGAACGGGACGGCCGAGGGCCGCGGGCCCAGCGCGGCCCAGGTGGCCGGCTATCTGCGGCGCTACCCCGACTTCCTGGCGGAAAACCCGGAGCTGCTCGAGGTCTTGACGCCGCCGGCCCGTGCACGCGGTGATGGCGTGCTCGACCTGCAGAGCTACCTGGTCGAACGGCTGCGCGACGAGGTCGATGAGATGCGGCAGGCGCGTGACGAGCTGGTACGCGCGGGCCGCAGCAACATGGCCGCGCAGGGCCGGGTGCACGAGGCGGTGCTGGCCCTGCTCGGCACCAAGTCCTTCGAGCACCTGATCGAAATCGTGACCACGGACTTGGCGGTCATGCTCAACCTGGACGCGGTCACCCTGGGCGTGGAGCGGTGCGGCCAGGACCTGCCGCCTGTGCGCCTCGGCGGTCTCTATCAGCTCGAGCCGGACACGGTGGATTCCGTGATCGGCCCCGGCCGCAGGGTGATGTTGCGCGGCGAAATCGAGGGTGATCCGGCGATCTTCGGCGCGGGCGCCGGTCTGGTCGCCTCGGAGGCATTGATCCGCCTGGACATCAGCCCGGCGACACCGGCGGCCATGCTGGCGCTTGGTGCGCGTCAGCCGGACCAGTTTCATTCGGGCCAGGGCACGGAACTGCTGATCTTCCTGGGCGGCACCTTGGAGCACTGTATCCGGGCATGGCTGGACCTGCCCGCCTGACCGGCTTTCCGGCCGCACCCGACTTGCAGGTTGCGCTGCAGGACTGGCAGGACTGGCTCGCCCATGAACGTCGCGCTTCGCCGCACACCCGGGCGGCCTATGCCGGCGACCTGACCGGATTTCTCGCGTTCCTGACCGAACACCTCGGAGGGCCGCCTTCCTTGGCGACCCTCGAGGCACTCCGGCCGGCCGATTTCCGAGCCTGGCTGGCGGCACGCGCCGGCCGGGGCCTGCAGCGCAGCTCGACGGCCCGCGCGCTCTCGGTGGTACGCAATGTGTTCCGCTGGCTGCAGAGCCGGGGGTTCGCCGAGAACCCCTCGCTGGCCGCCGTCTCGAATCCCAGGCTGCCGCGTCCGGTACCCAAGGCGCTGACCCCGGAGGAAGCCGCCGAGGCGGTCGCCGCGGTCGACGAGCTGACCAAGCAGCCCTGGAGCGGCAAGCGCGACACGGCGGTCCTGTTGCTGCTCTACGGCGCGGGCTTGAGGATCGGCGAGGCGCTTGCGCTCACGCGCCGGGACGCCCCGGCCCCGGGGCAGGAGGCGCTGGTCGTGACCGGCAAGGGCGGCAAGCAGCGCGTCGTGCCGCTGCTTGCCGTGGTGATCGACGCGGTCCAGGACTATCTGGCGGCCTGCCCCTATCGCCTGACGCCGGACGGACCGCTCTTTCGCGGCCAGCGCGGCGGAGCCCTCGGCGCGCGGCAGGTGCAGCAGCGCATGGCCGAGCTGCGCGTCCTGCTCGGCCTGCCCGAGAGCGCGACCCCGCACGCACTGCGCCACAGCTTCGCCACGCACCTGCTGGCCGGGGGCGGCGACCTGCGGGCGATCCAGGAGCTGCTGGGCCATGCCTCGCTTTCGACGACGCAGCGCTATACCGAGGTCGACGTAACCGGCCTGATGTCGGTCTACGACCGGGCCCACCCGCGGGCACGGACGAGACCGGACCACAGCAAAGGGAGCCAGTTCGAATGACCCTGCTGACCAGGGCCGCGGCCGTCCTGCTGTCCTGCTTCGCCCTGACGCTCGCCGCACCGGCCTTTTCCGGCGAGGTCAGCGGCAAGCTGATCACCGCTGCCGAGAAGGAAATCATCAGGCACTACTTCGGAGGCTCGACCGGGTCGAGCCAGACCCGTCCCTCCGGCGGCAAACAGGACAAGGCGAAGGACAAGGGCAAGAGCAAAGGCAAGGGCGCCGGCCAGATGCCCCAGGGCATCGCCATGAAGCTGCAGCGCGGCGGTACCCTGCCGCCGGGCATCGCCAGGCGGGACTTGCCGTCCCCGCTGATCCGCGAGTTGCCGCGGCGCCCGGCGGGCCAGGAATTGCAGGTCATCGACGACAACGTCGTGCTGATAGAGAAGACGACCGGCCTGATCCTGGATATCCTCGAGCACGCGGCACGCTGAAAAACTCGGCGTTCGATCGATCCAGCTGAAGCTCACCTCGCCGGTCGAGAGCCACCGGACCGCCGAAACCCGAATTGCGGACGCCGGTCAGGTTTCGTGCGCGCGGCCCAATCGGGCGAGCACCGGCAGGCCCAGGGCAAGTGGGCCCAGCGCGAGCAGGGCGAAGGCCAGGCCCCAGGCGACGGTTCGCTCGGCACCGCCGGCGACGTCCAGCACCACTCCGAATGCGAGCGGCGAGAACACGCCGGCGCCGAAGCCGAAGAGGGCGTGCATCGCCATGGTCGCTCCCCGCCGGCCCGGCAGGGCGTTGGCGACCGCACCGGCGGTGAGCGCCGAGGAATCCCCCATCACGATCATGTGGTGAATCACCAGCAAGATCAGGACGGTCCAGGCCGGCAGGCCGGCCAGGAACCCGAGGCCGCAGGACAGGAGGGCGGAGGCGAGCATGATCGCGGCGACGGTGCGCCGCCGCCCGAATCGCACGGCCGCCTCGTTGCCAAGAATGGTGGCCGGCAGTCCCAGCAGAAGGACGACGGTCGCCACCTGAGTCGGCGCAAGAGGCGGGAGTCCCTCGGCCGGTTGAAGCCCGTAGGCGAAGGCCGTGAAGGCGACGATCCAGGTACGCGTGCCGAAGAGTTCCCAGACGTGGGCCGCGTAACCCAGCACGTAGGCGAGCGCCGCCCGGTTGGCGAAGACCGGCCTGAGGTCGAGCGGATGTCCGGTCTCCGGCACCTGGGCGGGACGGCCGCCGGGCACGACCGTGCGCCAGACCAGGAGCAGGGCCACGAGGCTGCCGAGCGCCGCCGCCCCAAAGGCCCAGCGCCAACCGGCCAGGGCCGTGACCTCGCCCGCCGCCAGGGTCGACAGCGCCACTCCGATGCCGAAGTGCGCCGTGTAGAACGCGACGGCGCGGCTCTGCCGTGGTCCCTCGATCCGGTCGGCAAGCAGCTTCAGGCCCACCATGTAGGTGCCGGCGAGGCCGACGCCGCCCGCCAGGCGGAACGCCACGGCGCTCCATAAGCCCTCGGCGAAAAGCGCGAAGCCGAGCGCGGCCAGCCCGCCCAGGGCTGTCGACAGCAGGTAGATGAGCCGGGCGTCCCGCCGGTCGGTCAGGCTGACCAGCAGCGGCACGGCGGCCACATAGCCGGCGTAGTAGACGCCGCTGATCCAGCCGGCCTCGGTGTTGCTGAGACCCCAGAGGGCCCGGAACTCGGGGATCAAGGCCGGGAAGGTCGCATTGCCCAGCATGCCCAGCACCTCAGCCGCGCAGAGCACGGCGACGAGCCGCGCCGGCGAGGTCATACTGAATCTCGGAGATTCTGACCCAGCCGCCATGCTTCGAGACGCCGCCTGCGGCGGCTCCTCAGCATGAGGTAACGCACTGATATAATACGCATGTCCTCATCCTGAGGAGCGTTCAAAGAACGCGTCTCGAAGGAGCGGCCATGAGTCACGCCTTTCGAGTTTTGGTGTCAGATGTGGATCGCGCGGCCGGCCACCGCGAGCGCCGCCTCCTTGACCGCCTCGCCCATGGCCGGGTGGGAATGGATCGTGCGCGCGATGTCCTCGGATGACGCCCCGAACTCCATGGCCAGCACTGCCTCGGCCAGGATATCGCCGGCCAGCGGCCCCAGGATGTGCACGCCCAGCACCTTGTCGCTCCCGGCGTCGGCCAGAATCTTGACCATGCCGTCGGTCTCGGCGTTCGCTCGCGCCCGGCTGTTGGCGCTGAACGGGAACTTGCCGACCTTGTAGTCGACGCCCGCCTCCTTCAAGTCTTCCTCGGTCTTGCCGACCCCGGCCACCTCGGGCCAGGTATAGACCACGCCGGGCACCAAGTTGTAGTCGACGTGGCCCGACTGTCCGGCCAGCATCTCTACGCAGACTACGCCGTCCTCCTCGGCCTTGTGGGCCAGCATCGGACCAGGCACGCAGTCGCCGATGGCATGGATTCCTGGAACGGTCGTCTGGAAGCGCTCGTCGACCTGGATGAAGCCGTGCTTGTTAAGCGCGACGCCCAGCGCCTCGAGGCCGAGGCCCTCGGTGTAGGGACGGCGGCCGACCGCCAACAGGACCACATCGGCTTCGACCTCCTCGGCGGTTCCGCCCTTCACAGGCTCGACGCCCAGCGTCACGCCGGCCTTGGATTTCTTCGCGCCCGTCACCTTGCGGGACAGCTGAAAGGCGAGCCCCTGTTTCTTCAGCACGCGCTGGGTCTGCTTGGCGATCTCCCCGTCCATGCCGGGCAGGATGCGGTCGAGGAACTCGATGACCGTGACCTCGGCGCCCAGGCGCGACCAGACCGAGCCGAGCTCGAGACCGATCACGCCGGCGCCGATCACGACCAGATGCCCCGGCACCTTGGCCAGCGCGAGCGCGCCGGTCGAGGTGACGATCTGCTTCTCGTCGACCTCGACCCCGGCGAGCGGCGTTGACTCCGATCCCGTGGCGATCAGGGTGTGCTTGGCCGCGAGCGTCCGGCTTCCGCCGCCGTTGAGCGCGGCGGCGACCTCGCCCGGCTTCGGGATGCTGCCCGCGCCCTGGATGTAGTCCACCTTGTTCTTCCTGAACAGGAACTCGACGCCCTTGGTCAGGTCGCCGACCACTTTGTCCTTGCGCGCCATCATGGTCTCGAGGTCGAGCGAGACTTTGCCGAGCTTGACGCCGTGGTCCGCCAGATGGCCCTTGGCCTCGGCGAACTTCTCCGAGGACTGCAGCAGCGCCTTGGAGGGAATGCAGCCGATATTGAGACAGGTGCCGCCCAGCGCGCCGCGCTTCTCCACGCAGGCCGTCTTCATGCCGAGCTGCGCCGCGCGGATCGCCGCCACGTAGCCACCCGGGCCGCCGCCGATGATCACCAGGTCGTAGCTGTCGTCGTTCATGGTCCAGACCCCCGCTTGGCTCACCCCGACCTTGCCGCAAGAGATCGCCCCGGACAAGGGGCGGATAGCTGCCGCCGCGCACCGTCGAGCGAAACGACCGCCTCCAGCTTGCCAGGACCGCTCGGTTTCGGCTCTAATGCATCATCGGTCATGCGATTCGGGTGCCCCGTCTTCCGCGCGGGGGAGAAACGAGCGCATCCAATAGAGATCCGGCGAAACGGTCGGCTGCGGGACGGGGGGGCGTCAGCACAATGAACGCTTTTAGGAGCGCGGTGCCGAAGCTTGTGCACCTTTCGGCGCTGCTTGCCACGGCCGCCCTGGCGGCGCTCGCTTTCCAGAAAAGCGTCTTGGCGCAGGGCTACGACTATCCCTTCGTCAACGCCTATGAAGCGACGGTGATCGGCACGCCGTCGATCTATCGCGCCGAACTGCCGAAACAGGTACCGAAGCAGGAGCTCAGACTGACCGTCTTTCCCAAGCGGCGGATTCCCGAGTTGTTCTGGTACCACGACCAACTGCATTACGCGGTGGTCCGTCAGCGCCAGAAGGCGCCGCTCATCTTCAACATCGCCGGTACCGGCGCAAGCCACAATTCTCAGCTCATGCAGGCGATGGAGAAGATCTTCTACAAGGCCGGATTCCACGTAATCTCGCTGCCCTCGCCGACCCACCCCAACTTCATCGTGACCGCCTCCGAGACCCAGGCCCCGGGCCTGCTGGCCGACGACGCGCGCGACCTCTACCGCGTGATGCAGGGCGCCTACGAACAGATCGCGCACACGATCGAGGTCTCCGAATTCTACCTGACGGGCTACAGCCTGGGCGCCGCGCAGGCGGCCTTCGTGGCGAAGCTGGACGAGGAGGTCGGCGCGTTCGACTTCAAGAAGGTCCTGATGATCAATCCGCCAGTCAGCCTCTACAACTCGGTCGAGATTCTGGACGGTATGATCGACGCGATCCCGGGCGGACCGGACAACTTCAACGCCTTCTTCGAGTCGCTGTTTCAGCGCTTTGCCGCCATCTACCGCGACGAGGATTTCCTCGATCTCACGGACGATTTTCTCTACTTCGCCTACAAGAAGGACCCGCCGAGCGAGGAGAGCCTGCGGGCCGTCGTCGGCATCGCGTTTCGCATTTCCGCAGCCAACATCCTGTTTGCCTCCGACGCGCTGACGCGTTCGGGCGTCGTGATCCGGCGCAACGTATCGCTGTCGACGCTCGATTCCCTGACCAGGTACCTGAAGGTCAGCGTCCGCGTCGGCTTCGTCGACTACATCCGCCACCTGCTCCACCCCTTCTTCGAGAAACGGCGACCGGGCGTCAGGCTCGAGGAGCTGATCGAGGAGAGCAGCCTGCAGGCCATAGAGGGCTATCTGCGCGGCACCGAGAAGATCGGCCTTATGACCAACGAGGACGACATCATCCTGGCCCCGGGCGAGCTCGACTACCTGCGCTCGGTCTTCGGTTCGCGAGCCCGGATCTATGTCAAGGGCGGGCACTGCGGCAACCTGGAGCACAAGGACAACGTCGCCGACATGATCAGGTTCTTCGGCGCAGGGTGGCCGGCCCCATGAGCCGATTTCTGGCGCCGGCCCTGCTCCTCCTTCTGGCCGCCTGCCAAAGCGTCCCCGCCGGTCCAGGCGCGGCGCCGGAGGGCGAGCGGGCCATCTTCGAGTACGAGGACATAGAGCGGCGGGACGTGCTCTACACGATCGACGTCGACGACCCCCTCGAGCCGCTCAACCGGGGGATCTACAAGTTCAACGCCATGTTCGACCGGGCCATCTTCCTGCCGGTCACCGAGCTCTATGAGTTCGTCACGCCGACCTTCGTGCAGGATCGGGTCACGAACGTCTTCTCGAACCTAACAGAAATCACGACCTTCGCGAATTCGATCCTGCAGGGCAAGATCGAGCGCGCCAGCCGGGCCCTGGTCCGCTTTCTGGTCAACTCGACGATCGGGCTGGCCGGCCTGTTCGATCCGATGACCTCCCTGGGCACCCGCCAGCAGAGCGAGGACCTGGGCCAGACCCTCGGTACCTGGGGATTTCCCGCCGGGCCCTATCTCGTGCTGCCGATCCTAGGCCCCTCCAACCTACGCGACACGCTCGGCTTAGCCGGCGAAATGGCGGCCTACCGGGCGGCCGATCCCTTCGGAGCAGCGAGCTTCGAAGGCGACCACCCCGAGATCCTCGCGCTGCGCGCCATAGACCAGCGCAGTCAGGTCGGCTTGCGCTACTATCAGACTGGCTCGCCCTTCGAGTACGACCTGGTCCGCCTGCTCTACACCCGCAAGCGCCAGCTCGACGTCGAGAACTAGGGCGGATCGGGACCTAGAAGCGGCTGCAAGGCCCAAGCGGCCGATCAGATGTCGCCTTCTTGCTCCCGGCCGGGCAGGTCGACGTAGAACCCCGCGCCTGCCTCGGGCGGGATCGG
>Ga0224504_10001024_pt1 | contig 12531 bp, 12 predicted proteins | sample SF_Oct11_sed_USG_3_FD_170160 | JGI IMG/M metagenome (GOLD analysis project Ga0224504, IMG submission 170160) | Sediment microbial communities from San Francisco Bay, California, United States - SF_Oct11_sed_USGS_24 | ecosystem: Environmental > Aquatic > Marine > Sediment | place: USA... | reverse complement strand
TGGTCCAATCACCGCCCATGGCACCCCAATCCGCACAAAAACCCACGGTCTTCATCGTCGATGACGATGCCGCAATACGTTTCGCCATGCAGGCGCTCATGGATTCAGTCAACCTGGACCACGAGATATTTGCCTCCGGCGATGAGTTTCTGGAAAAGATTTCCGAGCAACGCCCTGGTTGCCTGGTACTCGACATCCGTATGCCGGGTCTCGGCGGACTGGAGTTGCAGGAAGAGCTGATCAAGCGTGGCAATACGCTGCCGATCATCTTCATCACGGGTCATGGCGACGTACCGATGGCAGTCGAAGCCATGCAAAAAGGCGCCGTTGATTTTATCCAGAAGCCATTCCGCGATCAGGAACTGCTCGATCGCATTCGCGAAGCACTCGAAACCGATGAAGAGCGTCGTGAGGAACAGCAGCATCATGCGGAAGTGGTCGAACGGCTCCATCGGCTCACCAACCGCGAGCGCGAAGTTTTCGACCTCGTTGTCACGGGCAAGCCAAACAAGGTCATCGCCTATGAACTAGGCGTCAGCCAACGCACGGTCGAAATCCATCGTGCACGCGTTATGGAGAAGATGCAGGCAAGGTCCCTTGCGGACCTCGTCAAGATGCATATGACCGCCTGACAGCGGCCCGTTATGAATGCCGACGCCGGTGTTCCCCAAACTCCGCGCAATCAATGCACTCATCTGCGTAAGGGTAGACTTCCAGTCGGCCCGGCTTGATCGGCGTACCGCACTCGACACAGATTCCGTATTCACCGGCGTCCAGTCGCAGCAATGCCGTCGAAATTTTCGCGAGCTCGTGTCGAGCCTCGTTACCCAGCGCGTCGACAACCTCATGGTCTTCGAGCTGCTTTGCACGCTCTTTAGAATCGGCTTCGTAACCACGCCGCAAATTCGCACAAATGCGATCAAGGCGTGTTGCAAGTTCAGTCTTTTTGGTTTCGAGAACCCGCCTGAGCTCCTCGTTTCGGCCGCCCGACATCCTGTTCTCCCGCACAGAGTTCATGCCTGACTTTAAGCGGTCTGGGGGCTTCAGCGTAATCAGTAAAAGTGCTTACCGCCTCATAAGTACTAACCGCTAGATCCTAAGCAACAGGGCGTATGGAAAGCTTCTCATCGGCGCGTATTCTCAAGGTGAGCCTTTGAACAGGTCCTTTTTCTGCGTCTGGTGCGACAATGAATAAAATTAATAGAATTCTCGCCGTGGTCGACCCGACCGTGGCAGACCAACCCGCAGTGCGCCGTGCTGCCTGGTTGGCTAAGAAAAGCGGTGCCGAACTCGAGATGCTCGTGTGCTACTACAATGAGTACCTAAGTGGGGATCGGCTGTTCGATTCGCCGTCGCTGGAGAAAGCGCGCGACGAAGTTATTGAAAATTATGAAAAACACCTTGAGTCATTGGCCGAACCGCTGCGCAACAGCGGCATCATGGTCAAAACAAGTGCCCTGTGGGATCACCCCCTTTTCGAAGGCATTGTGCGCCGGGCTATCGAGTCGGGAAGCGACCTTGTCGTCAAGGATACGCATCACCACTCCGTGGTCACGCGAGCGCTCCTGACCAATACGGACTGGAACCTTATTCGCACGTGCCCGGTACCGCTGTGGCTGGTGAAACCCCAGGAGGTCGCGGAGCCGCCGGTGTTTGTTGCTGCCATCGACCCAATGCACCAGAACGACAAGCCAGCGGCCCTGGACGACGAGATCATGCACGTCGCCAAAGATATTTCCGCCATAGTGCAAGGCGATGTGCATGCATTTCATGCCTATGACCCACGTATCGCCGTCGCTACGGCGACAGCCAATGCTTACATCCCCGTATCGCTGCCGTTCGACGAAATTGAACAGCAAATGCACGAGGACCACGCGAAACGCTTTAAGGAAATCACGACATTCCACAAAGTCGCCGATGACAATGCGCATCTGGTCGCCGGTCTGACCCATGAAGAATTGCCATTGATCGCTGAAAAACTCAAAGCCGACGTCGTCGTAATGGGCGCCGTGGCGCGCAACCGCTGGAAACGCCTGTTTATTGGCGCAACCGCTGAGCGCACGCTTGAAGACCTGCCCTGTGATCTTCTGATCATTAAACCAGACTGGTTCCAGACACCGGTCGGCCTTGAGAACCACGAAGCCGCTTGATTCCTACCAGGATCTGAAACGGCCGAAGGGGACAGTCACCTTTTTACGAGGTGACTGTCCCCTTTTTTTTGCGGGGTGACGGCTTCTGTTTGGCGGGACACAAAAAAATCGGGGCCCGATTCAGAGAACCGGGCCCCGCTGTTACAGCTTCCTACTGCGCTCTAGTAGTTGGCTGCGAACCTGGGTCCAAACGTCGTTGGGATCGACCAGCGCCGACTTTGACCAAATTTTCCGCATTCGGAAATAAGTAATAAGGCCTACCCAAGACAGGCTAGATCGTGGAAGTAGTGCCGACCGGGTCGCCCCTCAGCTGGCTCAGTTTCTAATCCTGCGGAACCCTGCCAGTTGCAACTGCGTGGCGAGCCGCCGACAGCAGCCGATTCGTATCGATTGGTTTTGACATCAGCGTGCAGTTATCGAGCAGGCGCGCATCCTTCACGACTTTCGAGGTGTCGCCGCTAACGATAAACGCCGGAATCATCTCACCATAGTGCTTACGAATAAGGCTGACTGCCTCAACACCCGTGGAACCATCGAGCAAATGGAAGTCCGATATGAGCAGCGCGGGTGTCTCTGCGACGTGCTGCATGAGTGCGCGCGCCTCGGGCGCAGATGCCGCGGTGGCAACCTGGTAGCCCTCAGCCTCAAGCAACAGGCCCCAGGCATTCGCAACATTCACGTCGTCTTCGATCAGGACGACCATTCCGGATGCCGTTGCATGGACACCTGTGTCACCGATCTTCTCCAAATCTACCGTCGTGTCTGATTCGTCTACGGACGGCATGGACACACTGAAACAGGAGCCCCGGCCTACATCAGACTCAACATTAATGGTCAGCTTAAGAAGCTCGGAGAGACGTTTGACAATCGCAAGCCCGAGACCAAAGCCCTCCTTGCTGGCGCCTGGCGTTTTTACCTGGTGGAATTCGCGGAAAATCTCGTCGAGTTCCTCTTCGGCGATACCAATTCCTGTGTCAGTCACCTTAATCACGCAGTTTCCGGCCTGCTCGACGCACTCGAGTCGCACACTGCCCTTGTCGGTGTAACGAATCGCGTTCGAGACCAGATTCTGGATAACCTCGGCGAGCAGGTTCGGGTCGCTGTTGACAACAGATGTACTCGCGGCGGACGAAAACTCCAGGCCCGTGTGTTGCGCCTGCCGGGCGAATTCATCGGACAGACGATCGATCAACCGTTTGATCGGGAACACCTCAAGTTCCGGTATCACCGCACCTGCATCCAGGCGACTGATATCAAGCAATGAATTGAGCAGGTTGGTCATCGCTGTTAGCGAATGCTCCTGACTCTCGATCATCTGCAGCGCGCGCTCGTCGGTGACGGTGCGCCGCAATGCCCCATTCAGCAGGCTTAGTGCCTGCACCGGCTGACGCAGATCGTGGCTCGCGGCCGCCAGAAATGCACTGTTCGCCTTGTTCGCGCGCTCTGCCACCTGCCGCGCAGCGATGATCTCATCCTCCATGCGCTTGCGCTCAGTCACGTCGCGAATAACGCTGGAAACAAAACGGCCAGCACGCGATTGCACGGGGCTTAGACTGATTTCTACGGGGAATTCGCTGCCGTCCTGTCGTCGTGCAAGAAGCGCAGCACCGGTGCCCATCGGTCGGAGGCGCGGACTGGACTGAAAACCCCGCCGATGCGCCTTGTGTTGCATATGCAGGCGATCCGGCAACAGCATTTCAACAGTACGCCCCAGCATCTCCTCCCGTTCGTAACCAAACATCTCCTCCGCCTGGGCATTTACGATCGCAATCTTGCCGTGCTCGTCGATGATGACCATGGCATCCGGCGCCGAGTCGAGCAGATGCCGGAAATACGCTTCGGAGTCGTCCACGATATTGATTTGCCGGATCGTACTGGTGACCAGAAGACCATCGTCAGTCTCGATCGGGTTGAGTCCGATCTCACACCGGAAGGTTCTGCCGTCCTTGCGGCAACCATAGAGTTCCAGACCCGAGACCATGGGCCTCCCACGGGGTGATTCGTGATAGCTGTCGCGCAGCGCGCGATGCCGGTCTCGGTGTTCCATTGGAATCAGATCTTCAATCGACTTCCCAATCAGTTCGCCGGCGTCATATTTGAACAGCGCCTCGGCATGATCGTTCGCCAGCCGAATAACTCCTTCGCGATCCGTGATGATCGTGGCATCAGCCGACGAATGCAGAATCTGGCCGACAATATCGGCCGGCAGTGGAACTTTGTTCATCAGGTCTTCTAACAAGATTATTCGATTCCCGGATTATAAACGCACAAAGCCGCGAATCTCCTCATTTTTCAGTCGCTCTTGTCCATACGTATCCCTACCTATACGTATATTAGAATTTGCTTGATAGCTTGCCGAAGTTATACTGCGTCACTACATCACAAAGAGCCGCATATCGGGCCGTTCGGTCCAAACGTTATAGCTCGAAGATAATCCAATACAAAACAGGGGTCCTACGTTGGACACAGCAGCTTCCTATAATGACAAGGTAGTCCGCCAGTTCTCGATCATGGTCGTGATCTGGGGAATTGTCGGAATGCTCGTCGGTGTGCTTATCGCCGCGCAGCTCATCTGGCCGCAACTGAACTTTGATCTGCCCTTCCTGACCTACAGCCGCCTGCGACCACTGCATACCAACGCGGTAATTTTCGCGTTCGGCGGATCAGCGCTCTTCGCGACGTCATACTACGTTGTACAGCGCACCTGCCATGTGCGACTCGCGTTCGACAAGCTGGCTGCATTCACATTCTGGGGTTGGCAGCTCATCATCGTGCTGGCCGCTGTAACCCTGCCCCTGGGCATTACGCAGAGTAAGGAATACGCGGAACTCGAATGGCCGATTGATCTGCTGATCACCATCGTCTGGGTTGCGTATGCCATTGTGTTCTTCGCAACGATCGCCAAGCGCCGGATCAAGCACATCTACGTGGCCAACTGGTTTTACGGTGCATTCATCATCACCGTCGCCGTACTTCACGTCTTCAACAACCTCGCGATACCTGTCACGCTGACCAAGTCGTACAGCATCTACACGGGCGTCGTCGATGCCATGATGCAATGGTGGTACGGCCATAATGCCGTGGGCTTCTTCCTCACCGCAGGCTTCCTCGGCATGATGTACTACTTCGTGCCAAAGCAGGCCGGACGTCCCGTGTACTCCTACCGCTTGTCGGTTGTCCATTTCTGGTCGCTGATCGCGGTCTACATGTGGGCCGGCCCGCATCACCTGCATTACACGTCTCTGCCGGACTGGGCACAGACGCTCGGCATGGTGTTCTCGATCATCCTGCTGGCACCCAGCTGGGGCGGCATGATCAACGGCATGATGACGCTGTCCGGCGCCTGGCATAAGCTGCGCTCGGACCCGATCCTGAAATTTATGATCGTCGCCCTGTCCTTCTACGGCATGTCGACGTTCGAAGGCCCGATGATGTCGATCAAGACCGTGAATGCGCTGTCGCATTACACGAACTGGACGATCGGTCACGTGCACTCCGGCGCGCTTGGCTGGGTTGCGATGATGACGATCGGCTCGATCTACTCGCTGCTGCCACGCCTCTATAATCGTGAGGGCATGTACTCAACCAAGCTCATCGACGTGCATTTCTGGACGTCGACTATCGGTGTGGTTTTGTACGCGGTATCCATGTGGATCGCCGGTGTTACGGAAGGCCTGATGTGGCGTGCGGTGAACAGTGACGGCACGCTGACCTACTCGTTCGTCGAGTCACTAAAAGCCGTTGAGCCTTACCACTACTTACGACTACTCGGTGGCCTCATATTCTTCTCGGGCATGATCATCATGGCTTACAACGTCTGGAAGACTGTAATCGCGCAGAAACCAGCAGACGTAGCAGTCATGAATCCGGACGACATGTCGACTGACTCGAAAGACGGGGGAGACGACTAATGCGCCATGACACAATTGAAAAAAGTCTGAACCTCATGGTGGTACTGATCATCTTTGCGATCAGTATCGGCGGATTGATTGAGATCGTCCCGCTCATGATGAGCTCAGATGTGACCGAACCGGATGAAGGGATCAGCATCTACAGTCCGCTGCGCCTCGCGGGCCGCGACGTCTATGTCCGCGAAGGTTGCTACAACTGCCATTCGCAGATGATCCGCCCATTCCGCTCGGAAACAGAACGCTACGGCCCGTTTACGACGGCCGGCGAGACGGTCTACGACCGCCCGTTCCAGTTTGGCTCCAAGCGTACCGGCCCGGACCTTGCACGTGTCGGCGGCCGCTACTCGGATGACTGGCAACGCCTGCACCTGATGGATCCGCGCGCGCTGGTTCCTGAATCCAACATGCCCGGTTACCCCTGGCTGGCGGACAACGCAGTAGATCCGGAACTGGTAACAGCGAAGCTCAAGGCACTGCGGCTGCTCGGCGACCCGTACACCGACGAGCAGATTGCCGGCGCCGCTGCCGCAGTTGAAGGCCGCAGCGAACTCGATGCCCTGGTTGCCTACCTGCAAGAACTCGGCACCAACCGTAAGAACCGCAGGTAAGTCGCATGGATATCAACGATGTACGCGGCATCCTGACGGCGGTCATCTTTTTTGCCTTCATCGGTATTTGGGTGTGGGCCTGGAGCAGTCGCCGTAAGAAAGACTTCGAGGCTTCCGCGGCGCTTCCATTGGAAGAAGACACTTACATTACTACTATCACTACTAATAAGCGGGAGAACATCTGATGCCTGCATTCTGGCACTGGTTCGTTGCTGCTGGCACGATCGTTTTCACAATTTGGTGTATCTGGCTGATCACTTGGTCGGCCAAGCAGGGACCGCAAAATGTGGCTGACGATGACCTCGTTGGCCACAAGTGGGACGGTGACATCGAGGAGTGGAATAACCCTGCTCCGAAGTGGTGGCTCTACCTGTACTTCATCACCATCGCCTGGGCCATTGGCTACATGGTGGCCTACCCGAGCCTTGGCAACTACAAAGGCATGCTGGGCTGGTCGCAGGAAGGCCAGTACGAAGCAGAAATCAAGGCCGCTACCGAAACCTATGAGCCGATCTACGAAAAGTTCGCGGCCATGGATTTCATTGAGTTGTCGCAGAACGCCGAAGCTCAGGCGCTTGGCAAGAGCCTGTTTGCGAGCTACTGCACGACTTGTCACGGCTCGGATGCACGGGGTGCACCTGGCTATCCAAACCTGACGGACGGCGATTGGCAGTGGGGCAATACAGAAGCTGAGTTGCTCACATCAATCGGCAAAGGCCGCCAAGCGGCCATGCCGGTACTCACCGCGGCGCTCGGCGGTGACGCAGGCATCGACAACATGGTCAAGTACGTTAAGAGCCTCTCAGGCGGCGAAGCTGACGCCGGAGCGATGAGCGCACAGCCGATGTTTGTGGCTCTCTGTAGCGCCTGCCATGGTCCTGACGGTAAGGGCAACAAGATCTTCGGCGCACCCAACCTTACCGACGAAATCTGGTTGTATGGTGGCTCGACAGAATCGATTCGCGAAACGCTCGTAAACGGTCGTAACGGCCAGATGCCGGCTCATGGGGACCTGTTCGGCGAGAATCGCACGAAGATTCTTGCAGCGTACGTCTACAGCCTGCCACAAGAGCGGACCGTAGAGAGTGATTAGCGAAGAATACCGAGGTGCCAAACAATGGAGCCGCGACAAGCAAGCGGTTTTCACCGTCGTCTGGATTTCATTCCTGTCCGCCGCCATTGGCACCATGGTGTTCTTCGCACTGTTCGACCCGGTTGACCTGTCCGGTATTTTCGATGCAGAGCTCGATATAGGTCGGGACGCCGGCTATGCCGCAGGATTCTTCTTCTTCTGGATCCTGTGTGCACTTTGCTCCAGCGTCACCGCCTATCTCGTTCGGACTGCACCGAAGCGGGACGCCAAGCACCGAGACCAATGAACAATCCGCAGAGCGCCTCGATGTACGAGAGCGAGAAGAAGATCTACCCACGCGAGATCGGCGGGCGATTTGACAAACTGAGCAAGCTTGCCACGGTTGTTCTCCTTGGCCTTTTTTACGCCGTCCCCTGGTTCAACTGGGACGAGCGCCAGGCCGTTCTGTTCGATCTGCCGGCACGTAAGTTTCACCTGATCGGCTTGACACTCTGGCCGCAGGATTTCCCCTACCTGGCCATGCTGCTGATAATCCTTGCGCTGTCGCTGTTTTTCTTCACAGCGCTCGCTGGACGCCTGTGGTGTGGCTTCGCCTGCCCGCAGACTGTCTGGACCGAGGTCTTCATCTGGATGGAGCAGTGGACCGAGGGAACGCGTTCGCAACGCATGAAACTCGACAAGGCGCCCTGGTCCTGGAACAAGCTGCGCCGCAAAGGCTCGAAGCAGTTCCTGTGGATTACCTTCTCGATGTGGACGGGCTTTACGTTCGTCGGGTACTTCACCCCGGTCCGCGAACTCGGCGCTGAGTTACTCACCCTGAGCGTGGGCGGCTGGACCCTCTTCTGGGGACTGTTCTACGGCTTCGCAACCTATGGCAATGCCGGCTACATGCGCGAGCAGGTCTGCAAGTACATGTGCCCGTATGCACGTTTCCAGAGCGCGATGTTTGACAAGGACACGTTGATCATTTCCTACGATGAAGAGCGTGGCGAACCGCGGGGTGGACGTAAACGTTCGGTCGATCACAAGGAGGCCGGACTCGGCGACTGCATCGATTGCCAGTTGTGCGTACAGGTGTGTCCGACCGGCATCGACATTCGCGAAGGCCTGCAATACGAGTGCATCGCCTGCGCCGCATGTATCGACGCCTGCGATTCGATCATGGACAAGATGGACTATCCGCGTGGGCTGGTTCGGTATACGACTGAACACGCGTTACAAAATGAAGGTACGCGCGTACTGCGGCCGCGTATGTTCATCTACGCCACGATACTGCTCATCCTGATTGCCGGCCTCACGACATCCATGGCGACACGCACACCGATCATTCTCGACGTCATTCGTGATCGCAACGCGCTCTATCGCGAGCTGCCTGGCGACATTATTGAAAATTCCTATACGCTTAAGGTCATCAATCAAAATGACGTGGCACGTACGTTTGCGTTATCAGTGACGGGCGTCGAAGGCATTTCGCTCGATGGCGTCAGCGACACGATAACTGTCGACGGTGGTGGCGTTCTCTCGCTCCCGGTCCGCGCACGCGCCCACCGCGCCAACGCCTATGGCATCATGACGATCCAGTTTACTGTGAAGGCAATCGATAGCGAGGATGTAACGGTGGTAGAAGACAGCCGCTTCCTCGGCCCGACGCCCTAGATACCTATCATGGAACGCGAAGACACCAAGCCCTGGTACCGGCAGTTCTGGCCGTGGTTCATCATCGCCCTGCCCGCCTCAGCCGTGGTGGCGGGCCTTACAACCTTATGGATTGCGATGCAGACGACCGACTCGCTGGTCGTGGCCTCCGATGATGGCGTCAGGAACGCCACCGACCGCCACCTGCTGGCCGAGCGACTGGCCACGGAGCTCGGCGTCGCCGCACTCGTGGAAATCGACCCGGAGACACGTATCGTCTCTGCTGTCGTTCGTTCCCGCGATCTGGAGGCGCTCCCTGCAACCCTGGAATTCGAACTATCGCATCCTGCGTTCGCCAATCGCGATCAGCAAGTCACTCTCAGCAGAGCAATGGACGACAGCGACGGCAACCCGGTCTGGGTTGGCCACTTCCTCTCTATTCCGTCCGGCCGTTTCTATGCCGTCCTGAAAGCCGGTGATGACTGGCGGATCTCGGCCGAGTGGCAGGGTGAAACCAGCCTGATGCTCCGAGCTGGCGGCGCCGGCGATGACGACGGGCGCTGACACCTGTTTCCACTGCGCGCTGCCCATCCCCGCCGCCTGCAAACTGACGGTAGAGATCGAGGGTGCGCAACGGCCCGTCTGTTGTCCCGGATGCAAAGCCGTCGCTGAGCTGATTCGCGACACCGGAATGTCCCGGTACTACGATCTTCGCGATGCACCTGATCCTGGTATCGGCCGCCCGCCTGAAGAAGCCGCCGAATGGAGTGTGTTCGACAGCACCGACATGCTCGAAGCCTTCACCGAGCGCGACGGAGACATGCGCGAAGCAACAATCTATGTCGGCGGCATGTACTGCTCGGCGTGTAGCTGGCTGATTGAAACCACGTTAGCTAAGCAGCCGGGTATCTCTTCTGCAGAAGTGAATCCGATCACGCACCGTCTGCGCCTGCGTTTCCCAGGCCAAGACGCGAAGCTCTCAGACCACCTGGCGACGCTCGCAAACCTCGGTTACCAGCCGCAGCCCCTGTCTCCTGAAAGCACCACACGTCCTGAGGTAACCGAACAGCGCACAGCGCTCAAGCGGCTGCTCGTCGCCTCGCTCGGCATGATGCAGGTCATGATGTTCGCGGTCGGACTCTATGCGATGGACTTCCAGGGCATCGATGCGGAGATGCAGCATTTCCTGCGACTCGTCAGCTTCTTCGTCACAACGCCCGTGGTTTTCTATGCGGCCAGGCCATTCTTCGCGAGCGCCTGGAGAGGCGTTGTTGCTCGGAAGCCAGGCATGGATCTGCCGGTCTCGATTGCCGTTGGTTCTGCTTACGTCGCGTCCATCTACGCGACATTCACGCGGGGCGAGGCAGTCTGGTTCGACTCGGTAACCATGTTTGTCTTCTTCCTGACACTCGGGCGCTTCCTTGAGATGCGTGCCCGGCATCGCTCGATCGATCGCAGCACCGCGCTGTCATCCCTGCTGCCAAACACGGCAACACGTATTGATGGTGATGCCCACGTGGTCGTACCAGTGAACCAGCTCTATGCAGGTGACCGGGTGCTGATTCGTGCCGGCGACCCGATCCCGGCGGATGGGGTCCTCGACTCAGGAACAACCAGTGTCGATGAATCGCTGCTTACCGGCGAAGCAAGACCACAGCTCAAGGCGAAGGGTGATGAGCTGTCTGCCGGCTGCGTTAATCTGGATGGCCTGATCGAAATGACGGTGACCCAGACCGGCAGCGATACAACGCTGGGCACTATCAGCCGCCTGAGCGAACGCGCACGCTACACGAGACCGGCATTCGTCACACTCGCAGACAGAATCGCCAGCTACATTGTGATCGCACTGCTGATCGTTGCCGCAGCCGTCGCGACGTTCTGGTATTTCGCCGACCCGGACCGCGCATTCGTGATTACGTTGTCCGTGCTGGTCGTCACCTGTCCCTGTGCGCTTGCGCTCGCCACGCCTGCCGCGTTCGCCGCCGCAGGCAGCCGCCTGTCCCAGTTGCGGCTGCTTGTAACAAACGGCAACGCTATCGAGTCGCTGTCGCGGGCGACGCTCGCCATGTTCGACAAGACTGGCACTCTGACAATGGGTGAACCACGCATTGCGGCTGTGTTCGTGATCGACAATGCGTATACCGAAAAAGACTGCAGGCGGATCGCCGCGGCGCTCGAACATGCGTCAACGCATCCGCTGGCACGAGCGTTTGCGATGCAGGAGGCGTTGCCAGTGGTGTCATCGCCGAATATCGTCATAGGCCAGGGTGTCAGTGGAAAGGTCGACGGGCGCGAGTGGCGCATCGGCAATGCGGAGTTTGTCGGGGGTGGCGTCGCGGCTGACGACAGCACCACGACCCACGTGTTCCTCGGCGTCGAAGGCAATGCCATTGCCTGGTTCGATATCGAGGACGAACTGCGTCCGGATGCGAAGCAGACACTGAACGCTCTGCGCCAGCTTGGCCTGAAAACGTCCCTGGTGAGTGGTGATAACAAGGCTGCGGTCGAGAGCGTCGCGGAAGCGCTGGATATTCGCGACACACATTACGAATGCACGCCCGAGAACAAGCTCACCATTATCGAAGCCGCACAACAGGCCGGAGAACGTGTTGTCATGATCGGTGACGGCATCAATGACGCGCCTGTGCTGGCCGGTGCCGATACGTCGGTCGCGCCCGCACACGGTGCCCTGCTCGCCCAGACGAGTGCCGACGTCATCATGCTGGGTGATTCACTGGCGCCCCTGACGACGGCAATAGAGATGTCGCGCAAGACCATGCGCATCGTACGTCAGAATCTCGCGTGGGCGATCGTTTACAATACGCTGGCGTTGCCACTGGCCGCCGCAGGATTTGTACCACCCTGGCTGGCAGCCATCGGCATGAGCGCGAGCTCGCTCGTCGTCGTGATGAATGCACTGCGCCTCAACCGGTTCGAGTAAGTCATGTCCATACTCTACGTTCTGATTCCCCTGGCACTGCTGCTGCTCGGTTTCGCCGTCTGGGCTTTCTTCTGGGCGGTTGGCAGCGGGCAGTTTGATGATCTCGATACGCCGGCTGTCCGCGTCATTATGGACGATGATTCAAAACCGGATGAGAACGATCAGCCATGACCGAGCTGTTCCCGGTATTGAC
>Ga0224504_10001023_pt1 | contig 12532 bp, 11 predicted proteins | sample SF_Oct11_sed_USG_3_FD_170160 | JGI IMG/M metagenome (GOLD analysis project Ga0224504, IMG submission 170160) | Sediment microbial communities from San Francisco Bay, California, United States - SF_Oct11_sed_USGS_24 | ecosystem: Environmental > Aquatic > Marine > Sediment | place: USA... | reverse complement strand
TCAGTGTCACTTCCCTGATCTTGTACTGGCTGCCTTCGGTGACATTGATGGTGATATAGATATCTTTCTTGTCCGGCGTGATAGATACCTGGGTAGAATTGATATTGAACTTCAGATAGCCCCGGTCCAGATAGAAAGTGCGCATGGTTTCCAGGTCAGCAGAAAGTCCCTGCTTGGAATACTGGTCACTCTTGGTAAATGTCGAGAAAAAACTTGGCGTTGTCAGGGAAAATTCGTCCAGCAAATCCTTGTCGGGATACTGGTGGTTGCCGATGATATTGATCTGCTTGATACGCGCGGCGCGGCCCTCGGACACGTTTATCAGGATACCGACGCGATTGCGATCCAGCGGCGTTACCGTTGTGTCTATCTTGACAGCATATTTACCCCGGCTGAAGTACTGCCGACGCAGTTCCTGCTCAACCTTCTCCAGCAGGGATCGATCGAATACACGACCTTCCGCCAGGCCGATCTCCTTAAGCCCTTCCAGCAGTTCCTCACTGTCGAGATCCTTGTTGCCTTCAATAGCAATACTGCTGATAGCGGCACGCTCCCTGACAAAGACAACCAGCACCGAACCATCTCTCTCGAGTGAAACATCATTAAAAAAGCCACTCTTGAAAAGAGCCTTGATGGCATTGACGCTAGCCCGGGAATCGACCGTCTGGCCAACCTTGATTGGCAGATAATTAAACACCGTACCGGCAGAAATACGCTGCAGTCCTTCCACGCGTATATCCAGTACCGTAAACGGCTCAAAGGCGTGCGCTACCCCGCTGAGTAGCAGGTATAACAGAAAAATCCGGACCGGGAAAAATATGCGTTTCAGCTGCAAATGCATTTCTCGACTCAATCAAGCAAACGTAGCAGATCGTTATAAAAAGCCAGTGACATCAGTGCCAGCAGCAGTGCAATTCCAATTTTTTGCCCGGCAAGCTGTACCGCATCGGTTACCGGACTGCCTTTAACCAGTTCCACCAGGTAGAACAGCAAATGGCCACCATCCAGCACCGGCACCGGCAACAGGTTCAGCACCCCCAGGCTGACACTGACAATCCCCAGAAAACTGAGGAAAGAAGCCAGGCCAATTGCGGCAGACTGCCCTGCATACTGCGCAATGGTAATCGGACCACTCAGGTTCTCGACCGAGGCCTTGCCGCTGAGCATTTTCCAGAGCGTTCGGAACGTCAGCGTCGTGACTTCCCAGGTTCTGCCCAGTGCCTCCGGCACAGCCTCGAGCAGCCCGTAGCGAACAACGACGCGCATTGTAGCACGCTGTTCCTTATCCGGAAGTTGAACATAGGCGCCAATACGTCCTATTTCCGAGCCATTCTCGGCGACACTGTCCGGCCTCAAGGAGAGTTCGAACAACTCGCCTTCGCGGCGTACCTGGATGACAATATCCTGCAACGGCCGCTCGCGCACATAATCCACCCACTGTGCCCAACTGTTGATCGCCACGCCGTCAGCCAGCACGATATGGTCGCCTGGCAAAATGCCCGCACGTGCTCCGGCTCCGCCGTCAACCAGCGACTCAATCACAGCCGGCGGCTGCCAGGGCGTCAGGCCAAAGTTTTCCAGCACCCCGCCTTTCTTTAACAACTCATCCGGGGTTTCAAAGCGTACCTGCAAATTCCGCTCCTGACCTCCAGCATCACGTACCGTAACGGCAACAGTATCCAGCCCGTCCAGACCGGCATCCAGCAGGGCAAGCACCGTTGATTCCCAGGTCAGGGTTGGCCGACCCTCGACACTGATAATTTCATCACCTGACAGAATACCTGCGTCAGCAGCATAGGAAGCCGGGGCCACATCGCCGACAATCGGCTTCAGACCGGGCATACCGGTAACGAACATGGCCCAGTAAACAAGAATTGCAAACAGAAAATTGAATGCCGGCCCCGCCACCACGACCGCAATACGTGTTTTCACCGACTGGCGATTAAAAGCACGTGAAAGTTCTGAAGGATCCACCTCACCTTCACGCTCATCCAGCATCTTCACATAACCGCCCAGTGGCAGTGCAGCTATCACCAGCTCGGTGTTGTCCTTGCCAAAGTTACGCTTCCACAAGGGTTTGCCGAAACCGATTGAAAACCGCAATACCTTGACACCCAGGCGACGCGCAACCCAGAAATGTCCGTATTCATGGACGGTGACAAGCACTCCGATGGCTACAATAAATGCGGCCAGCGAAAACAACAGGCCGCTCATTGCGGCACCCTCACCTTGCCGGAATCGATATATTCATTTGCAACAGCACGTGCATGCGCATCATCTGCCAGGATGGTATCAAGCCTGTCTGCAACGTGTAGCGCACACTGTTCCAGCGCCTGCTCAACAACCTGCGCAATCGCCGTGAACGCAATTCGCTCATCCAGGAATGCCTGTACCGCCACTTCATTGGCTGCATTCAGAATAGCCGGCGCGGTGCCACCACTGCGCCAGGCGGTTGTTGCCAGCTCCAGACAGGGATAGTGCGCCTTGTCAGGGGCTTCGAATTGCAGGTTTTCAACCGCCATCAGATCAAGTCGCCGGGCCCCGGATTCGATACGCTCGGGCCATCCCAGCGCATGACTGATGGGAATGCGCATATCCGGATTACCCATCTGCGCCAGCACCGAACCATCATTATATTCAACCAGTGAATGCACCAGCGATTGCCGATGCAATACCACATTTATATTTTCCATCGGCAAACCAAATAACCAGCCTGCCTCGATCACCTCAAGGCCCTTGTTCATCATGGTGGCAGAATCAACTGAAATTTTACGGCCCATGTCCCAGGTCGGGTGCGCACAGGCCTGTTCAGGTGTCACTGCAGACAGCTGGCTGACCGGCAAGTTCCTGAACGGGCCACCTGACGCCGTCAGCATAATATTGCGCACCCCGACCGGTGCTGCACCGGCCACGTAATTATCCGGCAGGCACTGCAAAATGGCATTGTGTTCACTGTCAACCGGCAACAGGGTGGCGCGGCTGTCACGCACCGCCTGCATAAACAGCGCACCGGACATAACCAGCGCTTCCTTGTTTGCCAGCATCACGCGTTTGCCGGTACGTGCCGCTTCCAGTGAAGGCAACAGCCCGGCAGCTCCGACGATCGCTGCCATTACAAAATCCACTGCCTCGTGACCCGCTACCGTCAGCAGTCCGTCCGTACCCGACAACACCTGTACATCAGGGGCTGATTGCTTCAACAGTACCGCCAGCTGATTAGCAGCATCGGCATCTGCCATCACGGCATATTGGGGTTGAAATTGCACACACTGTGCAACCAGCTTGTCGACGCTGCTGTTTGCCGTCAGCGCAATAACCCGGAAGCGTCGCGGATGGCGCGCAATTACATCCAGCGTACTCAGACCAATCGAACCGGTCGACCCGAGCAAGCAGACGCCAACAGGTTTAGCCGTCGTCATTACAGACCCAGCCACAGATAACCGGCGAGAAATACAGGTGCCGCCGCAACCAGGCCGTCAATACGGTCGAAGATTCCGCCGTGACCGGGAATAATATGACCGCTGTCCTTGATACCGCTGTGGCGCTTCATCAAACTTTCCAGCAGATCACCAACCACTGAAAACAGCACGGCAATGCCGGCTACCAGCATAAACATCAAGGTCCATTTGACCGACTCACTGAAGAGCATGCCGGCAATGCCGGCAAATACCAGACTGGAAAACAAACCACCGTAGACACCTTCCCAGGTTTTCCCCGGACTGATTGCCGGGGCGAGTTTTGTTTTACCCCACTGACGACCTGCAAAATAGGCACCACTGTCCGCCAGCCACACCAGCACCATCATCATCAGCGTCAACACCGGACCACGCTCACCACTGGCATGCAAGGTCACCAGTGAGGCCCATGCCGGCAGCAGCACCAGTGCGCCGGCAAGCAGCTTGATATTGACCGTTAGCGGGGAGAGTACTGCGAAAAACTGCGGGCGTGACAGCCAGAACAAGGCGCATAACCACCAGATCATCGCCAGCAGCAGCAACGGGAAAAGCAGCTGCGACAAACCTGTTTGCCAGAGCATCCACATCAGGGCCGCCATCACCACGACATAAGCAATACGCTGAAAAATTTGCGCAACAGGAACCAGATGGCTCCATTCCCACGCAGCCAGCAGCATTATGGCAGCCAGTATCGCTGTAAACACAGGCGTGGACAGAAACAGTACGCCACAGACAACCAGGGGCACCATAATGGCAGCAGATAGCAGCCGCGCCTTAAGCACCTTTTTGCTGCTCCACCTGTTCACCGGTGCGCCCAAAGCGTCGCTGGCGATTGGCATACCAGGACAGCGCATCATCAAGTTTTTGTCCGTCAAAGGCCGGCCACAGTGTGTCGGTAAAATACAGCTCGGTATAGGCCAGTTGCCACAGCAGGAAGTTACTGATGCGCTGCTCACCACCGGTGCGGATAAACAAATCCGGGGGTGGCAGGTCCGACAGACACACTTCGGCCGCCAGCATATCGGGGGTAATTTCCTGCGGCTGCAGTGTACCGTCAGCCAGACGCGGCGCGAGATTCTGAACCGCCCGGGTAATGTCCCACTGACCGCCGTAATTCGCCGCGATCACCAGGTCCAGACCTGAATTATCACGGGTGTCTTCTTCTGCAGCGGCAATTAACGCGCGCAGATTTTCCGAGAAGGCCGTGCGGTCACCGATAAAGCGCAGCCTGACACCGTTGCGATTCAGTGCCACCACTTCCTTTTTAAGGGCATGTACGAACAGGTCCATGATCAGGCTGACCTCACCACTCGGCCGCCGCCAGTTCTCGCTGCTGAAAGCAAACAGCGTCAGTGCCTGAATATTCTTGTCAAGACAGGCCTCTACCACGCGGCGCACCGACTTCACACCCTCACGGTGGCCCATGTAGCGCGGCAACAGACGCGCACGTGCCCAGCGGCCGTTACCATCCATGATAATGGCAATGTGGCGCGGCAAACTGCCCTGATTACTGTCTTCTGCCATCAAATGAACCCGTTGTGCCCCTGTGCCCGGTAGTCATCGTGTCCGGCCGGCTAGATTTCCATCAATTCAGTTTCCTTGGTGGCAAGGATCTTGTCCACCTCGGCAACATGGGCATCCGTCAATTTCTGTATCGCATCCTGCGCCTTGCGTTCTTCGTCCTCGGAGATTTCCTTCTCCTTCAACAAATCCTTGAAATCACTATTCGCATCGCGCCTGATGTTACGAATAGCAACCTTTGCCGCCTCACCATCATGACGCACAACCTTTACCAGCTCACGGCGTGTTTCTTCTGTCAGTGGCGGCATGGGAATGCGCATGACGGTTCCTGCCGTTGACGGATTAAGCCCCAGATCGGATTTCAAAATAGCCTTCTCGATGGCCTGCACCATGGTCTTTTCCCATGGTGTTACCGTCAGGGTTCGCGCATCTTCGATTCCAATATTTGCCACCTGCGAGATCGGCACATCGGAGCCGTAATAATCAACCACCAGATGATCCAGCAGACTCGGATGTGCCCGACCGGTACGTACCTTTCCAAGCGTTAGCCTGAATGCCTCAATAGTCTTGTCCATGCGCACACCGGCATCCTGCAATATCTCGTCAATCATTCCTGCTTCTCCTGCTGTACCAGCGTTCCGATATCCTGCCCGTCGATAATCCGGCCAAGCTGGCCGGCTTCGAACATATTGAAAACGCGCAACGGCATGTTGTGTTCACTGCAGAGTACCAGCGCCGTTGCGTCCATGACACCGAGTTTTTGTGCCAGCGCCTCGTCATAGCTGATGCGCTTGTACAGTGTGGCATCCGGACTGGTCATCGGGTCAGCTGTGTATACACCATCAACCTTGGTTGCCTTGAGCATAATATCCGCACCAATTTCGATGGCTCGCAAACTCGCGGCAGAGTCAGTGGTAAAAAACGGATTACCGGTACCTGCGGCAAAAATGACTACCCGCCCCTGTTCAAGATGCCGGACTGCCTGCCGGGTTGAATAAGGCTCACAAACCTGGTCGATAGTCAGCGCCGACATCACGCGACAGTCGGTTCCTGTTTTCTCAATGGCATCCTGCATGGCAAGTGCATTCATGACCGTTGCCAGCATCCCCATGTGATCACCACTGACCCGGTTCATGCCCTGCGCTGCCAGACCGGCGCCACGCAGCAGGTTGCCACCACCGATGACCAGTCCCAGCTGTGTTCCCTGACTGGCAACTGCATGTATTTCATCGGCCAGGCGCAGCGCCACTGCCGGATCAATTCCGTGTGTCCCCTGCCCCATCAGCGCTTCGCCACTGAGCTTTAGCAATACCCGTTTATATAACATTCAATATCCTTTGCATTCAATATGTTATAATTTTTATCGCCAGAATTTCCAGCCCGGCCATTGTCGTATGTTTTCCCGGGGATTGCCATAAAAAAACGGGGTCGAATATCGACCCCGTTTGTGTGTACTGCAAGACTGATGATTCAACCACCCTTGACCTGAGCCATCACCTCGTCTGCAAAGTTCTCTGCTTTCTTTTCAATGCCCTCACCCAGTTCAACGCGCTCGAAGCGTAGCACGCTGGCGTCTGCCTGTTTCAGTAACTTGCCAACGGTCTGATCGGGGTCCTTGACGAAAGACTGTCCCAGCAAAGTAATCTCGGCGAGGTACTTGCGAATCCGGCCACTGATCATCTTTTCGATAATGTCATCAGGTTTGCCGCTTTCCCGTGCCTGGGCGGTGAAGATATTACGCTCTGCAGCCACCATATCTTCAGGCACCTGCTCTTCGGAAACGCAAACCGGACGCGGGTCATGGGCCGCGATATGCATCGCCAGATCCTTGCCCAGCACATCGTCACCACCGGCCAGTTCCACCAGCACGCCGATACGCACGCCGTGGCGATAGCTGGCAAGGGCATTATCGCTTTCAATACGGATAAAACGTCGCACCGAGATATTCTCGCCAATGCTGGCGATCAGTGCCTTGCGTACATCCTCTACGGTATCGCTGTTTCCATCATTAAGCGGCAACGCCATCAGTGCATCCAGATCAGCCGGATTGTCAGCCAGGACCCGCCTGGCAATCGCGCTTGCGAAGTCCTGAAAATCGTCTTTCTTGGCAACGAAATCAGTTTCACAATTAACCTCTGCAATGGCAGCTGTCTTGCTGTCACTGCTAATCTCGATGACCACCAGACCCTCTGCAGCAACACGGCTTGCCTTCTTGTCGGCTTTCGCCAGGCCGGTTTTACGCAACGCCTCAATAGCCGTTTCCATATTACCATCTGCATCTACCAGTGCTTTCTTGCACTCCATCATTCCGGAGCCGGTACGTTCGCGCAGTTCTTTTACCAGCGCAGCAGTAATTGCCATATCACATATCCTCTAGATTCTTTCCACGTACTGATAAAAACCTGCCGGGCAGGCTTAATCTTCCCCGGCTTCAGTCCTGGCTGCAGCTTCAGTCCCGGCATCAGCGGCTTCAGTCTTGTCTGCCGGTTCAGCTTCAGCAGCGGTTTCCCCGGTTTCAGCCGGCTCGGATTCTGCCTTCTTCAGAGATACCTTCTTTGCCGTCTTTTTAGGCTTCTTCCTGGCCGGCTTGGCAGCATCATTGCCATCAAGCTCGATAAATTCATCCGTGGAATCGGCAACGGCATGCGCAACACTCAACTTGCCGGTATCTACTGCAGCAGCTGCAGACTCGACAAACAGCTTGATCGCACGAATCGCGTCATCATTACCGGGAATTACATAATCAACGCCATCCAGAGAATTATTGGTATCAACAACACCGATCACCGGGATACCCAGTTTTCTGGCTTCGCTGATAGCGATCTTTTCGTGGCCCACGTCGACAATAAACATGGCATCGGGAATGCCACGCATGTTCTTGATTCCACCAAGACTGCGCTCCAGCTTCTCAAGCTCACGACTCAGCATCAGCCCTTCTTTTTTGCTGATTTTGTCGAATGAACCGTCTCCAGACATTGTCTCGAGATCTTTCAGGCGCTTGATGGAAGCGCGCACTGTCTTGTAGTTTGTCAACATGCCGCCAAGCCAGCGGTGATTGACATACGGCATTCCGCAACGCTCTGCATTTTCCTTGATTGCAGCCTGCGCTGAACGCTTGGTGCCAACGAACAGTACCGTGCCGCCGTTAGCAACCATACTGCCAACATAGTTCATGGCATCTGTAAACAGAGGCATGGTTTTTTCAAGGTTGATAATGTGGATCTTGCCGCGCTCTCCGAAGATATAGGGGGCCATCTTCGGGTTCCAGTAACGGGTCTGGTGACCAAAATGCACGCCGGCTTCAAGCATCTGGCGCATAGTGACATCTGTCATTTTCAAAATTCTCCAATATTCAGGGTTAGTCTTCCATGCATCCCATGACGACAACCCGAATGACTGCATTTGTGTGCATACAGTCAACCAGGCACCCTGCCGCATGTGCCGATACATGTGTGAATTAGGTCAGGCGGGACTTCAAACCCCACTTAACAAGCCCGCCTTTATACCATACACTCACCTGCACAGCAATCAGGTAAGCCGGCCGGCGTACTGCCACAGACCCGGATCTAACCCATAAATATCAGGATGTTAAATGCCAGTCTCCATAAAAAACCCTGACGAAATCGAGAAGATGCGTATCGCCGGACGTCTCGGTGGTGAAGTCCTGAGAATGATCCGGCCGCATGTACAACCCGGCATCACCACCAACGAACTGGACCGTATCTGTCACGATTACATCGTCAACCAGCAACAGGCAATCCCGGCACCGCTCAATTACCGTGGCTTCCCGAAATCTATTTGCACCTCGATTAATCACGTCGTCTGCCATGGCATACCCGGCGACAAGGTCATTAAAAAAGGTGATGCCGTTAATATAGACGTCACCGTTATCAAGGATGGATTCCATGGCGACACCAGCAAGATGTTCTTTGCCGGCACACCCACGGTTGCCGCCGAGCGGCTGGCTCGTATCAGCCACGAGTGCATGAAAATCGGCATTGAAATGGTAAAACCCGGTGTCCAGCTCGGCGACATCGGCCACGCTATCCAGCAGCATGCAGAATCTCAACATTGTTCGATTGTGCGCGAGTACTGCGGACATGGAATCGGTCGTGAATTTCACGAGGATCCACAGGTATTACACTACGGCAAGCCGGGCACCGGCATGAAGCTCGAAGCCGGCATGACGTTCACGATTGAACCCATGGTGAATGCCGGCAAACGGCATACCAAAATGTTGCCGGATGGCTGGACTGTGGTTACCAAAGACCACAGCCTCTCTGCACAATGGGAACACACCATCCTGGTAACCGACACCGGCCATGAAGTGCTGACCTGTCTGCCCGACGACCAGGTGTAGTCTTTTTCAAGACCATCATGACTGACAGTGATCCGGTGATCGCCACCACGGCAACCTTTGAATCCTGGTTTCAGCTGCCTGAACTGGATAAGACATCCGCTCAATCCGGCAGTCCGCTGAAAGCTTTCAAGCAATGCCTGCAACAGGGCAATCAGATTCTCGGGCAGCAGTTCGATAATGGCGCTGGCGCTCCCGTCCTGGTCCATGCCCGCTCCTGGCTAATCGACCAGGTGCTGACGCGTACATGGGCCCGCTTCATGGGTACAGAAAGCAGGCAGGCAGCACTGGTAGCCGTGGGCGGCTATGGGCGCAGCGAATTAATGCCCGGCTCCGATGTTGACCTGCTGATTCTGCTGCCTGATGACGAGGGCAACCGCTTTGACGGGCAGATCACCGAATTAATAACCTTCCTCTGGGATATCGGACTGGAGGTCGGCCACAGCGTGCGCACCATCGAGGACTGCATCGAACAATCACTTGCCGATGTCACCGTGGTTACCAACCTCATGGAAGCGCGCTTGCTTGCCGGCTCGGAGCAGCTGTTCCGGCGCATGCAGAAAGGTATCGAACCCGCAGAGATCTGGGACAGCCGTAAATTTTTTGAAGTAAAGAGTGCCGAACAGCGTCGCCGTTACAAAAAATACCACGATTCCGCCTACAACCTCGAACCGAATATCAAGGAGGGTCCCGGCGGTCTGCGCGACATCCAGATGATTGCCTGGGTTGCCAACAGGCATTTTGGCACCGCATCGCTGCAACAACTGGTTGACCATGGATTCCTGACACGCAAGGAATATGAAACCCTGGTCGAGGGTCGCGACCTGCTGTGGAATATCCGCTTCGCCCTGCACATGCTGACCGGGCGAGGTGAAGACCGTTTGCTGTTTGATTACCAGCGCACACTGGCCAGCACATTCGACTTCCATGACGACGACAAACGACTCGGTGTGGAAGCCTTCATGAAGCAGTACTACCGCACCATTATGGAGCTCAGCCGCCTTAACGAGATGTTGCTGCAACTGTTCCATGAAAACATCCTGCACCCGGAAGGTCCGGGCGAACCTGTCATCATCAACAAACGCTTCCAGAGCCGTGACGGCTACATTGAAATCAGTAATGACAAGGTTTTTGCGCACTACCCGTTTGCGCTACTCGAAATATTTCTGTTGCTGGAACAGGACCCGGAATTGCAGGGTGTTCGTGCCGGCACCATCCGGGCCATACGCCAGCATCGCCATCTGATTGATGATGACTACCGCAACGATATCAGGGCCCGCAGCCTGTTCATGGAAATAATCAGGCAACCGCACGGGCTCACACACCAACTGCAGCGCATGAACGTATACGGCATTCTCGCTGCCTACCTGCCCGCTTTCCGGCATATTGTCGGGCTGATGCAATATGACCTGTTTCATATCTATACGGTAGACGAGCACATTCTCGAGGTTATTCGAAACCTGCGCCGCTTCACCGTACATGAACATGCGTGTGAATTTCCGCTCTGCAGCCATGTCATCGCTACCCTGCCAAAGCCCGAACTGCTGTACCTTGCCGGCCTGTTTCACGATATCGCCAAGGGGCGTGGTGGCGACCACTCAACGCTGGGCGGCGAGGTTGCCCGCACCTTCTGCCTCAAGCATGGCCTTGGCAACTACGACACAGAACTGGTTAGCTGGCTTGTCAACCAGCACTTGCTGATGTCGTCAACCGCGCAACGTGAAGATATCAGCGACCCGGTTGTTGTAAACCGGTTTGCCGGAACCGTTGGAAATACCATATACCTGGATTACCTGTACCTGCTGACAGTTGCGGATATACGTGGCACCAACCCGGAGATGTGGAACAGCTGGAAGGATGCCCTGCTGAAACAGCTCTACTACAACACGCGTCGCGCACTGCAACGCGGACTGCAGGATCCGCTGGAACGTGCCGAACATATTCAGCAGATTCGGCAAGCCACCTCAAAGCTGCTGCAGGAACCGCCCTCCGGGGCCGGCATCCTGTGGGACAGTTTCGGCGACGAATATTTTCTGCGCCACGCTCCCGAGCAAATAGCGCACCACACACAGCTGCTGATAAACAGGACGGATAACAACAATATCATCGACATCCAGCCGCTAACCGAACGCGGCGGTACAGAAATACTCATTTTTGCACCTTCCGGTGAGAACCTGTTCAGCCGCATAACTGCCGTACTGGACCAGCTGGGACTGAACGTTGTTAATGCCGGCATTACCACAACTACTGACAACCATATCCTGGACACCTTTGATGTACTTGAAGAATCCGGGGAACCGGTATCAAACGACATGCGCATTGAAGAAATCAGGACAGCCCTGCTGGGCGAAATCAACAACAGTGATCGAAAACCCTGGCAAATCACACGACGCACACCGCATCGGTACCGGCATTTTCCGATCAAGACACATCTTGAATTCAAGCAGGACAGCCTTGACCACCGTACGGTCATGGAACTGGTGACAGCCGACCGCCCGGGCCTGTTATCACAAATAGGAAGGGCATTTGCAGACTGCGGCGTAAAACTGCTGAATGCCAAGATCGCTACCCTCGGCTCACGTGTGGAAGATGTGTATTACATTACCGACAAGAACAATGAGCCCCTGTCAGACACGCTGATCTCGGAATGCCTGGAAAAAGCAATCTACAAATACCTGGATATCGATAACACTGCTGCATCCGGCAACTTCAACCAGTAACTCTCTCGACCAGCTCCACGGCATTTCCGTCCGGATCCCGGCAAAACAGCGCACGGCGCCCGGAACGACTCAGCTTATAAGGTATATCAGCAGCCTCCAGAGCGACTTCGATTGCGCCAAGATCAAGCACATCAAGTGCAAAATGCCGGTCGCGCCCGCCATGCTCAGGCAAGTCTGCCGGTGCGTTTACCGAAGGCATTTCCAGCAGGTGAATCTGTGCCGTACCCACCACCAGCCAGGCGCCATGGAAACTCATCTGCGGACGTGACTCGTCAAGCTCCAGTCCCAGCAGCCCCTGGTAAAATTCCAGCGCGCGCGCCGTATCCTTAACCAGCAGGCTCACATGATTAAGCGCAATAACATTCGTCATGCTTCATCCCTTGAATGAATACGTGCTGCCAGCGCAGCAGCCGTTACCACCATAAAACCACCCAGCCACTCTCTCGGCAACACCAGTTCATCTGTCAGTAACAAAGCTG
>Ga0224504_10001022_pt1 | contig 12542 bp, 13 predicted proteins | sample SF_Oct11_sed_USG_3_FD_170160 | JGI IMG/M metagenome (GOLD analysis project Ga0224504, IMG submission 170160) | Sediment microbial communities from San Francisco Bay, California, United States - SF_Oct11_sed_USGS_24 | ecosystem: Environmental > Aquatic > Marine > Sediment | place: USA... | reverse complement strand
GTATTCCACGCTACTGACGCCGGAAGGCCTCAATCTGGGCATTTTCCATGCAGCCTCACTGGTTGCCATGACCACCTCCCTGTTGCTACTACTGTCGATGCTGGTGGAACCGGTGGAGAATCTCGGTATTGCCGTGTTCCCGCTGGCTGCTATCAGTATCGCACTGACATTGCTCTACCCTGAGCCACATTTAATTACCAGCGCCGGCTCCTGGCAGTTGATCAGTCATATTCTGGCCTCGCTGCTCGCCTACAGTATTTTCGGTCTCGCGGTGCTGCAGGCGATCCTGCTTGCCGTTCAGGACAGTCACCTGCGAAATCGCAGTCCGGGCGGGTTTATCCGGGCATTACCACCACTACAGACCATGGAATCCCTGCTGTTCCAGATGATCGCGACCGGTTTTGTGCTGCTGAGCCTGGCACTGATCACCGGCGCAGTGTTTCTGGAAGATATTTTTGCCCAGCACCTGGTACATAAAACCACGCTTTCCATTGTTGCCTGGTGTGTGTTTGCCGTCCTGCTGTGGGGGCGCTGGCGCTTCGGCTGGCGCGGCCGCACTGCCATACGCTGGACCATTGGCGGCTTTATCTTCCTGATGCTGGCCTATTTCGGCAGCAAGTTCGTGCTGGAACTGGTGCTGGCCAACCCGGCGGGCTGAAGGTCTGACGCCAACCCGGGTATCGACCCTGCCGCGGGCTATTGATTCACAGCCACGGTAATTTTTCTGTAAAATGCTGTTTCCTTAATTAACAAGAGGCTGTACCCGTTTGGACGATACCCCCCTTAGCGTCCTGTTTGCAGCGCTGTTTTTTCTGATACTGCTGTCCGCCTTCTTTTCAGGTTCAGAGACCGGCCTGATGACGCTCAACCGTTATCGCCTGCGCCATCTCGCGGACAAGCAGCATCCCGGCGCCAGGCGCGTACAAAAATTGCTGCAGCGCCAGGACCGCCTGATCGGCCTGATCTTGCTCGGCAACAATTTTGTAAACGTGCTGGCATCGATCCTTACGACACTGATCACGCTGCGTATTTATAACGACACCGGCCCGGTATTTGCGGCAGGCATGCTGTTGACACTGGTTATTCTGCTGTTTTCTGAAGTCACCCCGAAAACCCTGGCCGCCCTGCATCCAGAGGCCGTTGCCTACCCGGCTGCCTTTGTCTACACCCCGCTGCTGAAGCTGTTATACCCGTTTGTCTGGGTCGTGAACGTGATCGCCAACAGCTTGCTGAAACTGCTGGGCGTATCACCGGAAAACCAGCCCTCACAGGCACTCACCAACGAGGAACTGCGCACCGTTGTCATAGAGGCCGGCGCCATGATTCCAAAGCGTCACCAGTCGATGCTGCTGAACCTGATGGATCTGGAAAAGGTTACCGTGGAAGACATCATGGTGCCACGCAACGAAGTCACCGGCATCGATATCGAGGACGACTGGGAAACGACCCGTAAACAGTTGATGGAGAGTCAGTACACGCGACTGCCGCTGTTTCGAGAAAGTATCGACAATGTTCTTGGCACCTTGCACATGCGCGATGTGCTGCCGCTGCTGTACCGGGACCAGCTCGACCCGGAGGCACTGCAACGCATTGCGCTAGCACCGTACTTCATACCGGAAAACACCTCTCTGAACCGGCAACTGCTGCATTTCCAGCGGGAACATTGCCGTATCGGTTTTGCTGTGAACGAATATGGCGACATCCAGGGTCTGGTGACACTGGAAGACATCCTGGAAGAAATTGTCGGTGAATTCACCTCTGACCCTACCGCACACATTGAAGATATACAGCCACAGGCGGATGGCACCTGGCTGGTTGATGGATCAATCAACATCCGCAATCTGAACAGTGCACTGAAAATGAAACTGCAGACTAATGGACCGAAAACACTCAATGGCCTGATCACCGAGTACATGGAAATGATCCCGGAGAGCGGCACCAGCCTGTTACTCGACAATCACCCTGTCGATATCGTGCAAATCAAGGACAACATGGTAAAAACCGTGCGCGTACACCCCGCACTGAGCAACAGTCAACACACTGAGACGAAGGAACCATCCGAATGAAACTCCTGTTCAATCTTGAAGTCATAGAGGGTAACCGTGTCAAGGCACGACCCAGCGACTACCTGCAGTCATTGGCAGTCACTGAACAAATTACAGCGGTAACCGAGTTTCTTCACTGGGCAGAAAAAGAAGCGCGCGACAATGAAGACCTGCAGGCACGCGCAGAAGCCGAGATCGGCGTCGCCACGGCCACCGAGTTTTTGCAGAAACTGGAACAGGGTGCAGCACGCATCTACACAGGTAAAGACAACAGGAAATAAAATGACCCGTAAAACTGATGATGAATGGCGTGAACAGCTGACACCGGAACAATACCAGGTCGCTCGCCGCAAGGGCACCGAGCGACCGTTCAGCGGTATCTATAATGACTGCAAGGACAGCGGCGTATACCGTTGCGCCTGTTGTTGCAGCGAACTGTTTCACTCGGATGATAAATTTGATTCCGGCAGTGGCTGGCCCAGCTTCATACGCCCCGGCGTCAATGAAAATATTCGCACGGAACGTGACGAAGGCCATGGCATGACGCGTGTCGAAGTACTGTGTGCAAACTGTGACGCCCACCTGGGACACGTGTTCGAGGACGGTCCGGCACCGACCGGTCAGCGTTATTGCATCAACTCTGTCTCATTGAAGCTGGAAAAGAAAGGTGAGGACAAGTAGCGGCCGGCATACAAGTCAAACGGCTCTTGCCGCGACAACCTGGCTGGCAGGCCTTGCTAATAATTCAATACCTGAACAAATACCTTGCTGGCGACAGGGGAGTAAAACCCGGGAACACCCTCAAGCATCGCATTCCTGAAATTAACAGGGTAAAAGGTCGCATTCTGGTAAATTCTTATTTATTCTTCCCTGCAAATTTCTATCAGGGAGACGGTGATGATTGGCAAAAAGGTCCTGGCGGTAGTTGTTACAGTATTCATTGCAATGGCAGTTACCGCCCAGGTAGCGGCATTTAGTGGCGAAGAACTCGGACATAGCTGCCTGGATCCGAAAGATAATACCGCGCGAATTTCACAAAGAGATGAATGTCACGCTTTTGCCAATAGCAGCGGATACCGGGTTGGCCTGCTCCGTAGCTGCAAACAGGATGATACGCTCTGTGCCCAGGAAACCGTCTGCGCAGAACCGGAAATAAATTATGTCTGCATCGGACATAACCCCTACAAGGGGGACTGCAATACCAACCAGCAGTGTCCGGAAAACAATTATTGCAAAAAAGAAACCGGGCTATGCAGTGGACGCGGGATTTGTGAAGCAATCCCGGCCCCGGACACAGGCAGTTGCCCTACTATATTTGAACCTGTTTGCGGGTGCGACAACAACACCTACAGCAACAGTTGCGAAGCAAACTTCGCCGGTGTCAGCATTCTTGTCACAGGTGCTTGCGTACAATAAACAACAGCTATACCGCACTAAAACATTGTGCTAACAATCCACTGACAAGGTCTCACTGGACAATTTCCAGCAGTTCTATGAGGTAAGTGCCTGATTCGTTCTCAGGCATGCCGCCCTCTGGCTCAGAATTTGTCAGCAGCAGTCCGGGTGGCACTGAAACTTCCCATTGCGCACCCTCCTCCATACTTAATAGCGTCTCCTGCCAGGCCGGATCAAGATCGTTAATATTTAATTCAGCCGGCTGTCCTGATGAATAAGTATCGTCAAACACCCTGCCATCCTGGCTAATACCAAGATAGTCGACAGCTACCCGGTCGGTCAGAACCGGTGAGCGGCCCCTGCCAGGCTGAACTACCTGGTAACGTACCCCGCCCGGCAGGGCAATCTCTTCTTCACTGGAGACTCCCTCAATAAAAAAGGCTCTCTTGTTGCGTGGAAACGTCTGCCGACTGACCTCACGGCCCGCTGCGGCGTCATAATCATCGCTACTGCCGGAAAAGCCGGCATCGCCCACCGGATACCCGCTCATCACCGCAGCATCTTCCTGTAAAGGTGCATCATCCGCGGCAGCAGCGGTACTTTCTGCCGCGCTGACAGATTCAACAGCAGGCTGGTCCATGACTTGCAAGCCCTGTTGTTGCAAAGCGGATTTCTGCTGCATTGCTGACATCAAGTACCCCAGATCAGCACTCATACTATCCAGGACCGTGGCATTTTTCTGAACATCCCGGATGAGCACGGCACCCGTCACCACCAGCAGCATCGATGCAAACGCGGCAACCCATATAGCTGAGATCCGACGCCTGTCTTGCTTGAGCAGCTGTGCCTGTACTTCCAGCAACATACTTTCATGGTGACGCTGTTCTGCTTCAAGCTTTTCTACCCGGGAGACGGCTATCTGGAGAGCGTTGGTATTCTCAAGCAACGAAACCCTGAATTCTGCAGCTTGCTCCTGAGCCTCCAGTTGCAAGGCCTTGACCTGTAGTTCGGTTGCCGCCAGCCCGGTTGACACAGCGGCAAGGGTAGTTTCCAGCTGTAAAGCCCGCTCATGTGCCTGGTCACGCCCGCTTTCGACAGCACCAAGTCGTTGCATCAGTGCGCTATATTTTTGCTGGTCCCTGTCTCTGGCGCTCTCTGTTTGCTGGTGAGTTCGTTTCAGATTTGCAGCCAGCATATGATTCGCACTGCTGATTACAGCCGCATCAAGGTCGCTATCAGCCTGTTCTGGCGAGGCACTCGCCGGAACTTTAAACGCGTGTTTTATAGCGGCAGACAGTTTCTGCCAATAGTGTTTGAAGGTACGCAATGATCTGACCTTTTTATATAATCAGGGCGTCAGGCTTTTACGCTGGCAGCAACAGCCACTGCGGCGCGCAAAAGAAACATCATGAAACCCATCATCATGAATTTGAACTTGTAATTATAATATTTCATGTACAAACAGCCGGGTCGATGCATCAAAAGTCTTCGGCTATTGTATCCAGTACCTGTGACAGGCGGTGTACTGCCGTCACATCCAGTCCCTTTATTGTCTGCCTGGGTTTGTTGGCCGCCGGGATAATAGCCTTGTTGAAGCCGTGCTTGGTGGCCTCGCTGATACGCTCCTGGCCATTTGGCACCGGGCGTAATTCACCGGACAGGCCCACCTCGCCAAACACGATCAGGTCTGCCGGCAATGGCCGATTGCGAAAACTGGACATCACCGCCAGCAACACCGCCAGGTCGGCGGCGGTCTCGCTGACACGCACACCCCCGACGACATTGACGAATACGTCCTGATCACCCAGCGTCAAACCGCCATGACGGTGCAACACCGCCAGCAGCATGGAGAGCCGGTTTTGCTCCAGCCCCAGTGTCACCCGGCGTGGATTTCCCAGTTGACTCTGGTCCACCAGTGCCTGCACTTCCACCAGCAAGGGACGCGTACCCTCCCAGGTCACCATCACCACGCTGCCCGGCACCGCTTCTTCATGCCGGGACAGAAAGATTGCCGAGGGATTGGTCACTTCCTTCAGGCCGGACCCAGTCATGGCAAACACGCCAAGTTCATTGACGGCACCAAAGCGGTTCTTGATAGCCCGCAGAATACGATAACGGTCGCCGGAATCACCTTCAAAATACAACACGGTATCGACCATGTGCTCCAGCACGCGCGGTCCTGCCAACTGCCCTTCCTTGGTTACATGACCGACCAGGAACATGGCAATGCCGGACTGCTTGGCAAAACGCACCAGCTGGGCTGCACTCTCCCGGACCTGCGCGACCGAACCCGGCGCAGACTGCAACAATTCTGTATAAAGCGTCTGGATGGAATCCAGCACCATTACCTGCGGTCGTTCCTTGTCCGCGGTTGCGATAATGCGTTCCACTGATGTTTCCGAATACAGGCGGATAGCCTCACCATCGATACCAAGACGCCCGGCACGCATGGAAATCTGCTGCAGCGACTCCTCACCCGTGACATACAACGAGGACATTTCGCCGGACAGTGTTGCCAGCACCTGCAATAGCAAGGTGGATTTACCAATCCCGGGATCACCACCGATCAGCACCACGGAACCCGCTACCAGGCCACCGCCCAGTACCCGGTCTAGCTCGGCCATACCAACAGAAGCGCGCACCTGTGCATCTGTTGGTATCGCGGACAGGCGCGTCACGCTGCCGGCAGCGCCACCGCTGTAGCCGGCAAAACGCGAAGCGCCTGGCCTGGCAGCAGATATACCTTCAGTCAGGGTATTCCAGCCGCCGCAGTCAGCGCATTGCCCGGCCCATTGTGGCACCTGCGCGCCGCATGCACTGCAGCTATAAACTGTCCTGGTCTTCGCCATCAGTGATGCCCCGGGTAAGCAGATAGTTGTCGGTGGAACAGCAGCGGAAACATGATTACATTCAGCTGTAGTCGAAATGCACCCGCGAACCAACGCCGCAGAGTAATTCATAGGAGATGGTACCGGCCGCTGCCGCCACCTCGTCAACCGGCAAACCTTCACCCCAGAGAACCACCTCGTCACCGACCCTGGCTTGCGGGTGATCTGCAAGGTCAATACAAATCATATCCATGGAGACGCGTCCCGCAAGGTTTGCCGGCTTGCCATTAACCAGCACCGGGGTACCGCCTGGCGCATGCCGCGGATAACCGTCACCGTAACCAATGGCCGCCACACCAACCAGCCTGTCAGTCGGACAGACCCAGTCGCCACCGTAGCCGATTGCATCCCCTGCCTGACGTGCATTGACGGCAATCAAACGGGTACTGAGCGTCATCACCGGCTGCAGATCAAGTGATGCAGCACTGCGGCCAATCAGCGGGCTGGCGCCGTAGAGCATGATACCCGGGCGAACCCAGTCCAGATGGGTGTCGGGCCAGCCAACGATGGCAGCAGAATTCGCCAGCGTCTGTTCTGCCGGGATAGCCGCGAGCGCGTCCAGAAACGTCTGTCGCTGCCGGGCGGTCGAACTGCTGTCCAGGTCATCGGCACAGGGAAAATGCGACATGTAGCGTATAGCCCCTATTTGCGGAATCTTTTGCAGGCGCGCGGTCAGCGCCTTGATGCTTTCTGTTGCAAAGCCAAGCCGGTGCATGCCGGTATCCAGCTTTACCCAGACATCCAGCGGCCGCAGCAAACTGCCCTGCTCCAGTAACGCCAGCTGACTTTCATGATGAATAACCACATCCAGCTGAAAGCCGTTAACCAGCGCGATATCCTCGGCATCAAACAGGCCTTCCAGCAACACGATGCGCCGGTCAAAACCGGCCTCTCGCAAACTGATGGCCTCATCGATACAGGCAACACCAAAGGCATCGGCATCCGCTAGCGACTGCGCCACCCTGACCATGCCGTGACCATAGGCATTGGCCTTGATGATGGCCATAACCCTGCTGCGGGGTGCCGCTTGCTGAACGCGGGAGAAATTATGTTGCAGGGCCTGCAGGTTGATATGTGCCCGGACCGGTCGGGTCATCCAAACTCACCACCGCTGTACTGGCTGTCGGCTGCGTAATTTTCAAAGCGCGTGAACTGCCCCCTGAAGGTCAGCAGGCGCGTACCGATCGGACCGTTACGCTGTTTACCGATAATGATTTCGGCAAGGCCCTTGTGGGGACTGTCCTCGTTATAGACTTCATCGCGATAGATGAACATGATGACATCGGCGTCCTGCTCAATAGCGCCGGACTCACGCAGGTCAGACATGACCGGGCGCCGGTCCGAGCGCTGTTCAAGACTGCGATTCAACTGGGACAGTGCAATCACCGGCACTTCCAGTTCCTTTGCCAGCGCCTTCAGGTTGCGCGAAATTTCGGATATTTCCGTGGTGCGATTATCCCGGGTGCTACCTGTTTGCATCAGTTGCAGATAATCGATCACGATCATGCCGATGCCATGCTCGCGTTTCAGTCGCCGGGCACGCGCGCGCAGTTCCATCGGTGATAATGCCGGGGTGTCGTCAATAAAAATCGGCGCAATATCCAGCAGGCTGACCGCCGAGGTCAGTCTGGGCCAGTCATCATCATCGAGCTTACCGGTGCGGATCTTGTGCTGGTCTATGTGGCCCAGCGAAGACATCATACGCAGCGCCAGAGACTCTCCGGGCATCTCCATACTAAAGATCGCAACCGGCACCTGGTTCTTGATCGCCGCATTCTCGGCAAAGTTCACTGCCAGCGTGGTCTTGCCCATCGAGGGGCGCCCGGCAACGATAATCAGATCGGAGGGCTGCAGCCCGGCTGTCATTTCATCCAGATCGGAAAAGCCGGTCGACACACCGGTGAGTGGATTATCCTGCTGAGACAACATGTCAATGCGGTCTACCGCAGCTGTCAGCAGTGTGCGAATACTCTTGAAGCCACGCTTGCCACGGTTACCCTGCTCGGCAATGTCAAATACCAGCTTCTCGGCGTCATTCAACAACTCGGCGGTCTCGCGCCCTTCTGACTCCAGCGCGCTGCCTGCGATGGTGTTGCCGACTGACACCAGCTGCCGCGCCACCGACTTGTCGCGCACGATATCCGCATAGGCCTTGATATTTGCCGCACTTGGCGTGTTCTGCGCCAATGCACCCAGTGCAGCAAGTCCGCCAACGTCGTCCAGCAGACCGTTATGACTGAGCCATTCGGAGAGCGTGACTGCATCCAGCGGATCACTTCTATCCGCGAGCTCGACAATGGCATGAAAAATCAGGCGGTGATTACGACGGTAGAAATCTTCTTCACTGACACGGTCTGCGACCACGTCCCAGGTGCTGTTGTCCAGCATGAGACCGCCCAGTACCGCTTGCTCGGCCTGCAAGGAATGCGGCGGCACTTTAAGTGCGTCCGTCTCGGAATGAATTACATCTGCAGAACGAAGCGTTTCGGCCATGGAATAATTTTAATAGTGGAATGTTTACCAGGTCGCCCCCTCGACGACCCGGTAATAAATATCATAATCACGGCACAAAGACATCATTGTAATGAAGGCGTCTTTATGCATCCGGATAACAGACCCTGGAACGAATACAGGCGGCCTTTGCAGGGCCGCCTGTAATGTTTCTTTGCTACAACAGCTTGCGGGTATTAGTGCGCGCTGTTTTTACTATTCCGCTTCAATAACCAGTTTTACGACAACATTTACATCCGTGTGCAACTGTATTTGCACATCGTGCTCACCTGTTGTGCGGAAGGCACCGTCCGGGAGACGCACTTCGTTACGTTCAACCGCCACCAGTTTCTCGGAAATGACACCGGCAATATCCGCGGTACCAATCGAACCAAACAATTTACCCTCATCGCCCGCCTTTGAGGCAATGGTGATGACCTGGTCCAGTAGAGCATCGCGACGCGCTTCTGCCGCAGTCAGCGTCTCGGCAGCAGCCTTTTCAAGATCCGCGCGACGCGCCTCGTATTCGGCGATATTCTCGGCAGTTGCCGGCGCAGCCTTGCCTTGCGGTATCAGGTAATTTCTTCCATATCCCGGCTTTACATTAACCTTCTCGCCCATGGCGCCCAGGTTGGCTATTTTTTCCAGCAGAATAATTTCCATTGTTACAACCTCTAGCTATTAACTTGTCTTGATTAATCGGCATTGTCTCCGTCACGCATCAAACGGCGACGAAAATCAACCCAGGTGTCTACCAAACCACCAGCCGCAAGCAGCAACGTGGCCTGCGGTACAAAAACCAGCAGTATGTATATTCCTATCAGCCAGCCGCTTCCACGGCCCGCCCGGTACAGCAGGCAGTGAATCACCGCCAGCCCGATCAGCAGATACGGCACCAGCATGATCATTGCCAGCTGGGCACCAAAATCACTGACAGTGCCCTGCATAAACCGGGCAAGCAGCATAATACCCAGCGTAATCAGCCCGTTTGTTACTCCGAGCCGCAATCCATAAAACTCTTCCCGGAACGCTCCCGGATGAACCAGCACTGATTGCCACCAGCGCCCCAGCAACAAACTCGCCAGTACACCAATCACCAGCGACGCAATCACCATGCCGGTCATGAGCGCAGATATTTCCTGCAACAGCTGCTCGTCCATCAGCACCGGAAACGACAGCCCGGCCTCAGCCAGGGTTGCCTCAACCAGCTGCAATTGCTCCATCCACCAGGCTGCCGGGTCACCATAAAAGCTGAACACCAGTAGCAGCAGACAGACTCCAAACAGCACTGCGGCCTTGAATGACTGCCCCAGGTTGTTGGTCTGTTGCAAAACAGTCGCCGCTATCCAGCATGGCAACCACAACATCAATATCATTACCAGCGCAATAATGGCCTGCGCGCCCAGCAGCTGGTAAAACAGCAGGGTGGCCGCTGCGGCCATGGCCATTACCTGCAGGCCCGGCAATATACCGATATGCAGCGTTACCAGTGCCACTATAGCTGCAGCCAGGTAATTCAGCATACTGCCAAACGGTGGCGCCAGCATCGTCAGGACACCACTGACCGAGGCTGCCAGTATCGCCTGCCAGCGTCCACTGACAATGTAAGCAGCCAGGGCCTTCATAGCTTGTGAGAACTGCGAGGTTTTCTGTTACCCGTAACGGCTAGTGGGCGTCGCAATAAGGCAGCAGCGCCAGGTAACGCGCGCGCTTGATTGCGGTCGACAACTGCCGTTGATATCTTGCCTTGGTGCCGGTAATGCGACTGGGCACAATCTTGCCGGTCTCGGAAACGTACTGCTTGAGTACGGCTAGATCCTTGTAATCAATTTCCTTGGTACCTTCAGCCGTGAAACGGCAGAATTTACGACGACGATAGTAACGAGCCATGATGAATCCTCTCTTGTTTGTTGAGCCAGTGTTATTCCGCTGCAGGTGCCGGTTCTTCAGGCGCTGCTTGCGGAGCCGCTTCGTCTGCAACCGCCGCCGGGGCATCGTCTGCGGCTGCTTCAGCAGGTGCAGGTGCAGCTGGTGCAGCAGCTGCATCACCGGACGGTTCCCGTTCGCGCTTTTCTTCCGGCCGTTTGGCCAGCAGTGAAGTTTCCGTGACGGCTTCCTTGCGGGAGATCACCACACTTCTGAGAACGGCATCGTTAAAACGGAAGGCACTGTTCAGCTCGTCGAGGACGGCAGTAGTACATTCGATATTCATCAGCACGTAGTGTGCCTTGTGCAGCTTCTGGATCGGGTAGGCAAGCTGGCGTCGACCCCAGTCTTCGAGTCGATGGATGGTGCCGCCGTCAGCTTCAATCGATGCGCGGTAGCGATCGACCATGGCGTTTACCTGTTCACTCTGGTCAGGATGGACCAGAAACACGATTTCGTAGTGTCTCATCAAATGTCTCCTTATGGATGAGTAGCCTGCTGTCTATGCAACAGGCAAGGAGTTAATTATTCAGCTGATTATCAGCCTCTTAGAAGAGCGCGCATTCTACGTTAGGGTCGGCACAGATGCAATATTCGCCCCTGCAGGAGCGGACCTTGTCCGCGATTTGTTGGTAAACAGCAATCGCGGACAAGGTCCGCTCCTGCAGGTTGTTGTTTTTATTGAGTATGACTAGTTATTTGGCAAACTGCGCTGGCGTTTTGCCTCGAACAGCAGCACACCCGCCGCCACAGACACATTCAGGCTCTCCACCTGCCCGGCCATGGGAATCGCCAGCACGTGGTCGCAATGCTCGCGGGTCAGGCGCCGCATGCCCTTGCCTTCACCACCCAGCACTAGCGCAATCGGCCCGCGCAAATCACTTTCATAAAGCATCGCATCCGCCGCATCGCTGGCGCCATAAATCCAGATCCCGGCATCACGCAGCTGCCGCAGGGTACGTGCCAGGTTGGTGACGGTAAAAACAGGCACCGACTCCACCGCACCGCAGGCAACCTTGTGCACTACCTGTGTTATCCCCACAGCGCGGTCTTGCGGCATGATCACAGCATGCACACCGGCGGCATCGGCGGTGCGCAAACAGGCACCCAGGTTATGCGGGTCCTGGACACCGTCGAGCACCAGCAGAAAGGCCGGCTCGGTTAATGCCGCCAGGAAGTCCGGCAATTGCCGCTCGCTGATACCCCTGGTCGCTTCACGGACGACCGCAATCACACCCTGATGACGACCGCCGGGCGCCTGCTGATCCAGTTCCTTGCGGTTTATTTTTTGAATAGAGATGCCGGCCGCAACCGCCTGCTCCAGCAACGGCGCCAGCTGCCGGTCAGCAGCCACATCAGTGACCAGCAGTTTCTTTATGGCTTCGGGACGGCTCGCAAGCAAAGCGGCAACCGCGTGCAGTCCATAAACCTGTTCGGCCGATTTCATGGCATTACGTTCCGCGACTTCTCAGTTATTGCAAACATGCCCGGCATTCATCGGGACTTTTTCCGTGCTGCCTTCTTCTTGCCCCAGCGGCTGCTGTGCTTTTTCTTTGCGGTCCTGGCAGCCGACTTGTCACCTCGCTTACTGGTTGGCTTTCCGCTTGATTTTTTTACTGGTTTCTTTTTCCCTGGCTTCTTTTTCCTTGCGCCCTGCTTCTTGCTAACTTTTTTGCCCGACCGCTTGCCGGACTGATCGTCCTTGCGTTTGTCTGTCTTTTTTCCAGACGGCTTGCCACCCCGCTTGCCAGTGCGTTTACCTGTCGGCCCGGCCGCCTGCTCGCCACTCAACTCAAAG
>Ga0224504_10001020_pt1 | contig 12545 bp, 8 predicted proteins | sample SF_Oct11_sed_USG_3_FD_170160 | JGI IMG/M metagenome (GOLD analysis project Ga0224504, IMG submission 170160) | Sediment microbial communities from San Francisco Bay, California, United States - SF_Oct11_sed_USGS_24 | ecosystem: Environmental > Aquatic > Marine > Sediment | place: USA: California... | reverse complement strand
CTGTGCCTAACGACCAATCCCCCATTATTCTCGCGTTTTCGGGCGGGCTTGATACGTCCTTCTGCGTGCCGTGGCTCAAAGAGAACTACGGCCGGGAAGTGATTACGGCCTGTGTCGACACGGGCGGCATTGACGCACAAGCTGCCATCGCCCTGGAGGAACGCGCGCGCGCACTGGGCGCCATCGAGCATGTGCTCATCGACGCCAAGCAGGAATTTTTCGACACCGTGATCCGATACCTGATCGCAGGCAACGTTCTGCGCGGCCAGGCCTACCCGTTGTGCGTTGGCGCCGAGCGAGGTCTGCAGGCTGAGCGTCTCGCGAAAATCGCGACCGAACGCGGCGCCACGACGGTCGCTCACGGTTGCACCGCCGCGGGCAATGACCAGGTGCGGTTCGAAGTTGCGCTGCGCACCCTCAACCCGGACCTCGAATCGCTGGCGCCGGTCCGCGACAATAACTGGGTACGCGATGAGCAGCTTCAGTACCTCGAAAAAAACGGTCTGCCGCTACCACCACAGGGCTCCGCTTATTCAATCAATCGGGGTCTGTGGGGAATCACCATCGGTGGACAGGAAACGCTGACCTCGGAGAACTCGATTCCCGAGTCCGCGTGGGTGCTTTCAGCGAACGCGTTCAGCGAACCAACAAACATGTCTCGACACATCCTGGAGTTTCAGGCCGGCGTGCCGGTAGCCCTGGACGGTGAATCGCTGTCTCCCGTCAAACTCATCGAAAATCTCGAGGTGATCGCCGGTAGCTATGGCATCGGCCGCGGCATTCATCTCGGCGATACGGTGCTCGGTACCAAGGGCCGTGTCGCGTTCGAGGCGCCCGCGGCAATCACACTGATTACCGCCCATCGCGAACTCGAGAAGCTGGTGCTCAGCGCGCAGCAGGCGCGCATCAAAGACAGCATAGCGGCCGTGTACGGCGACCTGGTTCACGAAGGCAAGCAGCTCGATCTCGCCTGCGACGACATCGAGGCACTGCTGGCTTCCTCGCAAAAACGCGTCACGGGAACCGTCAAGTTCACCCTGCGTCCAGGCCAGCTATTTATTGAGGGCGTCAGCTCGCCGTACTCCTTGCTGGCGGCGACCAAGGGTGTCTACGGCGAATCCGCGGGCGAATGGACGGCGAGTGATGCGGTCGGCTACGCGCGCATCTTGTCCTTGACCGGATCATTGCAGACTCGGGCCGGGCAAACGCATGCCGCCGGGGGGGGCTCATGAAGAGTGCCGTCGTCGACAAGATAGCGTCCGTAGCGCAGCACAACGCGCTGGGGACGGAGCTGCGCTTGTCACCCGAAATCCCCTGCGAAGAGGGCGTTCTGATTGCCGCCCGCGTGCTCAACAACAAGTCGCGTTACAACCAGCTCGAGCTGACCTCGGGACGGATGGCCACGGTCAACCAGGGCGACGTCATCGTCGGCGCGCTGGGACATCGAAAGGCGCTGCGTGGCTATTCGGGCCACCTTCCCACGAAGCTGCTACCGGGAGACACGATCCAGATCCTGAACATCGGCGGTGTCCTGGGTCATTGCGACTCGGCAAATCCCGACGTCGGACCGCCCTTCGACTGCGAGGTACTCGGCACTGTCCTGAGTTTTCCGTACCTTGGTGAACGCATCGGAGTGCCGGCGCGGGCAGGCGCCGGCGCACTCGATGACGATGGATCGATTAACGCCAATAACGTGCCGGTTATCGCACTGGCGGGAACGTGCATGGACTCGGGTAAGACAGCAGCGGCGTGTGCGATCGTCGGCCGGCTTCGCCATCTCGGTTACAACGTCGCAGCATGCAAGGCTACAGGCGTATCGCTGCGTCGTGACGTCCTTGCCATGGAGGATGCGGGTGCGTCTGACACGATGATCTTCTCTGACTTCGGCATCGTCGCAACGACCGCCGCCAACGGTCCCGCTCTGACGCGAGCACTGTTGACGGGGCTGGCCGCAAAGAGTCCGGACGCCATCGTGCTGGAACTCGGCGACGGCCTGCTTGGCGCATACGGCGTCGAGGCCATACTGTCCGATGAGGCGATACGGGACGCACTAACCGTCGTCGTGCTTTGTGCCAACGACCCCGTATCGGCCTGGGGTGGTGCGAGAATCCTGCGCAACGATTTCGATATCGAACCCGCCGTTGTGACGGGACCAGCGACGGACAACGACGTCGGCGTTGAGCAGATCGACGAACGGCTCGCGCTCCCCGCCATCAACGCCCTCTCGAACGGTGTTGCTCTCGGAGACCTGATCGCCGACCTGTTAGACAAGGAAAAAAGATGAGCAGCTCAATCCCGACCGTCGTACTGGGTGCCAGCGGTTACGTGGGCGGCGAACTGTTGCGCCTGATCGCCGCGCACCCGCGGTTCGGCCTCGCCGCCGCCGTATCTGACAGCCGCGCCGGCTCGTCGATCGGCGATACCTTCGCTCACCTGTCCCAGGCGTTGAACGGTGTTTCGTTTGTCCCACACGATGACTGGCTCGATCGAATCGAGGCCGACAGCGACCTGGCGTTATTCTCGGCCGCACCGCACGGAGCATCCGCGGCCGTCATCGCAAATGCTCTCGACGCCGCCGCTAAGAAAAAGATCAACTGTCACGTCGTCGATTCCTCCGCCGATTTTCGTTACGCCTCTCAAAGCGACTACGAGGCCGTTTACAAGACCAAGCATGGCGCTCCCGAATTGCTGAGTCAGTTTGTCTGCGCCGTACCGGAACACGTTGCCGACGCAGGGACGCCGCACGTCGGACACCCGGGCTGCTTCGCTACTGCGACGTTGCTGGCCATGGTGCCGCTCATTCGATCGGGCCTCACGGACGCCGAGGTTTTTGTCAGCGGAATAACGGGCAGCACGGGATCAGGACGTAGTCCGCAGGCAGGCACGCACCATCCGGAACGCAACAGCAACCTCTACGCCTACAAGCCGCTCGGTCACCGGCATGCGCCGGAAATGGCCGGCCTCACCGAGGCCGCCAGCGGCCGTGAAACGCGCGTACACTTCGTGCCCCATTCGGGCCCGTTCGCGCGCGGTATACATGTCACGGTACAGGCTCGGTCCGGGACGTCGGTAACCGAGGCAGACGTGCGCGACGTCTTCGAAACAGCCTATGCGACATCGCCCTTCGTTGCCGTCGTGTCCGGAGCGCCCCGGCTCAAGAACGTGGTGGCCAGCAACATGTGCCACATCGGTGTCGCGACAGACGGCGACTCGGTTGTCGTTATGAGCGCGATTGATAACCTCGTCAAAGGCGCGGCGGGCGGCGCGATGCAGTGGATGAACCGGCTCTGGAACCTGCCCGAGACGGCCGGGCTGACGGCGCCGGCGCCGGGGTGGACATGATGGGGGTATCGAGCGAAAAGCGCGACATTGCCGATCCGCGCGTGCGAGAGGGCAATGTCACAATTCCGGTCTACGGACAGCTCCCGTTCGTTCCCGTGCGCGCCAGCGGTTGCGAACTGTTTACCGAAGACGGCCGACGCATACTCGATCTCTACGGCGGACACGCGGTCGCAGCTCTCGGCTATGGTCACCCTCGCCTCGTACAGGCGATTCAGGAGCAAAGCGAGCAGCTGCTATTTCAGAGCAACTCGGTCGCGCTCGAGGTCCGCGCGCGGGCCGCAGAACACCTGGTGCGCGTTGCTCCTGCCGGGCTGGACCGTGTCTTCTTTGTAAATTCCGGTGCCGAAGCCAACGAAAATGCATTGCGCATGGCATGCATTGCGACTGGCCGGCAAAAGATCCTGGCAATTGCTCAGGGCTTTCACGGCCGCACCGCCGCCGCCGCCGCCGTTACCTGGAACTCCGAAAAATGGTACGGCTTCCCGTCGAAGCCATTCGAGGTCGACTTCATTCCACGCGACGACATCGCCGCTGCGAAAGCGATGATCGACGATGAAATCGCTGCCGTGATCTTCGAGCCCGTGCAGGGTGTGGCGGGCGCCTACGACCTGTCTGCCGGGTTTCTCGAAACGCTGCGTGACAAGACACTTGCACACGGCGCTGTACTGATTGCAGACGAAGTTCAGTCGGGCATGGGTCGCTCCGGACACTTCTTTGCCGTAGAGGCGCATGGAATTAGCCCCGATATCATGACGAGCGCCAAGGCGCTTGGCGGGGGCATCCCGTGTGGCGCGCTGCTCTGCACCCAGGAAATCGCCGCACGCTTCGGTTCAGGCGATCTTGGTTCGACGTTCGGTGGCGGCCCCGTCGCGGCCGCGGCGATCGCTGCGACGATCGAAGTCATCGATGACGAAGAGTTGCTCAGGAACGTACGGGAACGAGAGGCACAGATTCGTGAGCAATGCGTTATTGGTCCGGTTCGGAAAATCCAGGGCATGGGCCTGCTACTTGGGCTCGTCTGTAATCGACCGGCAGTCGAGGTGCGCAATGCGCTACTCGAACACGACATTTTGACAGGCACCAGCGGCGACCCGGCGGTGCTCAGAGTACTCGCGCCATTGGTGCTCGAACCCGGTCACGTTGAGCAACTGGCGCGTGCGCTCGAGTTGATGGCACCGGTAACTGACTGACGATAATGTCTAGCTATACGGACTGGAAAATAAAGGATACTGCACATGAAAGCGTTCAATGACCTGGCCGACTTTTCCGGCGATGAGATTAAATCCCTGATAGAACTCGCTGTCCGCCTCGACACGCGACCCGAACCCGAAGCTCTCAAGGGCAAAGTGTTGTCGCTCCTGTTCCTGAGTCCCTCATTGCGCACGCTCGCCTCGTTTCAAGCTGCGATGACACGACTGGGCGGCGGTTCTTTCGTGATCTCGCCCGAAATGTCGATCCATGGCATTGAAAGCCGGCCAGGCATAGTCATGGATGGTGCCGCTGCAGAGCATATTCGAGAAGCGATTCCGGTAATTGCTTCTTACGGAGATGCAATCGGAATTCGCGCATTCGCTCAGCGCAACAATCTCGAACATGACATGGCGGAAATAGAATTTCATGCGATGACAGATTTGATCGAAACGCCCTTCATCAACATGGAATCGGCCATGAACCACCCATGCCAGAGCCTGGCCGACTGGAAGACCATGGACGATCTCGGCATACCGACCAACGGCGGCAAGTTCGTTCTCAGCTGGGCATATCACCCGAGACCACTACCACTCGCCGTACCCGCGGCAACCTTGCACATGGCCGCATTTCGCGGCATGGACGTGACGGTATTGCGTCCGGAAGGTTTCGAGCTCCCGGAGCAATTGATGCGAAAAGCCGCGGCGGCAGCCGACGCGGCGGGCGGATCCGTAACAGAGACTACGGACCGAAAAGACGCTATGCAGGACGCGCACGTCATTTACGCGAAGTCGTGGTCGTCAACCCGTCACTACGGAGACCGGCTCGCGGATCAAAAGTTGCGCGAAGAACATCTCGACTGGTGTGTCGACGAACCCTGGTTCGAAAACGCACAAGAAGACTGCCGCTTCATGCATTGCCTGCCCGTTCGGCGCGGTGTCGTCGTTGCCGACGATATCCTTGACGGCCCACGCAGCATCGTAATACCCGAGGCGCGCAATCGTATGCTCGCGCAGATGGCTGTACTCCACCAGATGCTCGGCGGCACACAATGACAACGAAGCGAGATCGCGCGATTGTCGTATCTGCGCTGAAGCACGCCGCGCCCTACATTCGGCTTTTCAAGGGCAAAGTGTTCGTGATCAAGGCTGGGGGCGAAATCTTCGCCGACCCCGGCCGAACCAGCGCGTTCATGGAGCAGGTTGGCATCCTGCACCAGGTCGGCATCAGGGTCGTGCTGATACATGGCGGCGGCCCGCAGTCGACCGAACTCGCGTCCGCGCTCGGTCTCGACACGACATTTATCGAAGGGCGACGCGTAACGGACGGGGCATCGCTCGATGTCGCAACCATGGTTCTTAACGGTCAAATCAATACGCGCATCCTGGCGGCCTGCCGGGATTTACAGATTCCCGCCGTGGGCATGAGCGGTGTCGATGCAGGCCTGATTCGCGCGCACAAGCGGCCGCCCGTCCAGCGGTCCGGCGAAGAAACCGTAGACTACGGCTTCGTCGGTGACATCGATTCGGTCGATGCAGACGTGCTTCAGAAGCAGCTCGACAACGGACTGATGCCTGTCGTCAGTCCGCTGTCTTGCGATGAGTCGGGTACTTTACTGAACATCAACGCTGACACGGTAGCCGCAGCGATCGCCGCGGAACTCGACGCCGAGAAACTCATACTCGCGACCGGCGCCGCAGGCATCCTCGAAGACGTCAATGATCCGCGCTCGCTCATCAGCTACATCGATCGGGCAGCATTACGGAAACTGAAGGAATCCGGCAGCCTGGCCGATGGCATGCTGCCCAAGGCCGCGGCAATAGATTCCGCACTCGCCAACGGTGTGCAACGCGTGCACGTCATTTCGTACAAGCTCCCGGACAGCATCCTGCTCGAGGTCTTTACCAACGAAGGGACGGGTACGCTGGTTGTCGACGATATCGCCGCATTGACGCCTGCCGAGCAAGGCAACGAGCCGTGAGCCGGCTGTGGGAAAAGGGCCTGCCGCTGGACGAACGTGTGCTGCGCTACACGGCCGGTGAGGACCACCTGCTGGATGCCCGACTCGTGCGCTACGACGTGCGCGGATCGATTGCGCATGCCGAGATGCTCGCCGCCACCAGGCTGATCAGCGACGAGGACTGTGCCGCCATCCTCGATGGCCTGAATGCCCTTCTCAAGAGTTTCGAGGCTGGCGAATGGCACATCGGCCTCGAGGATGAGGACGCGCATACGGCACTCGAGTCGCGGCTGACCGCGAGCATCGGACCAGCCGGTGGTCGACTGCACCTGGGCCGCTCACGCAACGACCAGGTGCTGACCGCGCTGCGCCTTTATCTGCGCGATGCGGCGCTCGATCTCGCCGCGCGAGTCGAAAACCTGCAGTCATCGCTTGCCGAACTGGCCAGGCGCCAGGGTGATGTCGAGATACCGGGCTATACGCACATGCAACATGCGATGCCCTCGTCCGTCGCTCTCTGGTGCGGCGGCTTCGACGAAGGCTTCGCCGATGCAGTGTCGGGCCTGCGATCCGCACGGGAGCGCATGAACAAGAATCCCCTGGGCAGCGCGGCCGGTTACGGCACGCCGGGACTGCCGCTCGACCGTGAGATGACAACCGCCAAACTCGATTTTGCCAGCACACAATCACCGGTCACGGCGGTGCAGCTGTCACGTGGCAAAGTCGAAAGCGCGCTGCTGTTCGAAATTGCGCTGATGATGCAGGATCTCGGCCGCATGGCCAGTGACCTGCTGTTGTTTTACACGCAGGAGTTCACCTATATCTCGCTGGCCGCCGACATTACGACCGGCTCGTCGATCATGCCGCAAAAACGCAATCCCGACGTGCTGGAATTACTGCGCGCATCGTCGGCAACGGCTCACGCGTGCCTCGACGAAGCGCTGATGATCACGGCAAAGCTGCCGTCGGGGTACCACCGTGACCTGCAGCGCTTGAAGTCACCATTATTCCGCTCCATCGATCTCGCCGTCGATAGTGTCGACATCATGGCGTACGTGCTCGAAGGTCTTCGGTTCCTGCCGGAGAACATCACGCTCGACGAAGGCATCTTCGCAACCGCCGAGGCTTACAAGATGGTGCGTGAGGAAGGTATTCCATTTCGCGATGCTTATCGGCAGGTTGCCAAACGCTACGCAAAATGATGCGCCATTTCCTGCCTGTGTCTCTATAATCGTTTCATCGCCACTATGGGGCATTGAAATGACACGCTTTACCACCGCGCTCACCGCAATCTTTTTTTTGTTGCTGTTCTCAGCTTGCGGCCAAAGTGGCCCTTTATATCTGCCGGGAGACCCAAGTGAAATCCAGAAACCGGCGCCCGCCCCTGCGAATGGTGAAGAAGAGGAAGAAAAGAACGAAGAAGACAGCGACGCCCCAACGGGCTAGCTCTGGAAGGCACCGATGACCGACCTCGTCCTTATCGACGGCTCATCGTATTTGTACCGCGCGTATCACGCGCTACCGGCGCTCACCAACTCGCAAGGCGAACCAACCGGCGCGTTGCACGGCGTACTGACGATGATCCTCAAACTCGTTCGCGAAGAACAACCCGCGCATATCGCCGTGGTGTTCGACGCGCCGGGCAAGACCTTCCGCGATGACATCTACGCGGAGTACAAGGCTACTCGTCCACCGATGCCAGACGACCTCCGCGCGCAGGTACAACCCATACTCGACGCCGTAGAAGCATTGGGGCTGCCGCTGTTGCGCGTCGTGGGCGTCGAGGCCGACGATGTCATTGGCACATTAAGCGAGCAGGCCGCTGATAAGGGACTCGAGGTGCTGGTATCGACGGGCGACAAGGACCTCGCTCAACTCGTCAACGATAAGGTCACGCTCGTGAACACGATGGATGACTCCAGGCTGGATCGTGATGCCGTAAAGAAAAAATTCGACGTATACCCCGAGCAGATCGTCGATTATCTCGCCCTTGTCGGGGACACCTCGGACAACATCCCGGGTGTACCGAAAGTCGGCGCGAAAACGGCGGCGAAGTGGCTCAACCTCTACGGCAGCGCTGAAGGAATCCTGGAACACGGAGAGGAAATCAAAGGCAAGGTGGGCGAAAGTCTGCGCGATAACGTCGAAAAACTGCGCCTGTCTCAGACGCTCGCGACCATACGCAAGGATGTGGATCTCGACGTAACCGTCGACGACCTCGAGGCGACAGAAGCCGACATCGGCTCGCTGCGCGAGTTATATGGCCACTACGAACTGCGCTCGCTGCTTCGCCTGCTTGATGAGCAAGCCGACGAACCCGCAGCGCCGGCCCCCGAGGAACAGGGCGAGTACGAAACCATCCTCTCATGGGATGCCTTTGACCGCTGGCTCAGGAAGATCAACACAAGCAAACTTACTGCGTTCGATACCGAAACGACGAGTCTCGATTACATGGAGGCTGAGATCGTCGGCTTCTCTCTCGCAGTAGAGGCCGGCGAAGCCTGCTACGTTCCTGTCGCGCACGACTATCCCGGCGCGCCCGACCAGTTGCCGCGCGCCGAGGTACTCGAGAAGCTCAAGCCCTTTCTTACTGACAACACGCAGAAAAAGGTGGGGCATCACCTCAAGTACGACGCCCACATCCTTATGCGTTATGCCATCGCGCTTGGCGGAATGAAGTTCGATTCAATGCTCGAGTCCTATGTTCTTAACAGCGTTGCGACGCGCCACGACATGGACTCGGTGGCACGACACTACCTGGGAAAAGAGACGATTCACTACGAGGACGTCGCGGGCAAAGGCGCCAAGCAGCTGACCTTCAACGAGATCGATCTCGAAACGGCCGCTCCTTACGCGGCGGAAGATGCTGACATCACGCTGCAACTGCACGAAACGCTTTGGCAGCAACTGGGAGAGCAGCCGACGCTGCGCAAGGTCTACGAGGAGATTGAACAGCCGCTTGTGCCGGTGCTTCTGGACATGGAGGAAGGCGGCGTCCTGGTAGACCGCAAGATGCTTGCGAAGCAAAGCAGCGAACTTGCGAAGAAAATGGCTGAGCTCGAATCCGAAGCACACAAACTGGCCGGCGGCCCATTCAATCTCGGTTCACCAAAGCAGCTGCAGCAGATTCTTTTCGAACAACTCGAACTGCCTGTCATCAGGAAGACGCCCAAGGGGCAACCATCGACGGCAGAGGACGTCCTTACCGAGCTGGCCAACGATTACGAGCTGCCTGCCGTCATTATCGATTACCGCAGCGTCAGCAAACTCAAGAGCACCTACACCGACAAGCTGCCACTGCAAATCAACGAGCGCACGGGCCGAATTCACACTTCGTATCACCAGGCCGTCGCGGCAACAGGGCGTTTGTCGTCGACCGATCCAAACCTGCAAAATATTCCCATTCGCACGCCCGAGGGGCGGCGCATTCGCCAGGCCTTCGTCGCGCCCAAAGGTCAGGTCCTGCTCGCGGCCGACTACTCGCAAATCGAGCTCCGTATCATGGCGCATCTGTCGGCGGACAAGGGGCTGCTCAAGGCTTTTGCCAAAGAGCAGGACGTGCACCGTGCAACAGCGGCCGAAGTGTTCGAGTTGGCGTTGGAGGAAGTCACCGACGATCAGCGCCGCTCGGCCAAAGCAATCAACTTCGGCCTGATGTATGGCATGTCGGCGTTCGGCCTGGCGAAACAACTTGGCATCCCCAGGGGTGAAGCGCAGGCCTATGTCGATCTGTACTTCGATCGCTACCCGGGGGTGAAGGCTTACATGGACAATATCCGTAAGACCGCCAGCGAACAGGGATACGTGGAAACCGTGTTCGGTCGCCGCCTGTACCTGCCGGAGATCAACGCGCGCAACGCGCAACGTCGCCAGTACGCGGAACGCAGCGCGATCAACGCACCCATGCAGGGCACCGCCGCCGACATTATCAAGAAAGCGATGATTACCGTGCACGATTGGCTGAAGACCGACAAGCCCGGTGCTCGAATGATCATGCAGGTACACGATGAACTGGTATTCGAAGTCGAGGAAGACAAGGTCGATGCGGTGCGAGAGCGGGTCATCGAGTTGATGTGTGGGGCGGCGGAATTGTCGGTGGCGCTGCAGGTGGACGTTGGAGTCGGGTCGAACTGGGACGAGGCGCACTAAACCCCTCGTTCAATTCAGCAGTGACACAGGCAGACAAGCCACTCCCCACGCCAGCCGTCCAGGCCAGTGACGGGTTCAATCAACGGTGTCGGCTGGCTACAGACTCCGTGGCTTGTCTGCCTGTGTCACTGCCATAGTCCGATCTTGGCCATTCCACCGCCCCATCCGGGGTGAGGAAGTCGGGTGGAGTGTTGGAGTTCGCCGCTCCGCCCACCTCCCCCGAACAAGGAGATTGAGACGAACCCTTCGAGGCGCTGTTGACGGACAGGCTGCGGAATCTGTAGCCAGCCGGCCGCGGACTCAAATCCGCTTTGGCGATGCCCGGCTGGCGTGTGACGCAGACTGTCCGTCAGCAGCGCCACTTAGACAAGGTTTAAGTAATAACTCTTTCTTTTTCAGATATTTAGAAAGTTGTTGGAACTCAATCTCCCCCAAGCCCTCTAAGTTTTTGAGTGCGTTAGTCACTCGCCTGCTTACCTCCCTTGAGCGGGCGTGCAACCCGGTTACCCCAAGCCGGTTGCGTTATTTGGCCCCGGGGTGCCTTTAACCGAAAGGTGCTTCGGGGCTTTCTTATTGCTCGACCGGCGACGTCAGAAATTCATCGAGCTTCGCCCGCGCCTCCTCCTCCCCTAATCGAGTGAGCGCCGAGAAGTGTTGCACGGTCGCCGCCTCATTCAGATCGCGTCGCACTTCGAGCAACGCTTTGGCCGCCTGACCGCGTTTCAGCTTATCGGTCTTCGTCAGGAGAATGTGTGCGGGCAGCCCAACGGAGTCGGCGAAGCCGAGCATCTGCCGATCGTAGTCCGTCAGCCGGCGGCGTATATCGACGACCAGGAACATGCCGCGCAGGCTCTTGCGTGTCTCGAAATAATCCGCCATGAGATCCGCCCAGTGGCGGCGCATTTCATCCGCCACCCTGGCGAAACCGTAGCCCGGCAAATCGACGAGTCGCCGTTCACCGCCCAGGCTGAAGAAGTTCACCAGGCGCGTACGTCCCGGGGTCTTGCTGGTCCTGGCAAACTGCCGTCGATTGACGATGATATTTATCGCACTCGACTTGCCCGCATTGGATCGTCCGGCAAAAGCCACCTCGGTTCCGGTGTCCGGGACGAACTGCCCGGGCGCGTTGGCGCTCTTGATAAAGCGGGCTTCCGGGTAGTGTGACATTGGGGTACGCCCTCAAGATTGTGTGTATAATTCGGGCGCTGAGTTCAGAACCAGGAAGCAAGTTTGACGGGTTCAGGGTCGCGCAGCAAGGTGCTCAAATGCCTTCCGGCCCTGCGCCACCTGTAAGTGACAATACTCAGACTGTCGATATCAAAACAAGACATCAAACAGGCGATCGCTGCGGCAATCGTCAGGGAAGTAACGGTTACAACCTATGAAAAACAAGCTCGTTCCCATCTTCGCGCTGGCCGGCCTCGTACTGGCCGCATTTCCGGCACTGGCAGAGAGCCTGGTCAGTGGCTCGGCCGATGCCGGCAAAGCCAAAGCACTGACCTGTACCGCCTGTCACGGGCCCGAGGGCAATAGCTCGAGCCCGCTCTGGCCGAATATCGCCGGACAAAACGCCCCGTACATCCAGGCTCAGCTCATGGCGTTCAAGGATGGCAGCCGCAAGGATCCGCTGATGTCGAGCCAGGCCATGTTGTTGTCAGCTGAAGATATGGCCGACCTCGCTGCTTACTTCGAGAGTCTGCCCCCCGCCGCACAAGCGGTCGCCGATGCGGGCCTTGTCGCCCGTGGTGAAGCCCTTTACCGGGGTGGCGACAAGGAAAGCGGTGCCTCCGCTTGCCTGGCTTGTCACGGTCCGACCGGGCGCGGCAATCCCGCGGCCAAATATCCGGCGTTGAACGGTCAGCATGCTGCCTACACGAGCAAACAACTGCAGGCGTACTCCGACGGT
>Ga0224504_10001019_pt1 | contig 12548 bp, 15 predicted proteins | sample SF_Oct11_sed_USG_3_FD_170160 | JGI IMG/M metagenome (GOLD analysis project Ga0224504, IMG submission 170160) | Sediment microbial communities from San Francisco Bay, California, United States - SF_Oct11_sed_USGS_24 | ecosystem: Environmental > Aquatic > Marine > Sediment | place: USA... | reverse complement strand
AAGGCTGAAGGGAATATACTTGGCACCTATGGGCAGCCGCAACCCATCCCAGGCAAGGCTAGGCCGTTTTTAGATATTCTACAAAAAGACGTGAATAGAATAGTAGATGAGGTTACATAGTGGCAATAACCATTGACAGGAAAGCCCTTGACCGTAGGTTCCAAAAACTTATAAAGAATATGAAGGATACTAATTCATTAAGGCGCTTAGGGTTTCTGACTATAGAAACCATTAGAGATAGAACTAGGAATGATGGCAAGGGTGTTGCGCGTCCTGGTGGTAACAGGGTTAGATTGAAACCTGTGTCAGCAGCTTGGGCTGAACGCAGGAAAAAATTCAATAGACATCCCAAGGCCGCTAGTGGCAGCAAGTCGAACTTAACATTTAAGGGCACTATGCTTGATAGCATGGTTATAAGAAAGGCTAGCGGATCCAAGCTAATCATTGGCTTTAAAAATTCCAAGGAATCTGACAAAGCTGAGGGTAACGAAGCAATGGGTCGGCCTTTTATGTATCTAGGACGCGCCGAGATTAGAGACGCCGCTACTTTTATCCGCAAGAATATCCTAAAGGGTATTTGACATATCATTTTCATAGGGGTTAGAATGACAGTAGAGAACCAGCCAGAAGTTCCCAGTGGGAGCGAACCCATACCAGCCAGTGGCGAAGTCGGGAAGAAGGATTACGTAAGTCATGACTCATATGTCAAGGCAGTAGGTGAAGCAAAACGGGCAAAGCAAAAACTAGCTGAGGCCACTTCACGGCTAGCAGAGTTCGATGAACAGGTAAGGCTTCAAAAAGAGTCGAAGCTACTGGAAGAAAAAAACTTCACAGAATTGCTTGGGCAAAAGAATGCTGAGATTGAGCGTCTAGCGAATGAGAATAATTCCCATATCAAAGACAAGCTTGATTACCGCAAAATGAACGCTGCATTAGGACTACTCCAACAAAAAGGCATAAACATAGATCCAAAATACATGGGTCTACTTTCACTTGATAATATTCTTATAAGTGAAGAGTCGGGAGAAGTTGTTTCGGATACTGTTGTTAGTGTTGTTGAGGGCTTCCAGAGGGAGCATCCTAGACTAGTGGCACCAATAGGCAACCTTTTACCTAATCTAAAATCTGGACAAGGTCAGCCCAAGTTATCCGTTGATGAGTGGAAGAAGCTTAGTCCTGAAGACAAGCGCAAAGCACTGTCCGAGAAGCGAGTCAATCATCCTGGACTGTCTTAGCGCTTTGCTTGCTGGCTGAGTAAGTAAAATTATTAATTTATGAGGTTTTGCAATGGCAGTTACTGAATTAGCGCAAGTCCAATCAACTATCCAAGACATCTGGTCATCCCTTTTTATGGATGATCTAAGACAAGACAACCTTCTAATCAATCTAGTCAACAAAGATTATTCTGGTGAGATTCGTGACGTTGGTGACAACGTTAGAGTAAATCAGATTGATAAAATGACTGGTGAAACTCTAACAATTGACAAAGCTGGTGCTGCTCGTACTTTCACTCCTGAAGCTGTTACTACTAATCAAGTTCAGGTAGTAGCTGATAGGCGCTTTGTTGCTAGTGCTGACTTTGCAGACCTCACTGACATTCAGACCATGTTGGATCCTTTGAGTTCTCGATCACAGCAGATCCGTTCTGCTATGGTTTCTGCTATCAGTGAGCAGATCAATGCATACCTTTATGGCATCGTGGCTCCTTCAGTTTCTAGTGTAGCGCCAACAATGTCAGCAACTGTTCTAGCGGGTGCGCGTAAGTATGGAGCTGACCAAAAGTGGGAGCGTTCCAAAGGATGGTACGGCCTTCTAGGAACTAGCTACTGGGAAGACATGCTACTAGACACTACTCTTACAAGTGGTGACTATGTTGATGATCGTCCGATGGTCGGCGGGCAAAAGGGTATGAGACGCTTTGGCCTGAATATGTTTGAAGATAATAGTGCTGGCAATGGTGATCGTGGCTTGTTTTTCCACCCAGATTTTCTATACTGGGTTCAGCAATACGAGCCAAGGTTCAAGGTTTCAGACAAGCACGCTCAAGGCGAGTTCGCTATGATGGTCAGCGTTGATCTTGTTGGTGGTGCCAAGCTGGGTCATTCTGGCAATATCAAGCACACACTGAGAACCTTGGTCTAATATTTAGACAAGGGTTTTAAATGCAAGATATCAATAGCTTCTCGAATCTCATAGAGGTTCGAGGACGTTCGTTTGAGCTGCTTAGAGAGAATCTAGCAAAGGTAGAAGTTCCGGCTTCTATAGTAAAGATAATCTTGCAGCCGACTGGTCAATACGTAGCTATACTGATGGCTGACCGGAAAGTTGTTAAGAGGAAAAAACCGAATGAATAGTTAGACTACAGGAGGGCTTCGTGCCCTCTTAATTTTAGTCGTCAAGGATAACCCATTGGCTTTAAATCCTACACTTTCATTAAATGATCTCGAACGCACCAAGTTCAAAGAAGGTGCAACACAAACGTCTTCCATTGTATTGATGGCTCCTGTTGAACCGTCTCCTAGTGCTGTTTTATCTTCTCCATCTAGTCGAGTTATGACATTCCCAGCATCTGGCATCGAGCAGGAGTTGATCTTCCCTTCAGGGGTCACGGCTATAAATATAATGAATCAAACTAGTAACGCGATATTTAAGGCATCTTGGCAAACAGGCGAAACGTCTACAAATTACTTTGAGATTAGGCCAGGTCAGACATATAGCGAAAAAAATATTTTAGTCACCTCTACTTTATCCCTCTACATTGAATCGAGCCGTAATGGTACAATATTAAGTGTCATCGAATGGATGTAATTTATTAAGAAGGGGTAGATAAATGTTGACTAGCTCACTTGTTTTTGACCCAACAGCAACCGAGGCAGGCTCCAACGTAGGTGCCTACATCCGAGCAGGTTCGGATGGTGACTTAATCGCAAGTCAGACTATTGCGGCAGAGGAGTGGCTCAATTCAGCCGCTGCTCTACATGATGGTTCTGGCAATGCAATATCCTCTGTTGGCGGCGCTCTAAGCGTTACCGCTGCCTCAGAATATGCTGAAGATAGCGCTCATACTTCTGGTGACCTTGGTAGCTTTGGCCTAGGTATCCGAGTTGATGACTTGGCTGCTGTTCCTGCTGGACTATTAGCTGGCACTGAAGGCGACTACCAAGGATTTATCCTTGCCGCTTCTGGTGGTTTGTTTGTAGAAGGCAACGGATTCGATATCCGATCGCTTAGTTCTGTTAGCGATAGTGTATCTATTGCCGATGGTGGTAACTCAATCACTGTAGATGCCATTGATCTTGACATCCGTGACCTAACGGCTGCCAGTGATTCTGTGCAGGCATGGGCACACGATGGGACAGGCACTGCAATTGGATCCACTGCTGGTGCTCTAGATGTTAATATCGCTTCTGGTGATATTGATGACGATCTTGCCAATGTAGCTATAGAAAACACGTCTACAGCAGTTTCAACTACAGCAGTGGATGTTGTAGCCACTTCCCTTGCTAACAGAAAGCACCTACTAATTGCCAATCTTGGCAATAAGGGTTTGTTCTTCGGCAAGAATGGCGTGACCACTGCTAATGGCTTTCCAATCTACCCTAGGGAAAAAATGTCAGCCAGAATAGGCGCTGCTATTGTTCCTCAGATTATTGGTGAAGCTGGTGCATCTGGTGAAGATCTAAGAGTAATGGAATTATCCTAACATTTACTTACGAGGTAGGGCTCTAGCCCTGCCTTTTTATCAGGAATCAACATGGCTGAAAAAAAACCGTCTCTCACCTTCACCCCCGATGAATTGAAGAAGCTGGCTTCATATATGAACTTTGTGAATACCAATGCCGAGTTCACGGTCAAGGCTCCACAGATGCAAGAGTTTATACAGCTTACGAGCGCAGTCATTCATTTGATGAAAAAATGTGAAGGTTATATCTTTGAGATAACCGAGCACTTCCCTGCTGAGGATGGTGAGTAGTATGTTTGGTTTTGCTGATGGTGATGATGTAAAAGTAAAAGGCGATGATGGCACCGATGAGGGTAAGAAAATCGGCGTTGTTGGTGATAGCTTAAAGATACACCAGTCAAACGAGGCTACAATAAATGTCGGGCAAGCAAATACTGACTTATTCGATAGGCTATCCGTTGCTGAAGACTCTCCTTTGTGGTCATTCTCACACAGATATAACGCAGGTCAAAGCCTCTACTGGGATACGTCAGCCTCTAACGGTGGGACGTCTACCATAAACCTAGACAAAGTTTCTGCCGAGATAAAAAATTCCACTGGAAGCAGTGATACAATAATTTATAGAACATATAGGTACTACGAATACTCCAAGGGTAGGCAGCAATCATTTTTCTTTACAGTAAACCCTCACGGTAAAGTCAGTGGAGTAACCAAGGAGTTTGGATGCTTCGACGATAAGAACGGTGCTTTTTTTCGCATCGATGGGACGACTGCAAGCTTTGTCATTCGATCATCTACATCGGGCAGTCCTGTCGAGACGGTAGTGGCGCAAGCTAACTTTAATAAAGATAAAGCAGATGGCACCACAGCCTCAGGTATAGATATGGGTAACTGGGACAAGTATAACCTGTTCTATATACAATTCTCTTGGCTAGGCGGTAATGCGTTAGAGTTCGGAATCTTTGACGATGGTGCTAGGAAGATTTTTCATAGGTTTGCATTTGCTAATGTTGGAGCCGTTGCCTACACACAGTCAGGGCACTTGCCTGTCAATGTACAAATGACTAATACTTCCGTACAAGGAAGCCAGCCACAAATTGATTTTAGTTGTGTCGCCATATTCAATAACGGACGTCAAAGCAATCTTGGTGATGTTATATCCGTTGATACTGGAGCGAATGAGGTGACTATCAACACGACTGAGACCGTTTTGGCATCTATAAGAATGAAGTCAACAGAAAATAGGGCATCCATAAAGCCTATTGGGTTTGATCTTCTTTCACCTTCTGGCAACTCAACCCTGTATTATAAAGTTGTGATAGGCGGAACATTCACAGGAGACTCCTGGACTGCAATTCCAGAGTCGATAGCTGAAGGCTTAGACTCATACACAACTTTCACAGGTGGCCAGATTATTCAAAGCGGCTACGTCCAGGCTGGTGGCTCTAGGGATATTCAGGAAATTTTAAGCGACCTATACTTGGGACGCAAGATAGACGGGAGCTCCCAGCCACTGTCATTGGTAACGAGAACTATATCTTCTAATGCTAAGATATTATTTTCAGGTCGTTTTAGGGAGTACAAATAAAGTGATCAAATTAGACTGGCCTGAATTTAAGACAGTGATAGACAGCGGTTTGCAATATTCGTGGGTGTTAGATTCTAACCAAAATAATGTAATAAATGTACTTGATGGCAGCATAAATTATCGCTGTGTCATCTCAGACTCTGATACTGACTATTCAGATTGGGACACAAACTACAAGCCAGCATCTAAGAAAAACTTAACGCCGTTAGATTCTGATGGTGCATTGATCCAAAGAACAAAAACAACTAAAACAGGCTGGCACTATGAGCCTAGATCGCTTGACTTCTATAGCTCGAAATTAAATTCCTTATATAATCGCAAAGACGATGGCGCGGGAATTGACGATGGCACCGACTACGGCGATGGCGTTTTAAAGTTCTACAACGCATCAAATACCGAGTTAGTTCAAGGCGGTTCTGAAACGGATGCTGACTTTCAGATAAGGCTAGATGCTGGCTGTGTAAAAACGCACCTAGACTGGCAGTCAACTTATGATTTCGATATCATAGGCGGCGCGCTTCAAATTAAAAACAAGCCAACGGATAGGGCTTACATATGGTGCATAGTAGCTCCTGATATACCTGAAAACCTAGGTGGTTCTGTTCCTTATTTTGCTGGTGGAATAAATCTAGAGTTTTTCACAGCAGGCGCATCGATGAAATTCGATGGCCGTGGAATAAAATCATTCGTGTATGATCCTGTTAACAATAGCAATAAAGTTCGGTTTATAATTAAACACAAAGCAGGCGAGCAGATTGGGTTGCAGATAATGATCGATCAATTTAAGGCTTAGCATATGATGGGTAGAATAACGCAATGGCTCATGAGGACGTCAATCTGGGAGTGGTCACTCAAGGCTATGAACAGCCTAGAGGTGAAGATATCGGGAGGAAAGCCAAAGTTCCCAATGTCTGAGTATCACAGAATAGCCAAAGACATATTGGTCAGTGAAGATTGTACTATCTACACCTTTGCCACTGCGGAGGTTTCTTCTCCTATATCCATGGCCATTAGAAAGCTGACAGACGGCGACTTCAATCACGCTGGTTTCTTGCTAGCCGACGAAAGTGGTAAGCACCAAGCCTTTCACGTCACCACAGAAGGTCTAGTGATACAAGATCTATTGGAAGTTCTCAGGGACGCCGATTACATATGCATAAACAAACTGAAGCTTGAGCCTGAAAACTTTGCTAAGGCGCTCGGACGGATCGAATATATAAAATCTATTGGCCACTTTCTATCCTATGACTATGCAATTCACTTAGAAAATGGTGATGACAAGTTCTACTGCTCAGAAGCAACCTTCTACATTTTAGATGGCCTCTATGATGACATGGATCTACAGCCACAAATAATCTATGGTTTAGAGGTATTTTCGCCGAGTAGAGTCACCCAGCTAGGCGATGTTGTATATACCAACCACCCTAGCCTAAAAGGTATAGTTAATGATTAGTAATATTGACCAACGTGTTTTGTTTTGGGATGACTCGGCCTCGAGTTTTCTCGATATCACTAGGGAAGTGAATGCATATAATGATGTATCAGCCAGCCTAAATTTTGATGTAGGTGACAAGCTATACATTGGCAGCTACTTCCCAATCAATCATAAATATTTGAATATAAGTTCAGCCAATGCAATAGCTGCAGATGTATCAGTGGAGTACTACGGCTCTAGAAAATGGAATCCCGTTGTTGATATCCTAGACTACACTGAGCTGGCATCAGTGCCTTTGGCACGTCCTGGCATACTGCAATTCACACCAGATAGGGACGAGGGCTGGAATCTTGTAACTGATACGAGTGACGAGCCTTACTTGACTGAGTTCTCCTCCGGTCCTGTAGTCTATGACAAATATTGGACGCGTCTAGGCTTCTCGGCTGCCATTGGGTCGGTATCAATTGCCTATGTAGGATCGCTTCTGGCTGAGGAAGATGAGCTGTTGAGGGAATACCCCCATCTGAACCAAGCGGTTCTATTGAGAAGCTGGGAAGTCGGGAAGACGGATTGGCTAGAACAAAGAATTATTGGCAGTGAGTACGTGCTTCAAGACCTTGTTAGAAAGTCTGTGATAGTGGACAGATCCCAGATCCTAGACATTGCTCCACTGGGTGAAGCCTGTATACATAAAACAGCCGAGATTATCATGACAGGGCTTGGCGTTAAGAACTACAAGGCTTCTATAGAGCAGGCTAGCAAAAGATATTCAGAGTCAATAAATATTAGGAAGTTTGACGTAGATGCTAACGCTAACGGCCAAAAGGAGCGTTTCGAGAAGCGACTAACGACTAATAGGGTTTCCAGATGAGTATAGTAGCAATACAAGATGCCCTTGAGGCTCTAATCAATACGACATTGCCGGACTATGTGAAGCTTTCCGACTCCCAAGACGTGGCAGATAACCCTAATATTTATCTTAATAAGGGTTTTGCCACTGCATTGGCAGCCGCCGAGCGTGATCAAACCGAGTTTTGCAATGGCATATCCCTAAGACGCTCTATTACTGTTGTTCTGACAAACTCATATGACGCAAGCCTGGACGCCGAAACAAGGAAAGATCTAGAGCAAAGCCTAGTGCTAGACCAGACTGCTTTGATTTTGGCGCTAGAGTATGACCGAAGTCTAGCAGGTACTGCTGTAAATGCTTTCTATGAAGCTGATAACGGCATAGAATACATAGTAGATGACACATACCAAAAGCAATATATCGGGATTATTTCTGATATAAAAATACAATATTCAGAGAGGTAGCACATGGCTTTTAGTTCCAAGTCCAAAGTAATGGCATTCATAAAAGAGACATCAGAAGGGGTTATCGTAGATCCGACTGCTGCCAGCTTTAGTGTGGTGCGAGAAGGTTCTGCTTTAGTAGGTGCTGTTGAAACAACTAGTTCTGATGAACTAAGGAACTCAATAGGCGCTAGTAAATCCTTTGTTACAAAAGAAGCTCCTACAGGATCCGTTAGTCGATACATCAAGACCAGCGGGATTGAAGGGGTAGCACCAGAGGATGCTATTCTCTATGAAGCTGCTTTGGGTGGTCAAGAGATCCACGCTACTGAAGTTGTTACTGCTGCAGGCTCTACTGCTGGTGACTCCTCGAATCGTGCGATTCTAAAGGTAGCCGATGGTGACATCTTGGCTGGTGAACTCAAAGTAGGTCAGGCTGTTCTAATCAAGGACGGCGCTAACGGCTACGCGGTTCGGCCTATATACGCAATCGATTCTGCTGCTTCACCCGATGAGGTTACTCTAGGTTTCAATCTCGGTGTAGCTCCCGCCTCGGGTGTAGGATTAGGCAAGGCTGTTTTTTGGAATACTGCCGATGATAGTCAGCCAACATTTTCAGCCCATGAGTTTCAGTCCTCTAGTGCTAACAGCGCCTACCACTTGACTCACGGCGGATGTAGAACAAACTCTGTTGCCATGGATTTTCCCGCCAATGATCTAGCCACTGTTGCTTTTGAGATCGGTGGAATTAATTTTGGCGAAAATCAAATTTCAATTGGTGCAAATAACAAATACATCGACTTTACAGACAGCAGTGGCACAGTAGCGGCTATCATAGATGAGGGAAGGTATCAAACCCCGATACATCTAGCCGATGCAATCAGCGCTAAGATGCTAGCAGCATCAGCAGCGAGCGCTGGTGATAATATCTCATGCTCATTTGACAGCTCCACTGGTAAGTTCAACATTGCCTCAGATGGTACGGTGCTAAGTCTTCTATGGAACACAGGCGCAAATACCGCTAACTCAATCGGCGCTAGCATTGGCTTCCTTGTAGCTGCTGATGATACGGCTGCTCTAACATACGACTCAGACAACGCACTGAGCTACGGTCCTGCAGTTACCCCATCCTATGATGATAGTCAGCCGTCTGTTGTAAAAGACAACATGCTGATACTGGGTGATTTTGATGACTACATCTGTTTTGGTGGCCAAGCGTTCAACATAACCATTGGAACACCTAAGACAGATGTTCCTAACTGGTGCGCTGAAAGTGGTGTTGATGAGTCGGCTATCCTTTCCAGGGAAGTATCTATTACTGGAACCCTGAAGTTCAAGCGCCACGATGCTGACCGCACCTACAAGATGCTCAAAAATCAGACTGTGTCCTTAGCATTTGTCACTGGCCGAAAAATTGGTGGTAACTGGGAGCCTGGGACTGTTCAATGTAATTACTGCCCTGAAGTGTCAATCACAACTAAAAATATTATTGACAGTGATGGCTATATCGTTGAAGAATTTGCAGGGACTGCAATCGTAGGGACTGCAGGCTTGCAAGATGTTTATATAACCCAGCTTTAAGAGACTTTTATGCCTAGTATTGAATGTAAAAACGGAACAGTAATCAAGTATAGACTTCCTAATGTTATCGAACTATTCGACCTTCAGGACGCTTGCGGGTGGGGTAGCGATAAATCAGGATTCTATAGACTAGCGCGAGCGTTAGAAAATACTGCTCCTTTTATAGAATTGATTACAGGCAAGGAAAGCTGGGAAGATTGCTTGAATGACAGGTCAATGTCTGATGACTTGTCATCGCTGGCCTTGTCCTTACTTAGCAATGAAGTGGATGATGTCGAAAAAAAATCTTAAGGGAGGTCGGTTCTAACATAGGAATCGGGTTCCCACCCCTTGACGGCATAACAGGCGCTGATAATGCAGTCATAGCCTTGCGGGGTTTGAGGCTACATAACTTAGTTACCAAAGCGTCTTCTCTGAGCCTCAATCTCAATGCTAAGGATTTTTCGCATATGGATTTTGATAGGGTCTATATAATCAAAGCGGCCTATAATGAGGTTATGACAAAGAGTAAGGGGTAACAAGATGGCTGACATTAATATAGCGATTGCTATAGCAACCAAAAAAGCTACTCAAGAACTACAGAAGTTAGAAAAAGAATTTAAAGGGCTAGGAGCAGAAGCCCAGAAGTCTGGGAAGAAAACCAGCAAAGGCTTTGCCTTAATGTCTAAAGCAGCCGCTGGCGCCGCCGTCGCCGTTGCTGCCATAGGCTCGGCTGCAGTCGTAGCAATCAATCAAGCCTCAAAATTCCAAGATCTAGAAACGCAATTCATAGCCTTTACTGGTAGCGCCGAGGCTGCAGCCGAGCAGGTGGAGCGGATTGCTGAATTTTCAGGGCAAACACCTTTCCAAGTTGATGAGCTAGCAAAGGCTAATAAAACGCTCCTTGCCTTTGGATCCAATACCGAGCAGTCATTTGTACAACTAAAGCAATTAGGTGAAGTAGCAGCCGCTACTGGCCAGAACATTGGCGAGCTATCACAGATTTTCGGCCAGATACAAGTAGCCGGAAAATTGACTGGTGAAAGGTTCAATCAGTTAGCGGAAAGAACGGTCAACTTAGGTCCGGTGCTAGCCAAAAGCTTAGGTGTTGCTGAATCTTCAATTAGGGGTTTGATTAGCGCAGGCAAGATATCTAGCGAAGAAGTTGCTAAGGCATTTGCTACCATGAGCACAGGAGCGGGTCAATTCGCTGGTGGTATGGAGCGTCTATCTAAGACTTTCACTGGTGCCACTTCAACTCTTAAAGATAATATCGACTTGCTAGCTGCTGACCTAGGCAAGATTTTGCTGCCAGCAGCCACTGAGATTACTGTTGCACTGACCAAGGGTGTTCAAGCGTTACGCTCATGGTTCAATGAAACTAAGCCCGAACAGCTTAGGAAAATGACAAGTGAGTTAGGTGACCTCAAGTCAGAACTAGAGGAAGTCGAGAGCGGTACTAGCTCCATAACTCAAAGCATGCTGGAATTTGTTGGCATATCTGATGGCATCAAAGATCCAAAAAAGCGGGCTGAAGAGTTAAGAGAAGAGATTGAAAAATTAGAGAAGTCTATAGTCGATGTCTCTACTGCTAGCAGGGCTCCTTCTGAATCCCAGGCAGCAGCTAAGAAGATAGAAGAAGAGGCACCGCCTGAAGATAACGGCGCGGCAGTCCAGCAGGCGAAAATCAATGAAGAGCTGCAGGTACTCAACGCTCAAAAGATAGCCAACACTAAGGCCGCGGCTGCCACTGAAAACCAGCTAATCCTAGAGCAGCTAGACGCTCAACGCGATATAATCATTCAAAAAGAAGCTGAGAAGAATATAGCCCTACTAGAATCCAAGGGTTTATTTGATGAGGCCGCGCTTTTGCAGGCTCAAACTCAAGCTGACATGATGATAGAATTAAAGGCGCGTCAAGCTGAAGAAGAGAAGGCTATTGCTGCGAAGGCTAGGAAGGATGAACTCAACTTAAGTAAAATTAATGCAGATGCGCAACTTAAGTTTGAAAACAGTACCTGGAAGCAAAGGGCTCAGTCCACTAGCGCCGGATTATCCGCTATATCATCCCTTCAGAGTAGCGGGAACAAGCAGGCATTTGAAATTGGTAAGGCAGCATCCATAGCTCAAGCCTTGGTAGCTATTCCAACAACTGCAATTGAAGCATACAAATCACTGGCTGGTATCCCTGTTGTGGGTCCAGGTTTAGGTGCAGCCGCTGCAGCCGCCGCCGTTGTTGCTGGTGGTGCTAGAGTCAATCAAATAAGGTCTGTGAAAATGACAGGCTTTGCAGAAGGTGGTCTAGTCCAGGGTGGTATTCCAGGGGTCGATTCGGTGCCCGCTCTACTTACTCCTGGTGAAGTAGTAGTACCTGAGCAGAACTTTAAAGATCTAAAGATGAGTGACGGCGAAGTGGTTTCAATTCTCGGTTCAATACAACAGTCTATTGAGTCGCTTCTAGAAATTCAGATCAGTGCAGGCGATGAGACTGCAGAAGCTGCACCTCTGAGCGTTGAGCTAACAATTGACGGCGAAGTTCTGGCTAGTAGAATACTGGAATTGAATCAAGACAACGCAAGGATAGCCTAATGAGCCAAAATTGTAACATGCGATTTATGGATAACCTTAAAATAGATAATAACTATACAATAACAAATGAAGATGTAAGCTACCCCTTAACAAATGCTATGTCTGACATAAGATCCGAGATATTCAAAACCTCGACTACAAGCACTAGGATCACCATAGATCTAGGCTTTCCTGACAGTATTAGAGCCTTCACATTATTTGCTCCACTGGGAAGCACTCTAGGCATATCAAAGGAAGCTACCATAAAGTTTCAGGCTGATAATGTTTCGGACTGGTCTAGCCCTGAAGTAGATGTCACCTTGACCATGACAAGTGATGATAGGCTTATTTATTTCACAGATATAAATTATCGGTATGTGAGCATCTACATAGATGACCCCACTAATCCTGCTGGCATTATA
>Ga0224504_10001016_pt1:0-7500 | contig 12584 bp, 7 predicted proteins | sample SF_Oct11_sed_USG_3_FD_170160 | JGI IMG/M metagenome (GOLD analysis project Ga0224504, IMG submission 170160) | Sediment microbial communities from San Francisco Bay, California, United States - SF_Oct11_sed_USGS_24 | ecosystem: Environmental > Aquatic > Marine > Sediment | place: USA... | reverse complement strand
GCGTAAGAAATTTGAGTGGATCTAACTCTAGTACGAGAGGACCGAGTTGGACTAACCTCTGGTGTACCAGTTGTTCCGCCAGGAGCACTGCTGGGTAGCTACGTTGGGAAGGGATAAGCGCTGAAAGCATATAAGCGCGAAACCCACCACAAGATGAGATTTCTTTAAAGGGTCGTGGGAGATTACCACGTTGATAGGCTATAGGTGTAACGGCAGTAATGTCATAGCCGAGTAGTACTAATAACCCATAGGCTTTTATGCGAACTTTTATTACTTTTTGATTTATAAGATATTGTTTTTTCAGTGTGTCAACATATAGGCAGACTAAGTACTGCAGTTGTGGTTTTAATGTAAAACTAGCAACTAAAAACTTAAGGTGGTTATAGCGATAGGGCTCACCTCTTCCCATCCCGAACAGAGAAGTTAAGCCTATCAGCGCAGATGGTACTGCCACTATGGTGGGAGAGTATGTCACCGCCTTTCTTGTGAAAAACCTTCAACTTTATTGTTGAAGGTTTTTTTTTGATCTTTTTTTGCAAATTCATACTGTTTTTAATAAGTATTGGTTTAATTTGTAATTCGATATATGAAAAGAATAACTTTACTTCTATTTATTTCGTCTTTAACTATGTTTCCACAAGTTGGAGGGGAAAGTATTTATAATTTTTTGAATATAACCGGTTCAGCGAAACATGCTGCATTGGGTGGAAATGTTCTTACCTTATTGAATGATGTGAATCAGCCAACGTGGAATCCTTCCACAATAAGTAAAGAGTTGGATGGTAAGTTTGGAATAAATTATTTAAATTATTTAGGGGATATAAATTATGTTTCAGCGGCTTATGCTTTTGTACCTAATAGACATATAGGTGCATTTCAAGTTGGTGTAAACTATATGAATTATGGTACATTTATTGGAGCTGATGAGGAGGGTTTTGAGACGGTTAATTTTAAAGCCTATGATTTGGTGATTTCTGTAGGTTATACCTATAATTTTTTGAAATCAGATTTTTTTATAGGAGCAAACCTTAAAATAATTAATTCGGTAATAGAAAATTATTCTTCTTTTGGTATTGGTGCCGATTTTGCTGTGCTATATTATAATGAATCTAATCCATTTGCGGTAACTTTGGTAGTTAGGAATGTTGGTTATCAAATTGCAGTATATGAATTGGTTAGGGAAAATTTACCACTGCAAATTAGCGTTGGTGCTTCATATAAATTGGAAAATGTACCAATTAAATGGCACTTTACAATGGATAATTTGCAAAAGTGGAATATTGCTGTGAGTAACCCATCAAATAGTACATCAGATTTTGATGGTAATATTACGGATGAAGATATTAACGTTTTTGACAATGCAATTAGGCATTTTACAATTGGAGCTGAATTGTTTTCAGAAAATGTATTTAATATTAGATTGGGGTATAATTTTAGAAGAGGAAGTGAATTAGCATTAAATGATACCAGAACTTTTGCCGGTTTCAGTACTGGTTTTGGTTTAAATTTTAATAAATTCAGTTTTAATTATGCCTTTACGAAATACCATCCTGTTTCAAATACGAGTACTTTTAGTTTACTAATTAATTTATATTGATATTTTGAAAAACATTACAATAGCCATAGACGGATTTTCTTCAACGGGAAAAAGTACTCTAGCCAAACAATTAGCAAATAAATTGCAATATGTTTATGTGGATTCGGGTGCTATGTATAGAGCTGTTACGTTGTATGCAATGCAAAATAAAATGATTACTGAATCTTATTTTGAGAAGCAAAAATTGGTGGATTCATTGATGAAGATTATTTTAAAATTTAAGTTTAATCCGAAGGTTGGATTCGCTGAAATTTATTTGAATAATGTGAATGTAGAAAATCAAATAAGAACCTTACATGTTTCAAATTTTGTGAGTAAGATTGCAGAAGTGAGCGAAGTAAGACGTAAATTGGTGGAATTACAACAACAAATGGGAATAAATGCTGGGGTGGTTATGGATGGTAGAGATATTGGTACGGTTGTTTTTCCAAAGGCTGAACTGAAATTATTTATGACGGCCTCGGCTGAAAAGCGTGCCAAGAGAAGGTTTGATGAATTGATTAAAAAAGGAGATAAAGTAACCTATGCTGAAATTTTGAAAAATGTAGAGTATAGAGACCATATAGATTCTACACGTGAAGATTCTCCATTGATTATTGCTGAAGATGCTATTGAAATAGACAATTCAGATTTATCTATAGTAGAACAATTTGATAAAATATATGCGTTGGTACAAAAAAAAATAAAGTCTAATTAAGGAATATTTAGATATTTATGTGTTTGTAATGAAATTTTCCATTTCGGATGTTTCATTACATAATCTACAATTAAAGGGGTCATTTTTTCTCTATTACTCCACTCAGGTTGTAAGAATAATTCACAATTTTTAGAAACTTTTGCAGCTTGCTCTTCTGCAAATTTAAAATCGTGTTTATTAAAAATAATCATTTTTAATTCTTGTGCCTTAGGGTAAATGTTTACTAAAGGTAATTTTGTTTTTTTTGGGGATAAGCAAATCCAATCCCACTTTCCAGTTAGTTCATATGCGCCAGAAGTTTCCACATGGGTTTTTATATGAGCATTTTGCAGAGCACTTGTAATATAATCCAAATTCCACATGGAGGGTTCTCCTCCTGTAACAACAACAGTATTAGCACTTGAATTAGCATTGTTAACAATGTTATCTGTTCGCGTTGGTGGATGTACATCAGGATTCCAACTTTCTTTTACATCACACCAATGGCAGCCAATGTCACAACCACCAATTCTAATAAAATATGCGGCTTTGCCCGTATGAAACCCTTCACCTTGGATTGTATAAAATTCTTCCATTAAAGGAAGTAGTTCACCGCTATCAATTAGTTGTTTTGTGTTTTTATCAATCATTTTGCAAATATAGTGATAACTAATAATAATGATTTGTTTCAACAGAAAATCTAATGAAATATTTAAAATAGATAACACATGTTATTATGGTTTGTACTTGATGGTTTTAAGGCGCATGCTTTTTGTTGAAATATTAATGACTAAGATGTATGAATTTACCAAGCGTAAATTATAGGTAAAGCAAACAAAAGGAATTCTTTTAATAACGATAAAAGTATTAAAATGAATTGGGTATTTATTAAAATAATTAGAGTTAGTTTTATTAGAAGTATTTTCGGAAATTTAAAATGTTTATAATATTTTACTTTTACTAAATAATATGTATAATTATTCGTTAAGACTATAAATCTCATTAAATTAAAATTTGTTATGGCTAATATTAAAAAAATTGTATTACTATTTTTTGTTTCGAGTGTATTTATACAATGCTCAAATGATAATAAATTTATTATAGCAAAGGAAAGAGTAGGGGGGGTAACCAAAAAAACGACCATAAAAGAATTAAATGTAATTTTTGAGCTTGACTCAATAGTAGAACATTTATCATTGAGCAATACAGCTTTACAAGATTTTAATTTTACTGGAAATGATGTATATGAGGTATATACAAAAAGTGGTGAAAAGTTACTGGAGATTTGTCCTGTTCACCAAAACGATTCAACTTCTAAAATAAAAAGCATTCAAATTTTTAACTCACTATACAAAACTAAGAATGGAGTAGGTTTGAAATCTACATTTAAAGATATTAATACTAATTATGTTATTAATAAGGTTGAAACAACCTTATCTTCTGCTACCCTATATATAGATGAATTAAATGCTACAATAGCAATTGATAAGGAAGATTTAGGAATTAGTAAGTTTAGTAGAAAGGAGATTTTAGTTGAGCAAATTCCAAATGTTTCCAATATAAAATTCTTTACTATTTGGTTTAATTAAGTTAAAATTAATTAACCCTAAATTAAAAGGTTAGAATAAATATTGATGAAGAAAGGGCTTGAAAATATGACTACTTGTTTAGAACTTAACTTAAATTTATATAATGATTTTGTCTTTGATTTTTAAAAATTAATATCATTTCGTTTTTTGCGTATGCTTATTTTATGTTAGACTTTCTATTAATTAAAAAAGGCTTTCAAATTATTTGAAAGCCTTTTTTAATTAATGTTATAAAGGTTTAGATAGTAGACATTGTTGGTTTATTTTTAACAACTGGCGATTCAGGTTTTAGAACAATTCCTTTAATACGTAATTTTTTAGAAGGTTCTGTTGCATTTGAAAAAACAGTAATTTGTTTTGAAAAACCACCAATTCTATTAGTTGCGTATTTAACTTCAATTTCACCAACTTCATTAGGCATAATTGGTCCTGCTGGTTTTTTTGGAACCGTACAGCCACAACTTGATTGAATTCGAGTAATTACTAATGGTGATTTTCCAATATTTTTAAATTTAAAAACACGTACGCCGTTCGCGTTTTGCTTTATTTTTCCATAATCAATTACTTCTGCTTCAAATTTTAAAATAGGAGCATTCGGATCTACAACAACATCAGTTCCTTTTACTTTTTGTGCATTTATGGACAAGGTTACAAATCCAATAAATAATATTGTTATTAATTTCTTCATAATTTTATATTTAAAATGTAAAGTTAATTATTTTTTTAAGCTTTCAAAATATTTTATGTTTTGTCTTATAATTGTACATTTGCAAATTAGTTTCAAAAATTAGACCAATATGAGTTTAGCGACAAAATATAGCCCTCAAGATATAGAAAAAAAATGGTACGACTACTGGATGGAAAATAATTATTTTCATTCAGTTCCAAATGAAAAAGAACCTTATACAATTGTAATTCCACCACCAAATGTTACTGGTGTTTTGCATATGGGGCACATGCTGAATAATACCATTCAAGATGTATTGATTAGAAGAGCACGCTTAAAAGGTAAGAATGCTTGTTGGGTGCCAGGTACTGACCATGCATCAATTGCAACTGAAGCAAAAGTTGTTGCTAAATTAAAAGACCAAGGTATTGAGAAATCTGATTTAACGCGTAATGAGTTTTTAAAACATGCTTGGGACTGGACAGATGAGCACGGTGGAATTATATTAGAGCAATTAAAAAAATTAGGAGCGTCTTGTGATTGGGAACGTACAAAGTTCACAATGGATGATGATTTAAATGAAGCGGTAACTAAAGTTTTCATAGAATTGTATAATAAAGGTCTGATTTATCGTGGTTATAGAATGGTAAATTGGGATCCCTCTGCGAAAACAACTTTGTCTGATGAAGAAGTAATTTTTGAAGAGAAACAAGGTAATTTATATTATTTAGATTATAAAATTGAAGGGAGTGATGAATTGCTAACCATTGCTACAACACGTCCTGAAACTATTTTAGGCGATTCAGCTATTTGTATCAATCCAAACGATGAACGTTTTACGCATTTAAAAGGTAAGAAAGCGATTGTACCTATTGTTGCAAGAGTTATTCCAATTATTGAAGATGAATATGTAGATATTGAATTTGGTACAGGTTGTTTAAAAGTAACACCAGCACACGATCAAAACGATAAGGTGTTAGGAGAGAAACACAACCTTGAAGTAATTGATATTTTTAACGATGATGCCTCCTTAAATTCATACGGATTGCATTATGAAGGTAAGGACCGTTTTGTTGTGCGTAAAGAAATTACCAAGGAATTGGAAGAAATTGGTTGTTTGGTGAAAATTGAACAATATATGCACAAAGTTGGAACCTCTGAAAGAACGAAAGAAGTTATAGAGCCTAAAATCTCTGCACAATGGTTTTTAAAAATGGAAACCATTGTAGAGCCAGCTTTAAAAGCTGTATTGGAAGATGAAGAAATTCACTTTTTTCCAAAACATTACAATAGTACTTATCGTCACTGGTTAGAGAACATACGCGATTGGAACATTTCTCGTCAGTTGTGGTGGGGGCACCAAATTCCTGCTTTTTTCTATGGTGATGGCGTGGAGGACTATGTAATTGCGCAGACCATTGAAGAAGCTTTAGAATTGTCAAAGCAAAAAACCAATAATCAGGAATTAACAATTGATGATATTACTCAAGATCCTGATGCTTTAGATACGTGGTTTTCGTCATGGTTATGGCCAATTTCTGTTTTTGATGGGATTATAAATCCCGATAATAAAGAAATTGAATATTATTATCCAACAAATGATTTAGTTACTGGACCAGATATTATTTTCTTTTGGGTTGCTCGTATGATATTTGCCGGATATGAATTCAGGAATGAAAAACCATTTACCAATGTTTATTTTACCGGAATTGTACGTGATGGTAAAGGTAGAAAAATGTCAAAATCGTTAGGGAATTCACCAGACCCTATTGAATTAATGGAAAAATACGGAGCCGATGGTGTTCGGGTAGGGATGTTATTGTGCTCTGCCGCAGGTAATGATTTGTTATTTGATGAAGAGTTGTGTGCACAAGGAAGAAATTTTTCTAATAAAATATGGAATGCTTTCCGTTTGATTAAGGGGTGGGAAGTTTCAGAAACAATAGCACAACCGCAATCGTCAATAATTGCAATTGAGTGGTATGAAGCACGTTTTCAACAAACATTACTGGAGTTAGAAAAATCGTTTGACCAATATAGAATTAGTGAGGCTTTAATGAGTATTTACAAGTTAATTTGGGATGATTTTTCATCTTGGTTATTAGAAATGGTGAAGCCGGCTTATCAACAACCAATTGATTCGGATACATTAAAAAGTGTCATTTCATTTTTGGAAGATAATTTAAAAATCTTACATCCGTTTATGCCATTTTTGTCTGAAGAAATTTGGCAAAATATTTCAGATAGAACACCAGAAGAAGCGTTAATAATTGCAGAGTATCCAAAATTTATTGATGTAAATGAAAAACTAATTAATGAGTTTAAAATTGCTTCAGAAGTAATCTCAGGAATTAGAAATATACGAAAAGATAAAAACATATCATTTAAAGATAAAATTGAATTTTCTGTATTAAATAACGATAAGATAAACACCAATTTTGATAAAGTAATTGAAAAAATGGGAAATCTTTCGGCTATAAATTATGTTACTGATAAAGTAGAAGGGGCCATGAGTTTTAGAGTAAAATCTAATGAATATTTTATTCCTATGGGAGATAAAATTGATTTAGAGAAAGAAAAAGCCAAGCTTCTTGAAGAGTTGAAATATATACAAGGATTCTTAATGTCGGTTCAAAAGAAATTAGGTAATGAGCGTTTTGTTAATAATGCTCCTGAACAGGTGATTAAAATTGAACGGCAAAAGGAAGCAGATGCTTTGGCAAAAATTGAAACCATTAAGGCAAGTTTAAATAGTTTGTGAAATTATAAAACACATTAATTTAAACCGATCCTGATAATTTCGGAATCTGGAGAATTTTTTACTTTTTTAGAAAGTAGGTTGTAATACTTTTTTATTTTGGTAGAATCTATATTAGAAGATTTTAATTGATCTCTTAATATCATTGCGGCTACATAAGAATTGCTATTTTCTGCTATAAAATTGTAGGTGTAATCGCTAAATTCAGCTTCA
>Ga0224504_10001014_pt1 | contig 12589 bp, 12 predicted proteins | sample SF_Oct11_sed_USG_3_FD_170160 | JGI IMG/M metagenome (GOLD analysis project Ga0224504, IMG submission 170160) | Sediment microbial communities from San Francisco Bay, California, United States - SF_Oct11_sed_USGS_24 | ecosystem: Environmental > Aquatic > Marine > Sediment | place: USA... | reverse complement strand
CCCGGTTGCTGCAGTACGCCCGACGCCCATCATGGCGGCATCGCCGCGATGCGCACCCACCATTGGAATAATCGTCTGGCAGACCGCCAGCGCTAACGCAAGTATCAGGGCAAAATGCCCAATTTCAGGAATCACTGGTTCCGCACTCCACCGCACCCTTGGCCACGGCTTGTTGGATGTCCTTTTGGTGCTTGGACAGGGAGTCGGCTACCTCCGGCGCCATGTAGTCCTCGTCATGCTTGGCCATAATCTTGTCTGCGGCAAAGACCTTGTCCTCGCCCATGCGGCCATGCGCCACGACGCCCTGCCCCTCACGAAACAGGTCCGGCAGTACGCCTGAGTAGGTCACCGGCACCGTACATGCTGTGTCGGTAACCTCGAAGCGAATATCGATAGACCCTTCATCTCGCTGCACTGATCCACCCACGACGAGCCCGCCAATCCGGAAGTTACGTTCCTTTGGGTACTTCCCGGCGGCTACGTCGGAGACTTCTACAAAAAACATCATATTGTCCTGGAAGGCGCGAAGCGTCAGTCCAGCAGCAATAGCGATGCCAAGCGCGGCCAGTCCTACGGCCAACATCCGTTGCTGTCTTGGTTTCATTCTCGATCCTCTAGCGCTTTGAGGCGCACTTCAATTTCCCTGTAAATTCGTTTTTGCCTGAGGCGTCCACGCCAATTTAAGAACACGACAATTACAAATGTCAGTCCGTAACAACTCCATACGTAAGCGCCGTAACCACCCATCGATAAACTGTCCATTACGCGCCTCCTCCGGGTGACAGAATCATCTCGCGCACCCAGCGCGTGCGGCGCTCACGATACAGAACCTCTGTACGTATCCGACGCAACAGCATGGATCCAAAGAGCAGCGTAAAGCCGATCAGCATGATGAACAGCGGAATTCTCATGTCGGCATCCATCGTACCCTTTTTGAATACCGTCTGCCCCTGATGCAGTGAGCTCCACCATTCGACCGAAAAGTGCACAATGACGACGTTGACGATGCCCACCAGCGCCAGTACCGCGCTCGCCTTGTCGGCTTTCGTCGTGTCATCAATCGAACTCCGGAGTGCCATGTATCCGAAGTACAGGAACAGCAGGATGAGCTCGGACATCATGCGCGGGTCACCCCACTCCCACCATGTGCCCCACATTGGCCGGCCCCAGATGGAACCGGTGCAGAGTGCGAGGAACGTAAAGCCCGCTCCGATCGGCGCTGCTGCCGCCGCAACGGCATGGGACAGCTTGATACGCCAGATCAGGCCAATGGCTCCTGACGTAGCCATTATCATGTAGGCCATCATCGACAGGTAGGCAGACGGTACATGGACGTAAATTATCCGGAACGCATCACCCTGCTGGTAGTCCATCGGGACCACGAACAGGCCCTGCCAGGTGCCATAGGCGACCAGGATGAGTCCTGAAATACCCAACCAGGGCGCCAGGATGAGGGAGATACGATAAAAGTGCGGCGGCGAGGCCAGCTGATGAAACCATTTCCACATAGGCGGCGATTCTACTCGTTACTGATTCGAAGTGCGGCAGCCGTTGCATAAGGCGCAAGGCTGAGTGAGGCGATGGCATAGGCACCCAGGGCCCATATGCCAGTTGAATATATGTCATTTGTAGCGGCCAAGGAGACCGCATTTGCGCCGAGGATCATAATCGGCATGGCGAGCGGCAGGATCAGGAGGCTGAGCAGCGCCGTCCCGCGGTGCAACCCGACAGTCAGGGCTGCGCCGATCGAGCCGAGCAGACTCAGGCTGACCGTGCCGAGGGCGAGCGTAAGCATCATAACACCGACGACCGATAGCGGCATGCGATAGGTTATCGCAAGAATTGGTGATACGAAGACCAGCGGCAGACCGCTGGTAAGCCAGTGCGCCAGAGTCTTGCCCAGAACCAGCATCGGCAGCGGCTGGGGACTTACAAGAAACTGGTCGAGACTGCCGTCCTCGAAATCGCTGATGAACAGTGCGTTCAGCGACAACAGGGTCGCAAGCAAGGCGGCGACCCAGAGTACACCCGGCCCACTGAATTCGAGTTGCTCCGCGCTTGGCCCAACGGCCAGCGGGAACAGGGTGCAAACCATCGCAAAAAAGAACAGCGGGTTCAGTACATCGCCTGGCCGCTTCCACGCCAGCAGCAGGTCGCGCTTGGTGGTCGCAGCCAGACCGGCAAACATGCCCGGTATGTCACGCTGCCCTTCGTTTGACATCGTCTGATTCACTGGATCTTCACCCGTGTCGTTGGCACGTTGATCTCGACATCCTGGTGTGCGGCCATGACGCACATACCGCCTCTCGAGCAGTGCTCCTCGACAAGTTCCATGACCAGCACGCGACCCTCGCGATCCAGATTGGTGAACGGTTCATCCATGAACCACAGCGGCACGTTGGACAGCAGCATGCGCGCCAGCGCGACACGTCGTTGCTGGCCGGCAGACAACGAGCGCAGGACGAGTTTCTTCAGCCGCGAAATACCCAGGCGCTCGTAGACTTCCTCGGGATCCTGAGTGGAATGCGCGCGCAATGAACGTTCAAAGCCGAGATTCTCAACCAGCGTCAGGTCGCCCTTGAGCCCGGTCCGGTGCGCGAGCCAAACGAGCGAGCCGTGAAATGTCTGACGGACCTTCTCGACCGGGACATCGTCCCAGTAGACGGCACCCTCTTCAAGGCTCAGCATGCCCGCAATTGCGCGGATCAAACTCGTTTTGCCGCAACCATTGCGCCCCTCGAGAATCAGCAGGCTGCCGCTCTCAAGCGCAAATGAGAGTTCCTGAAACAGGCAGCGCTCTCCACGGATCAAAGTCAGGTTGTCGCCCGATAACTTATGAGTCAATGCGTTACGCTCTGTCGTTGATCGCCGACGAAATGATGATCACGGATAAACATCCTTGTTAGCCAGCTAGTTAAAACCAATACTTCATTCTATTTCAAATAATCGTACGCGTATCCTTGATATACAAGGATTCGTCAAATGCCAGTTTACAAAAACCTGAAGCCGACCGTAGACTGATCGGCCCGGTCGAACAAAACATCAAAAATCGACCGGAACCGGACAATACCAACATTTCCGCAACTAAACGATTGCGAGTTAATACCTATGGATCTTGGCGCCGCCGGCCTTAACGAACAACCTTTCCCTACACACGGGAAGCCGCTGGCGATCATAACCTATCACTCACACCGTTTGGCACTGGATGCGCTTAAAGAAACGCACGAGCACGCCAGGGGAATCTCTCTGCTGCAAGGTCCCACGCTGTCTGGAAAATCGATTGTCGTACGGAGCTTTATTAACTCCGTCGAGCAAGACTGCGCTATTGCGCTGGTCGACGGCAAGGGGCTCAATACCACGAATCTGCTGCTTTCTGTGTTACGGCAGTTCGGGTATGAGATTGATCTGAGTTCCGCCAATGAATTGCTGGCCTTGTTACGGGTCTTCGCCTTGCAGCAGGCTGCCTCCGGTGAACCACCGCTTCTGATAATCGAAAACGCGCATGAATTGAACCCCAGTGCGCTGCGCGCGCTATGTGAACTTGCGGAGCTGCGAGTCCGCGTCGGTAGCGCTCTGAAAATGATACTGGTCAGCAATCGCTCACTCAACACGGTCATGCATGCGCCCGCCATGCAGCCTATCGCCAAACGCATCCTGCATGATTTTCATCTGCATCCGATGGCACGCGAAGAAGCGCGAAGCTACATACATGAAAAGCTCATTGCTGCTGGCGCGGAGTTCCCGGCTTTCCTGTTCCCGAAAGAAACATGTGACGCGCTCTGGCAGGCCTCAGGCGGCTGGCCAGGCATCCTGGATCGCATCACCTTGCTGGCGCTTGCCAAGGCAGATAGTCTGCCTGTGGCCGCCGACGCGATCGAGCACCCCGCGTTGCCTGCGGGCACCTGGGACCCCGAAAGCGAAATCGCTGCGGAGACTATAACGCCCATTCGCACCGAGCCCCCGAAACTCATCGTCACCAACCACGGCAGCGTTATCCAGGAACTGACCATGGTGAATACGCGCATCCTTGTCGGACGTTCGGAGCACAATGATATTGCCGTGGGCAGTCGCTTCATCAGTCGCCATCATGCGCTGCTGGTAAGGCATGGCCGCACAATGCTTCTCGTGGACCTTAACAGCACCAATGGCACCTTTGTGAACTCCAAACGCGTATCGAATCACGTGCTGTTGCACGACGATGTCATTACCGTTGGCCACCACAGGATCAAGTTCAGTGATCCGTTCGCGACCACGCGCGGCACACTCGAAGGCGTGGATTTGGCCGATACGGCCATTATGAACACGCTCGACGATATGCGCTCTTTGCTGGCAAGGGATAACACCGAGTTACTGCCGGCAGCGACTGAAGACCAGCCAACGCTCCAGACCTGAGACACTTAGCCGAAGAACGCTTCCTTGAAGTGCTTCCGGCACATCGAGACGTAGCGGTCGTTGCCACCAATCTCAACCTGTGAGCCCTCAGTAACGGCGTTGCCATCCTCGTCCATACGCAACACCATGGTGGCCTTGCGCCCGCAATGGCAAATGGCTTTCAATTCCTTGAGGTTGTCGGACCAGGCGAGCAAGTACTTGCTGCCCTCGAACGGCTCACCCTGAAAGTCGGTACGTAAGCCGTAGGCCAGGACCGGGATGTTCAGCTTGTCGGTGAGTTCGCTCAACTGAAACACCTGGTCGCGTGTAAGGAACTGGGCCTCATCAATCAGCACACAGTGCACCGGTGCTTCCTCATGGGCAGCAGTGACGACGTCCCGCAGGTTCATATCCCGCGTGAACGTCGTGGCATCGGTCTCGATGCCGATACGCGAAGTGACCTTCCCCTTGCCGAAGCGATCATCGAACGCGGGCGCCAGCACGATCGTACTCATGCCGCGCTCTTTGTAGTTATAACTGGACTGCAGCAAGTTGGTGGACTTGCCCGCATTCATGGACGAGTAATAGAAATAGAGTTTGGCCATGGGCGCGCATTGTCGCACCGACCTGCGGTCGATGCACCACCCGCTGGCGAGTGCTAGCGGCGCAGGGTCAGCAATTTCGCAAGATTGCGGCGATGGCCCTGGCGTTTCGGATGCTTGGCACGACAATCCGCGCATTCATTCGTTAGTGAATGGCGGCCGGAGATAACCTGCGGTACCGGCGTGATCACACCTGCACGCAGACAGCTACTGCAAATAACCAGATTGCTAAGACGATTCAGCAGGCGGTAGCTCACTTTGTCTTTTGCGATGGCTGCCATAAGAGTTCTCCAAATACGAAGCCCTTTTGTGGCACCGCCTGATGCGCCTGACCAGCAAAGACAGCGCAATTATGTCAAAACTGTTAACCAATCGTGGTTTTTGCTGTGAACCAGTTCGCGCTATTATTCGCGTACTTATCGACCCTGGAACGCGATGTCGAATACCTTGAAGCTACTGCATGACCTGCGCAGGCGACGAGTATTCCGGCTGGCGGGTCTGTATATCGTCGGCGCATGGATTGTCATTGAGGTGTCGTCGGTGTTTTTCCCGGCGTGGGGCATTCCCGACACCGCGCTCAGATTCCTGTTCATTGCCGCCGCTCTCCTCTTTCCCGTGGCGATTGTCTTCAGCTGGGTATTCGATATTACGAGTGAAGGTATCGTCCGCACCAAGCCCGCGGCTCCCGGTGAGGACATCGATACATCCCTCAAACGCTCGGACTACCTTGTTCTCCTGGCTCTGGCGGCCGTCGGAATAACGGTCCTCCTGGGTAGCCTTCAGAAAATCAATGAGGAGATCGAGTTACACCCCGTTCTGGATACGGTCATTCAGCGCGTCGAAAATTCCGTCGCCGTCCTTCCATTCCTGAATCTCGATACCAATCCGGACACCGGTTACTTCTCGGATGGCGTTACGGAAGAGATTCTGCATCGCCTGTCTGCCACGCGTGCGTTGCATGTATTCGGCAGTACGTCGACTTTCGCATTCCGTAACAGCGAGGACAGCCCGGCTCGGATCAGCGAGGTGCTCGGCGTCGAATACCTGTTACACGGCAGCATTCGTCGCGATGATGATTTTGTCCGCGTAACGGCGCGTCTTCTGGACCAGCAAGGACTGCAAGTCTGGAGTCAGTCCTTTGACCGCAAACTGGAGTCGATATTTATCATACAGTCCGAAATCGCCAGTGCAGTGGCCTCAGAAATCGTCAAGGAAATTGTCTCCACGCACGGCGCCTCGAGCGCGCGTGCGACAACCAGCATGACGGCCTACAATCTGTATCTCGTCGGAAGGGCCTATACAAAAGCCAGGCCTGAGGGATGGCACGAAAAGAGCGAAAAAGCGTTTCGGGAGTCAATCGAATTTGATCCGGAATTCGCGCCGGCCTATGCCGGACTTGCGTATTCATTATTCATCATGCGCTCTGTCGACAACGATCGCTGGGAAGAGGCGGTCTGGGCAGCACGCAAGTCGATCGAGCTCGATGAAAATATCGCCGAAGGTTATGCGATTCTCGGTATTATTCAGGCGAACTCAGGCCCGGACGAGTTCGCTGCGGGGGAGCGAAACCTCAGGCGGGCGATCGAGATCGACCCGGCCATGAGCATCGCCTATAACTGGCTATCCCTTGCATTGCGCGCCGTCGGTCGTTTTGATGAGTCTGAATCCATCATGGCGCAGGGCTTGACCATTGATCCGCTGAACCCGCCCATCGTTGCCAATGTCGCGGGCAGGCTGAGCAATGAGGGGGATTTCGCAACCGCCGAACGCATGATTTTGCGACTCACACAACTACCGGAGCCGCCGCGCCTCGTAGACGGCGCCCTGTTCGAAATTTACTCAGAGTGGGGCCGTTACTCCGACGCACTGCGCTGGTTTTCGGGACCCTTCAGCGTTTCCGCCTACGAAGCCCTGGGGCTGACTGAGCGAGTTGATGGAATACTCGAGGTCTATGCACAGGAGGATCCAATTGGTTTCATGGAGCTTCAGCTAACGGCGTTGCATTCGCGCGGACGACATAAGGAAGCGTGGGACAAGCTCGACACCTTCATTCAAAAAAATGTCGCCAGCTACGAGGATGTGGATCCGGATTACCTTGGTACCGCATTAATCACCCAGGTTCTTGCCGGAAAATATGATTTGGCCGTGAGCATATTTCTCTCCCTCGCGGATGAAGATCCAGCTTTACTGGTTGCGGAAATGTTTGCACCGGTCGGCCTCGATACACAGAATGCGCTCGCGTTTGCTTACATGAACACCGGTGACACGCGCACGGCCAACGAGATACTTGAATTCCGACATGACAAAGTCGTGCGCCTCGGCAACTCGACCCAACCTGCTCTCCTTGAAATTCTGTCACTCAACCAGGCGCTGCAAGGTAATCACGACGACGCCTATAAAATCATGGTGAAAGCAGTCGATAACGGTTGGGCCAACTACTACAGAGTGATTCACGACCCGCGTTGGGGCAACACACTTGAGCAACCGCGATTTGTCGAGCTATTCAAACGTGTACAGGAAAATCTCGCCACGCAACGCGAAATTGTGGTGGCACGGGAATCGGGTGAGACCTAGCGAGGAAGGTGCTGGTGCCCAGGGCCGGACTCGAACCGGCACGCTCTATCGAGCAGGAGATTTTAAGTCTCCAGTGTCTACCAATTCCACCACCCGGGCTTAAGGGAAAAATGGAGGCTAGGGTCGGAATCGAACCGGCGTCCACGGCTTTGCAGGCCGCTGCATAACCACTCTGCCACCTAGCCTCGGTGATCAATCGGTGCAGCGTAAGATACTACACCGGCGAGCAGGCGCGCAGTATACATACGTTACAAGTCTTTGCATAATGGCTTCATGAAATCGTATTGCGCTTTAATTTGCATCATCCTTGCCCTGTTTTTCGGGGCTTGTTCGAATACCGATTCGCCCTCTCTTGGCGCACCCGAGGCGGTTGCAACTCCGGCGAGCGGCGACGTTGCCGGGCCGCGTTTTTCTCAAGGCGAAGGTGGTGAGCTGGTGCTTAGCTGGATGGAAACCGGAGACTCCGGGACCACCCTCAACTACGCCACACTCATCGCTGGCGAATTTTCCGCCGTCCGGCCGGTCGTAACCGAGCCGCGCATGTTCGTAAACTGGGCCGACCTGCCGTCTGTGTTGCCATTGGGCGAGAATCGCCTGATCGCACACTGGCTGCGCCACAGCGCGGACAAAACCTACTCTTATGATGTTGTGGTCTCGCAGTCATTTGACGGCGGCACAACCTGGGGTGAGGCCATAACCGCGCATACGGATGGCACGCCAACTGAGCACGGTTTCGTCTCAATGGTCCCTGCCCCCGACGGGGTATCCCTGCTCTGGCTTGATGGGCGCAACACTCCCGATGCGAGCATGACGCTGCGTTCTGCCGTGATCACTCCCGACGGACAGCTCACCAAGGAACAGGAAGTCGATGAATCAGTCTGCGATTGCTGCCAAACCGATATGGCCATAACGGCCAAGGGCGCCGTGGCCGTTTATCGCGACCGCACAGCCGCAGAAATTCGCGATATTTCTATTAGCCGCGTCGCGAACGAGCGCTGGCTTCCCGGTCGACGCGTGCATGCGGACAACTGGACGATCCCGGGTTGCCCGGTAAACGGCCCATCGATCGTTGCCCGGGGGGAACAGGTCGCCGTGGCCTGGTTCACCGCCGCCAGCGACCTGCCTGTGGTGAAGGTGGTCCGATCCACAGATAGTGGAGTTTCTTTCACTGATCCTCTTGAGATCGCATCAGGGGCCATCAACGGCTATGTTGGTCTTGCGGCGCTTGAACAAGGCAGCCTTGCCGTCAGCTGGGTAGCGAAAAACGAAGCCGGCGACAACGTCCTGCGCGTTCGTGCTGTGTCCGGATCCGGGGAACCCGGCCCTGTCCAGGATGTCGCCACGATTCATCAGCTTCGCGTGTTTCCGCAGCTTGCATTCGTGGACGATCATCTTTGGTTCGCGTGGACTGACGACGACGCCGACCAGCGGTACCTTGCCGCAGCCCGCATACCGGTCGCGCTTCCCTAGGAAGACCCTCAGCTATCCATCAGGTTAACGTGCCGGCTGGGTCAGGCTGTATTGGCTTGCGTCATTCAGAGTAACGCTCTCCGGAAATGGTTCCGGCTTCTACCACAGGAGAGCAACAATGAACGTTCTGAACCGACTGATTTTTTTCACGGCTATCTGCCTCTGTGCGGTCAGCACAGATGTTCGTGCCGAGTCCGATTATCCCTTCAGTACCTTGTATGTTTTCGGCGACAGCCTGTCCGACCCGGGCAATGCCTTCGCCGTCACCGGCGAGACCGCCCACCCACCCTTCGAGCCCATTCCTTCCGCCGGCTATGGTGTAGGCGGACATCACTTCAGCAACGGTCGCACCTGGGTGGAAGTCATGGCGCAGAAAATGGAATTGAATGAAGGTGCCAAGCCCGCCTTCCGGGACCCCGCCTATGGCAACTACGCGTTCGCCGGCGCAAGAGCGTTGACGGTTACGAGTCCTGGATTTGATACGCAGGTGCAAATGTACCTTGGCGTTCACGGCTGTGTACCCCAGCCACAGGCACTCTACGTCGTGCAGTTCGGTGGCAATGACCTAAGAGATGCTCTCGACGCCATTTCCATGGGGCAGGACCCGACGGCGATTCTCGGCAATGCCATCACGGCGATTGCCCAGAATATTGGAATACTCGCTGCCTGTGGCGCCGAGCATTTCATGATCGCCAATGCCCCGAATCTGGGTGCAGCGCCTGCCGTGGCACTAGAATTCAAGACCGCGGTCGCCGGTTTGAGTTTTCAGTTCAATCAGATCCTCGCCGGAACGCTGGCAGCGTATTTTCCGTCGGGCCTGAATTTTTACAACGTCGACATGTTTGGCTTCGTCACGGCAGCCGCAGCAATGCCGGAGGGATTTGGCTTCACGAATGGCACGACCCCGTGCCTGACTTTCGGGGTTACGGACGGCGTATTTTGCAAGGATCGGGATCGGCACCTGTTCTGGGATGCAATCCACCCAACGAAAACAGCGCACCGCTTGATCGGCGAAATTGCCCTGGGCACTTTGCCTGTAGCTGACTAAGACCGTGCTGGTGGGAGGCCTTACGTGCCTCCCGCCACTACGGCGCCCAGGCGTAGCCGATCTTCATGAACCAGGTGCGATCTGATACGGTCAGGCCATCCAGATTGTCTTCATCGACATACTGGTCCGAGTAGCCAAGAAAGAAGACTGTCTGGGGATTGAGCTTGTAGGAATACAGTAATTCTCGCCCGATATCGCGGGAACGCGAATCAACTTCCTCCTCATACAGTGCCTGATTTCGTTCGACGTCAGTCATCTGCGCAGTCAACCGCAAGAAGCTACGCAAATTGAACTGCCACGTCAGACGAGTATCCGCTACCAGCGCATTGAAGATCTGCTCACCATCCTGAGTCTCGAGTTCGGCATAGACACCTTTCAGGCGCAGAAACAGCTTACGGCTGATATTCCAGTCGACCGTTGGCTCAATGCGAAACGTCTTGCCAAGGCGATCATTCGAGTAATCAACCTTGTCGCCGATGATCCCAAGCACGCGTAACGATAGCGCACCAACCGGCCTGAATTCCGCGTAGGCACGCAGACTCGACTGGTCGTAAGTCACACCTTCCCAGGCCTCCCTCGAATCGACCAACGCAAACTGGAACCATGATTGCAGTTGACCGCCAAACCCGACACGCAGCACATTTTCATGATTCAGCAATCGCTCGTCCTCATCGACTTCATGATCGACATGGAGGCTCGCTCGAATCCGGTTCCACCAGTTTTCCTCACCGCCGTGCCAGATGTGGCCGACGACGCCACCCAGGGCGCGACCACCGACCTTGCTGATAAATCCCGAATCCGCGCGAAAGCCAGAACTCCGATCGTTGTATTCAGTATTGGCAAACCAGTCCCGCGACCTGAATTCGTAGCGGACCTTGGCCGCGTCTCCCGAAAAACGGGTCAGCGGCTGCTCAAACTCGATTGCCGTCGCCAATGGATACTCGGTGTCAGAGGTCAGGTACTGAAATTCGATGGAATGCTGGTCGCTGATCTTCCAACGGCCATCAAGGCCGCCTACCAAGTTGTTGTAGCTATTACCGTCTCTGGCAGTAACCAGAACGCCCAACGACGAGGTATTCGCAAATCCGTAGTTGTACCGACCGACCAGCGCTGTATTTGACTGGTCTAGCGTTTCTGAATCCGAATCGAACGCGCCCGGAAACAAGAGGTTGGTCTCCGCGTCCTCTGCCATGAAAAAACCAAACGTATGGTCGCCGCGTTTGCCCGTAAGCTTTAAACCAACCTCCGGGTCGGACACGGTGCGTGTGAAGACCGCGTCGAGCGGGGTATTGAAGTAATCGGCCCCTTCCAGGAAGAACGGTCGTTTCTCCGGAAAAAACAACGCAAAGCGGTTGTTCACATCAAGCTGCAGCACATCTGCTTCAATTTGTGAGAAGTCAGGATTGATGGCGAGGTTGGCTGTAAGGTCCGGTGTTATCCCCCAGCGCATGGTCAGACCGCCATCCACGCTGAGGTCCCCGGAAGATAACGGCACCAATCCCGGCTCATCGGTTGTTTCTATCCGAGACGCCGTCATTGTGGGCACAACCTCAATATCGTGGCTTGGCTGTGAACCGTCGAGGCCCTGCAGTTTACTGACCTGGCATAGGTAGCAGCTACGATTCCTGTCCTGCGCATTACTGGCAAGCGAACGTGTCCGATCGCGCGGATATTGACGCATGAGGTCGTAGCCCCAGGTCTTCGTGCCCGCCACCGCCGGGAACCGCAGCTGACTCAGCGGAATACGCATTTCCACAACGTAGCCGGTGTCATTAATCTGCCCGGCGGATTCCCAGATCGCATCCCACGACGCATCACGGCCCCATCGGTTGCCACGACCGGAGCTGACATCGCTATGAATCTTGTCCATCTGCACGCCCAGCGGATTGGCGTAGAACTGGAACGCTCGTTGCTCGTCATTGTAGGTGTCCAGGGAAATCCCAACGTGGTCGTCCTCCCAGGCTGAATCGCGATCGCGCAGGTAGGCCCGAATGGCCTCAGGATCGGGGTCTTCCGCATCGAAGGCAACGTAAAGGTTTTCGCCATCCTCAAGCAGGAACGCTGTCGTCCTTACCGGGGCCGGGTGATTCTCAGCCGGACTCGTTTCCACATCGAGCTCGATCCGAACGGCATCCTCCCACTCGCCCTTCTCCAGGATGCCGTCGATCTCGATCGCCCCGGTCAGGCGCGGCAGATCTGACATCGCCCCCAGAGTCGATCCTGCAAGCAGCAGGAAGCCAAGCGATGCATCGCGACTTTTGAACTTATAAAGCACTTTTCTACAACGTATGCGGTCGGGTCGCGAATGATACCTGCAAAAGGCCTGCTTCGGGAGCGGTCGATCACAAAGACCCGACGTGGGCGGAGCGAAATTCGAAGCACAAAAAAGGCCCCTCAAATGAGGGGCCTTAATTATTTGGAGCGGGTGATGAGGATTGAACTCACGACCCTCACGTTGGCAACGTGATGCTCTACCGCTGAGCTACACCCGCGAAGGTGCGAGATTGTAGCTACTTGCCTGCCG
>Ga0224504_10001013_pt1 | contig 12591 bp, 9 predicted proteins | sample SF_Oct11_sed_USG_3_FD_170160 | JGI IMG/M metagenome (GOLD analysis project Ga0224504, IMG submission 170160) | Sediment microbial communities from San Francisco Bay, California, United States - SF_Oct11_sed_USGS_24 | ecosystem: Environmental > Aquatic > Marine > Sediment | place: USA: California... | reverse complement strand
GCTCAGCCCGCGCTCTGCGCGAGGCCGGGGTGATGGTGACCGAGGTTTCGGCCCATACGGGGTTTCCGGAGATCATGGACGGCCGGGTCAAGACCCTGCATCCCTCGATCCACGGCGGCATCCTGGGACGCCGCGACCTCGAGGCGCATCGCCAGGCCATGGCCGAGCACGGCATCGCGCCGATCGACCTGGTCGTGGTCAACCTCTATCCGTTCCGCGAAACGGTCGCCTCGGGCGCCGAGCGCGAGACCTGCATCGAGAATATCGACATCGGCGGCCCGGCCCTGATCCGGGCGGCCGCCAAGAACCACGGCTTCGTCACGGTCGTGACCGACCCCGCCGATTACGACGCAGTGGTGGCTGAGCTCGAGGCCAACGGCGGCGCCACGACCGCCGACCTGCGCCGGCGCTTGGCGGCGGCGGCCTATGCCCACACGGCGGCCTACGACAGCGCGATCGCCCATTGGATGAGCGCGGCCGAAGGCGAGGCCTTTCCGGTCCAGCTATCTCTGGCCGGCCGCCGCGCCGAGCTGCTGCGCTACGGCGAGAACCCCCATCAATCGGCGGCCTTCTATCTGGCCGAGGGCGGCCCGATCCAGCCGCGCCCCGGGATCGCGACCGCGCGTCAGCTGCAGGGCAAGGCGCTCAGCTACAACAATCTGAACGACACCGACGCGGCCTACGAGCTGGTCGCCGAGTTCGACCGCCCGGCGGTCGCCATCATCAAGCACGCCAATCCCTGCGGCGTCGCGGTCGCCGAGACCCTGCTGGAGGCCTACGAGCGCGCGCTCGCCTCGGACCCCGTCAGCGCCTATGGCGGCATCATCGCGGCCAACCGGCCGCTCGACGAGGCCGCCGCGGCGGAGATCGCCAAGCTGTTCTCGGAAGTGGTGATCGCGCCGGAGGTCGAGGAGACGGCGGCCCGGCTGCTGGCCAACAAGCCGAACCTGCGCGTGCTCGTCACCGGCGCCATGCCGGATCCGGCGGCCCCGGGAATGACCGTCAGGTCGCTCGCGGGCGGGCTGCTCCTGCAGAGCCGGGACAGCGGCCGGGTCACGCGCGGCGAGCTCAAGGTGGTCACCAAGCGCCAGCCGAGCGAGCGCGAGCTGACCGATCTGCTCTTCGCCTTCCAGGTCGCCAAGCACGTCAAGTCGAACGCCATCGTCTATGTGCGCGACGAGGCCACGGTCGGCATCGGGGCCGGACAGATGAGCCGGGTCGATTCGTCGCGCATCGCCGCCTTCAAGGGCCTCCAGGCCGCCCAGGCGGCCGGCGTGGCGACCTCGCGCACCGAGGGCTCGGTGGTCGCCTCGGACGCCTTCTTCCCCTTCGCCGACGGGCTGCTCGCCGCCGCCGAGGCGGGCGCCACGGCGGTCATCCAGCCGGGCGGCTCGCTGCGCGACGACGAGGTGATCGAGGCCGCCGATCAAGCCGGCCTCGCCATGGTCTTCACCGGCATGCGCCACTTCCGGCATTAGGGCGCGCCGCGAAGCGGGATCTCAGCGCGCGTCGTCGCTCGGCTCGCGGACCGGGAGCAGAAGCACGAACCCGGTGACGAAAAACGCCAGGATCGTCGCCATACCGACGCGTTGGCTGTCGCTCCAGAGCGTGACCCAGCCGACCAGTGCCGGCCCGATGAAAGCCGTCGCCTTGCCGGAAAAGGCATAGAGGCCGAACATCTCGGTCAGCAGCTCCGGAGGCGCGAGGCGCGCCATCAAGGTCCGGCTCGCCGCCTGGGCCGGCCCGGCGAAGACGCCCAGCACGCAGCCGGCGATGTAGAACCAGAGCTTCGACTCGACCATGAGGATTGCGCCGGCGCAGAGCGTCAGGCCGGCGATTGCGATCATGATCGTGCGTTTCGACCCTATCCAGTCGTCCAGCCAGGCGAAACCGAAGGCGCCCAGGCCGGCGGTAACATTGAGCAGGATTCCGAAGGTGAGGATCTCCGCGAACTCCATGCCGAAGGTGTTGGCCGCGTAAGCGCCGCCGACCACGAACACGGTGTTGAGCCCGTCCGTGTAGACCATGCGTGCCAGAAGATAGCGTGCGATGTTGCGATAGCGGCGCAGCTGTCGAACCGTGCGGATCAGCGTCGCGATGCCCTGCTGCGCCCCTTGCCAAAGACCTACACCGCTGGCCGGACGATCGGGAGTCACCAGGAACAGGGGCAGGGCGAAGAGCGCAAACCAGAGAGCCACCAAGGGGCCGGTTATACGCAGATGTTCGAAGGACTGCTTGTCCAGCCCGAAAACCGGTTCTTCGGGCAGGGCGAAGACGAGGAGGCAGATGATCAGAACGGCGAGCCCACCGTAATAACCGCAGCTCCAGGCCCAGCCCGAGATGCGCCCCAGCATGTGGCGCGGCGCCACGTCCGGGAGCATCGCGTTGTAGAATACCTGGCAGAACTCGAAGGCGGCGTTGCTCAAGGCCACGAGAACGAGGGCCGGTACGAGCGACGTCGGCTCCGGCTCGATCGTCCAGAGGCCGAAAGTGGTCAGAATGCAAAGGCCCGTGAAGGCGAAGAGCCACGGTTTCCGGCGACCCCTGTTGTCCGCGATGGCGCCGAGCAGAGGCGAGAGCATCGCGACGGTCAGAGCCGAAAGGCTGATCGCCGTGCCCCATTGCGCGATGCCGAGCGTCGCCGACTCGGCGACGTATTTCGTCACGTAGGCGGAAAATACGAAGGTGATGACGACGGTGGGAAAGCCCGAGTTGGCCCAGTCGTAAAGACACCAGGCGGCTATGGCCCGGCGGCCCGCGCCGCCCCCCGCGCCCGGGCGGTCCCCCGGCGTCATGGTCTCTCGTTGTGCCACGTCGTCCGGCTCACAGCTTTGCGCCCGGGACTCAAGAAGGGCGAGGGCCGGCCGGCAGTCACGTCAGCCTCTTACGCATATAAACCCGGTCGAAGCCGTCCTCGTGCCGGCGCTCGGTCTCGACGAAGCCGAGGCCACTGTAAAACGGGAAGTTTTCGGTCATCTTGGCGTTGGTGTAGAGCTCGAGGGCCGGCAGGCCCCGCTCGCGCGCCGCAGCCTCGGCGAAGATCATCAGCCGGTGGCCGAGACCCTGGCCCTGCCGATCCGGATGGACCGCGATATTCTCTATGAAAAGATGGCCCGGGCCGGGCCGGATCACGATGAAGCCGGCCACGTCCTCGCCGGTCAGCAGGACCTGGACCTCGCCGGCGGCGACCAGCGCCGCAAAATCCGCGACCATCGGCGCTGGCTCCCTGCCGATGCGGGATACGTACCGGGCGTATGCCGCCCGCGCGCAGCTGGCGATCGCCGCGACATCCCCGGCTTCGGCAGGACGCAGGTCAGCCTGAGCCACGGCCGTTTCCTCTCTTGAGCTAGCCCCCGACCATAGTCTTCAGCTGGCGGTTGGCCACCGCGAGCATCGCGAAGTCCGGCGTCCCGGTCGACTGCAGCTCGGCCAGCAGCTGTTCGGTGCGCGCGACGAGCGGCCGGCGCGACTCGGCCCAGTCTTCGATCACATGCTCGGCCGCGCCGGTCCCGGCGACCTCGAGCACCCGCTGGGTGAGCTGGGCCTGGTGGCCGAACAGGTCGTCGATCACCGCCGTCACCGCCAGCTTGTCCCAGGCCGTGTCCGTGGGCAGATGTCCCGCCGCCCGGCGCAGCCAGTCGAAGCCGAAGCGCGCCCCGATGTCGAAATAGGCCTTTGCCACCTGTTGCGCCGGCTGACCGACGTTCCGGGCGATGCGCACGATGTCGCAGGCTGGCGCCAGAAGCCCCAGGCTGGCGATACGGTGTGCCGTGGCCTCCGGCACGCCCTGATCGATGAAACCGGCCGCGCGTTGCCCCGTGGCCTCCCGGTCGGCCGGCGAGAGGAGGTCTTCCAAGCCCTCCGCCAGCTCCTTTACGCCGCCTCCGAAGGACTCGATCTCGCCCCTGATATCGAGCGGCCGGGCCGCTTCGCGCAGGAACCAGACGGTCCCGCGTTCGACCAGCCGGCCACACTCCATCAGCATCGCGGACTGCGCCGCGGCCGATACCTTGTTGTCGAGGGACTCGATCTGCTGCAACAGGTCCGGAATGCCGAAGATCGCCCGGCTCACCATATAGGCCCGCGCAATGTCCTCGGCCGGCATGCCGGTCTTTTCCTTGGCCTCGTGTATGAAGGCGAGGCCGACGCGGTTGACGAGCTCGTTGGTCACGACCGTGGCGACGATCTCGCGGCGCAGCCGGTGGGACGTTATCTGCTTCTGATAGGTCTTGCGCAGCGGACCGGGGAAGTAGCCGATCAAGTCGTCGCGCAGATAGAGGTCGTCCGGCAGGTCCGAGGACAGGATTTCCTCGTACAACACGATCTTGGCATAGGACTGAAGCACCGCCAGCTCGGCGCGGGCGAAGCCGACGTCTTGCTTCTGCCGCTCGGCGATCGTTTCGTCGTCGGGCAGGTACTCGACCGCGCGGTCGAGCTGGCCCACCCGCTCCAGCGCCCGCATGAAACGGGCGGTGCGGTCTATGAGATGCGCGCCCAGCTGATGGGTGACCGTGATCGCCTGGGTCTGCAGATAGTTGTCGCGCAGCACTAGGTCCGCGACCTCGTCGGTCATCTTTCGCAGGAGCTGGTCGCGCTGCTTGCGGGTCATGTCGCCCGCCGCCTCGATGTCGCCCAGAAGGATCTTGATGTTGACCTCGTGGTCCGAGCAGTCGACGCCGGCCGAGTTGTCGATCGAGTCGGTGTTGCAGCGGCCACCCCTGAAGTCGTACTCGATGCGCGCGCGCTGGGTCACGCCGAGGTTTGCGCCCTCGCCGACGACCTTGGCCCGCAGATCGGTGGCATCGACCCTGAGTGCGTCGTTGGCCCTGTCGCCAACGTCGGCGTGGGTCTCGTAGCTCGCCTTGACGTAGGTGCCGATGCCGCCGAACCAGAGCAGCTCGGCATCGGCCTTGAGCATGGCGGCGATCAGCTCGCTCGGCGTCACCTTGTCCCGCTCGATGCCGAACAGCTTCTTGATCTGCGGCGTCAGCTTTATCGCCTTGGTCCTGCGCTCGAACACGCCCCCGCCCTTGGAGATGAGCTTTGCGTCGTAATCGCTCCAGGCCGAGCGTGGCAGGTCGAACAGCCGCTTGCGCTCGGCCCAGCTCGCCGCCGGATCCGGATCTGGATCGATGAAGATGTGCAGGTGGTTGAACGCGCCGATCAGCTTGATGTGCTTGGAAAGCAGCATACCGTTGCCGAACACGTCGCCGGCCATGTCGCCGACGCCGACGCAGGTAAAATCCTCGTTCTGGATATCCTTGCCGATCTCGCGGAAGTGGCGCTTGACCGACTCCCAGGCGCCGCGGGCGGTGATGGCCATCTTCTTGTGGTCGTAGCCGGCCGAGCCGCCGGACGCGAAGGCGTCGTCGAGCCAGAAGCCGTACTCAGCCGATACGCCGTTGGCAATGTCGGAGAAGGTCGCCGTGCCCTTGTCGGCGGCGACCACGAGATAGGGGTCGTCCTCGTCGTGGCGCACGACGGCCCGCGGCGGCACGACCTCGGCACCCTTGAGGTTGTCGGTGATGTCGAGCAGCCCGCGGAGAAAGGTCTTGTAGCACTCGATCCCCTCGTTCAGCAGTCCCTCACGTCCGGCGTCGGCGGCCGGCGGACGCTTGACCACGAAGCCCCCTTTCGAGCCGACCGGGACAATGACCGCGTTCTTCACCTGCTGGGCCTTGACCAGCCCCAGGACCTCGGTGCGGAAGTCCTCGCGCCGGTCCGACCAGCGCAAGCCGCCGCGCGCCACCTTGCCGAAACGAAGATGCACGCCCTCGACCCTGGGGCTGTAGACGAAGATCTCGCGAAACGGCCGGGGCAGGGGCAGCTCCTCGATGTTCTGCGAGTTGAGCTTGAAGGATATGTAGCTCTTTTCCCCGCCGGCGGCGCCCTCCTGGAAGAAGTTGGTTCTGAGCGTCGCCTCGATGACGTTCAGGAAGCGCCGGATGATTCTGTCTTCGTCCAGGTTGCTGACCTGCTCCAGGAGATCCTGAATTTCTTGCACCAAGTCCTCCGCCCGTGTCCCTTCACCCTGCACCGCCGGGTCGAAGCGGCTTACGAAGAGATCGGCCAGCCGGCGTGCGATCTGCGGGTTTCCTTGGAGTGTCTCCTCCATGTAAGCCTGGGAGAAGGGGATCCCGGCTTGGCGCAGATACTTGCAGTAGGCGCGCAGCACCTTCACCTCGCGGGCGGTAAGACCGGCCCTCAGGACCAGCTTGTTGAACCCGTCGTTCTCCATTTCGCCCCGCCAGACCCGGGCAAAACTGTCGTGAAAGGCCTCCTTGGCCTGTCCCAGGTCGACCGCGGCCCCGCCTTCGGTGACGGTGTCGAAGTCGTGGATCCAAACGGGCTGGGCGAGGTCCGGAAGATGGACCTCGTAGGGCACCTCGCCGATCACCTTGAGGCCCATGTTCTCCAGCATGGGCAGCACGTCGCTCAACGGCACCGGGTCGCCGGACACATAGATCTTGAACCGGAGCTGATTCTCCTCCGCCTCGATGGGACGATACAGGTTCATGGCAAGCTGCCCGGTCTCGAGCGCTTCCTCGATACGGGTGATGTCGAACACCGCGCCCTGGGCGTTGAAATGGTCCTGGTAGTTCGCCGGAAAGGCCTTTGCGAAGCGCCGCAGGCCGCGGACACCTTGTTCCTCGCCGCGCGCCTCCACCAAGGATTCTTCCAGATCGTCGACCCAGGACCGCGCCGTTTCGACCAGCTTGATCTCCAGGGCTCCCAGGTCGACCTCGGGCAGCGCGCCCGGTGTGGTCTTGACGATGATGTGCAGTCGCGCGAGCGCGGCATCCGTCAGGTGGGTGTTGAAGGCCTCGACCGATCCGTCGTAGGTCCGGGCGAGGACATCCTGGATCCTCAGCCTCAGGTTGGTGTCGTATCGGTCGCGCGGCACGAAGACGAGGGCCGAGACGAAGCGTTCGAAGGGATCGCGGCGCACGAAGAGCGCGACGCGCTGCCGCTCCTGCAGGTGCAGGATGCCCGTCGCCGTGGCGAACAGCTCGTCCTCGGAGATCTGAAACAGCTCGTCGCGCGGATAATTGTCCAGGATGTGCGCCAGGGCCTTGGCGTCGTGGCTGCTGGGTGCGAAACCGGCCCTTTTGACCGTGCGCGCCACCTTTTCGCGCAGCAGCGGAATCTCCCGCGGGCTGCGCGAATAGGCCACCGAGGTAAAGAGACCCAGGAAGAGCCGTTCGCCGGTCACCTTGCCTTTCTTGTCGAAGGATTTTACGGCGATGGTGTCCATGTGGACGCGGCGATGCACGGTTGCCCGCCGGTTCGCCTTGGTGATGCGAACAAGCTGCGGCTGCTTCAGGAAGTCGCGCACCTCGACCGGCAGCTTGCCGAAGTTCCGAAGTCCTTCGAAGACCGGGATGCTCTCGTCGCGCAAGACACCGAGTCCGCCTTCGGCCGGCACCCGCGTGACCGCCTTCGCGCCCGTGCCCTCGAAGTGGTACTCGCGATAACCGAGGTAGGTGAAGTGATCGTTGTCGAGCCACTCGAGAAAGGGGATGCCGGCCTCGATCTCCTCCCGGGGCAGCTTCGGCGGATTTTGAATCAACTCGGCGATCACTTCCCGGCAGCGTTGGCGCATGGCCGGCCAGTCCTCGACGGCGGCCCGGACATCGGCGAGGACACCCGCGAGTCCCTCGCGGATGAGCTCGTGGCGCTCGCTCGGCTGTTCGCTGACCTGCACGTGCATCACGGATTCGTTGTGTGCGCCCTTCGCGCCGCTCCCGGGCTCGTGGAGCTCGGTCAATCTGCCGTCGGCGGCGCGTTTCAAGGGCAGGATCGGATGGATGACCAGGTGCACCTTGGCGTCCAGCCGGTGCAGCTCGGCCGTGACCGAGTCGACCAGGAACGGCATGTCGTCGTTTATGACCTCGACGATCGTATGGGCCGATTTCCAGCCCTGCTCCTCGAGCCGCGGGCTGTAGACCCGGATTTTCGCCTCTCCCGGCTTGCGCCGTTTCGCGAACGCGAGCAGCGCCAGCGCGGCGCCATACAGATTGTCCGGCGTGTCGTGGAGAATATCGTCCGGCGGCACATTTGCGTAGAACTGCTGTATGAAACGGTCGGCTAGCGCGGCGCGTTGCGGCTCGAGCCGCTGGTGCACACGTTCCTCGATCTTGTCGATCAATTCGCTTTTCAGCTGCTGGGTCTTGAACGCCATGCCGGTCCTCGTGCGTGGTCGGCCTACCTGACCGCGGATCCTGCGCTCAAAGCTAAACCATTCCACTAGCCAAGGGGAAGGGCTCGAGGCGGCGGCGCCCTGACGCGCGCGCCCAGTCTGCCCCGCGCCGCCGGACTCGGCAGCCTGCGCCCTGAGCGCCTCGGGACTGGCCGGTATTTGTATTAATGTCGGCTTTTCAGTAGGATAATAGCATTAAACGCTATATGGATTAGTCGTAAAAAGTTAATGAATACGCAATGGTGCTCACGTTACATTCGTTGACATAGCCTTATTCGAACGAGACCTGTTCCGCCATGCCTCCATGGTCAGAGCCATCTCTATCTCGTCCTCACCTGCGCGATCTGGTCGAACGGCGGTTGGCTCCGCAGTTGATGGAGTACTGGGCGAGGCTCCGCGGCCCGGAGTCATACCCACGCATAAACCAGTTCGACGTCGAGGCCGTCCCAGGGTTTGGACCGCACGCCTTCATGCTCGACCTCGGGCATGACCCGGAAGACCCCCTGGTTCGCCACCTCGGTCAGGGGCTGTCCGCCGAATCCGCGAAAACCGGCGCAGGTAGGAAGCTTTCCGAGGTTCCGCACGGGTCGCTCTTGGCACGGGTCGCCAGCCGTTATCGCGAGGTGCTCGACAGCAAGGGGCCTTTGGAGTTCGAGTACGAATATGCCAGTGGCCCAGACCGGATAACGCTTTGCCGCGGGCTCCTGCTGCCATTCACGGCGGGCGGGAAGACCATCGACTATATCGTCGGCGCCGTCACGAGCAGGGTCGTCGAGGTGGACGGACCGCAGGCCGGGGCGGAGCCGCCGGCGCGGGACGGCCCGGCTCGAGCCCAGGATGCCCGCGGTCTCCTGGCCGTGGTGGAAACCGAAGTTTCCCGCGGCGAGGCGCGCGACAAGAGCCCGGATACCTTGCGCCAAAGCCTGCGGGACTGCCGGACCGCGGTGCGCAGGTTGGCGGTCGCGAACACCCGCTCGCACAAGGCGCTCTACGCCGCGCTCGAGCGCGTCTACGCCTTCCACTTCCAGGCCGAAGACGACCCCGCGGCCTTCGAACAGCTGATCGCCGCCGCCGGGCTCAAGTCGCAGGCGCGTGCGCCTTTCATTCCGGTCGTGAAACTGGCGTTCGGGAGCGGCTACGAGAAGACGCGCCTGTCCGAATACGCGGCCGCGCTGAGCTACGCGAAACGTTGCGGCCGGACGCCGACCGACTTCAAGAGCTTCCTGGAGTCCCAGCAAGGCGGCTTGAAGGGTTGTGTCCGGGCGGAACGGGCGGCCCGCCGGGCGGCGGGAACCAATTCGCAGGACACGACGGAACACGCCAAGGAACTCCTGCGCACTCTCGACTCCCTGGGCCTGATCACGGATCTCGAGGGCGGAGCGGAGGGTTTCGTCCTGATCCTCGGACGCCGGTCCGCAAGGCGCCCCGGCGTCGTCGAAGTGCTCCGCATCCTGGATGAAAGGCCCTCGGCCGTCGACGCCGCCGCCGGACGCGCCGCCAGAGCGATCAGTCGGGAGACGCAGGGCCGCCCCGGCGCGCGCCAGGAAATCCCGGCCGGCCCGCCAAGCCGCTCCGAAATAAGTAGAAATTAACCAAGTGGTGGCAGTTTGGGTCCGGTGCGACGAAGGAAACCCGAATTAACAATGGTGAAATAGTGGACCGGCGACAGCAATCCGAACGGAGCGAAGCGGCGGCCGACGACGTGACCGACGCGAGGGACTCGGACTTCGATCCGGAAGAGGCCCGCGACGAGGCCACTGTGGCCCATCGCCTGAGCCGGGTGACCCGCTACGCAACCGGCGGCACCGCCAAGTCCGAACCGGATCAAGAAGAGCGCCAGGACCCTACGTCCGAGAAGGCGCCCCTGCCCGATCCGGCGCCGGCTGAGGAGCCGCACCCAGAGTCCGAGGACGCCCAAAACGGCACCGAAACCGCCGAGGCGATGCCGGAGGAGCCCGGTTTGGTTGAAGAACCGGAGCCGGAGGCTATTCTTGAGGCGCGGGAAGAGCCTGTCCTGGTTGAAGAACCGGAGCCGGAGCCCGTCCTGGCGGAAGAGGCGGAGCCGGGGCCCGCCTTCGCCGAAGAAGCGCAGCCTGAGCCCGCGCCAGACGGGGGCCCGCCGCAAACCGCTGCGCCCACCGAAGAGGCGCTCCAAGACCACGCGGCCTTCGAGGAGGAGCAGCCGGATCCGACGCCCCGCGAGACTGCGTCTGAAGAGCTCGTCTTCTCGGACATCGCCGAGCACCTCGGTATCGCAGAGCCGTCGCCATCGGGTCCCGAGGCTGCCGAGGCGGCCCCTGTCGCCGTGGCGGATGAGCAACAGCCGCCCGAGGCTTTGCACAATCAGGAGGAAGGCCCTCCGGCCGGCGCGCCCGAGCAACCGGCCGCGGTGGCGGAAACGCCCGCCCCGACCGCGGAGACCGGCCCGAACGACGGCGAGGTCTTGACCGTCGGCCGCGGCATTCGCCTGGTCGCCAAGCTCTGCGAGTGCGCAGAGCTGCTGGTCGAGGGTCACCTCGAGGCCACCGCCCGGACCCAGCAGTTGCAGCTCGCCAAGAGCGGTCGCTTCATCGGCAGCGCCGAGGTCGAATACGCCGAGATTCACGGCCAGTACGAGGGCGAATTGACCGTCTCGAAAAAGCTCTATATCGCCCCGACGGGCAGTGTCTCCGGCACGACCCATTATCGCGAGATCGTGATCGAGGCAGGCGGCCAGATCATGGGCAACACCCATCACCTGCCGGACGAAGGCGAGGCGGGCGCCGGGGCCTAGCCGGACGCGCCCGCAGTCCGGAGTTCCGCCCCCGATTCGAAATGCCGCTGGGAGCCTCGGGCTCGACCGGCGGCATGCCGGACCTGAGACATAGGTGACGCTTTGCACCGGACACATGGGTAACACTTTTCGCCGGTTGGCGGGAGGTGTTGATGCCGTGGAAAGCGAGTTCGGTCATGGAGGAACGTCTTCGGTTTGTTGCCCGTTAGCGTCCCGGGGCGTGGTGTAAGAGTTGGTTCGTCGGGGGCGCACAGCACCGCTTTTGGCGGAACGAGCCCATGCACAGTAAAAACTCGTTTGATTTCAACGCGTTGGCGAAGCGTCGGAGGAACGGGCGCTATGCCCTAAGCTTCTGAAAACAAAGAGAATCTAAGAATATTCGCTGTTTGTTCTTAACATTGGCTATTAAATATGTTTTATTCCCGATATTGGGAGCAACACCTCCGGAAAGGACTCCATGACCAGTCTGGCCCCGACTGCCGAAGCGCCCCAGGGCCCGCCGCCCAACGCCGGCCGCGCCCCAGCCGACGGACCCTGCGCGCCGGACGGGGCGCCCGGCCCGGCCGCCGGCGCGCCCCGCAACGACCGCTTCCACTCCAACCACGCCTCCAACTGTCTACCGCTGGCCGGCACCCTGCCCAAGGACCGCGACGCCCTGCCCGCGGTCGTAGCCGCCGCGCGCGCCGGCGCCCAGCTGCTGCGCCCAGGGTGGATCCGGGGGTTGTGAGGGCGGCGTCGGGTGTTAAAAAGTACTGTGTCCTCGATTTTGAAGGAGCTGCGAAAATCCATCGCCCGGGCCTACCTGGTCTTCGCCGGTATTTTCGTGGCCGGCTTGGCCGCAGGGTTCGTACAAATGCTGATCGACGGCCAGTGGGATTGGCAGGCGATCGCGGCTTCGCCCATCACGGGGTTCCACATGGCGTTGCAGGCCATCGTGAAGGGCGGGTTCCTGGTGTTCCCGATCGCGCTGGTGTTCTTCGTGGCGCGCGCCTGGTGGCGCAGCAGACAGAGCCGGACACGACCGCTTCACGACGACGGATCCAGCGCGCCTTGACGGACGGTGGCCCGGATCGGTTCTCACTGGTCCGGCGCGTCCGGACGGCCTCCAAAGAACGTGCGGATGCGGATCGCCCAGCGCTCGCCGAAGACCGAAACGACCGTGAAGATGACCGCGAGGCCGATCAGCGCCGGGATCAGCCAGGGGTCGGCCGCGGCGCGGGCGCCCGGCTGATCGCCGAGCAGAAAGATGGCGGCGGCCAGGAAGCCCGCGACCAGGGCGATCAAGACCGCGGCCAGCAGGTAGCGCCGCCACAGCGGCGTGGCCGGGCCGAAGTCGGTCTCCCAACGCACATTGGGCCGCTCGTCGGTGCCGTCGTCGCCGGTCATCAAGGCTCCTCGTATCGTTGTCGCCCGGCCCGCGCCCCCGGCCATCTTCAGCGATACGCCCGACCCTCGGCCTTGTCCAGAGGCTTCGGGCGCGGGGGCGGGGCGGGGTAAGAGCGCCAGGATAGGGCGCCGACGCTTCGGCTATACTGTCGTTCCGAGGGCGGCGGCGAAGGGACGGGCGAGTATGGCGGAGCATCGGGACGACGAGGGCGCGGCCGCCACGGAGCGGCTG
>Ga0224504_10001012_pt1 | contig 12591 bp, 9 predicted proteins | sample SF_Oct11_sed_USG_3_FD_170160 | JGI IMG/M metagenome (GOLD analysis project Ga0224504, IMG submission 170160) | Sediment microbial communities from San Francisco Bay, California, United States - SF_Oct11_sed_USGS_24 | ecosystem: Environmental > Aquatic > Marine > Sediment | place: USA: California... | reverse complement strand
AGCGCGACGGGCCGTCCGCCAGCCAGTGCCCGGACGGGTACTTTCCCGCCGTGCCGGCGAAGGGCCCGAAGCGGCGCTCGTAGGTCTCACTGTCGCGGAACCCGGCCTCGAACAGGAGCGCGTTGCGGGCATGATAAACCTCCGTCAGGCGCTGCGATTCGCGGTCCAGCAAGACCCACTCATAGGCCGCGCTGCCGCCGATCAGCAGGACGACGAAGCCGAGGCCGGCCGCGGTCCGGCGCCAGCTCGCCGCGAACAGGACAATGGTGGCCAGGGCGTAGAGGCCGAGCAGCGCGGGGCCGATCAACAGGATATCGAAGCGGATCTCGGCGGCGGTCCCGAAGGTCATCCAGATCTCGTAGAGCGCCGCGGCCAGGCCGGCCGCGACGACGGCCGCGAGAACCAGCCGCGTCCCGCGCCTCAGGCGCAGCATCGGCCAGATCAGCGGCAGCCACAGGACCAGCAGAGCGTAGTAGAGGAGAAACGCCGCCGTCATGCCACCCCGCCGACCGGCTCAGCTCGCCTGCGTCTCGTGCCAGCGCCAGGCGTCGGCGATGAGGGTCGGCAGGTCGGAGCGTTCGGTGTGCCAGCCGAGCACCTCGCGCGCGCGCGCCGGGGCGGCGACCAAGCGGTCGGGGTCGCCGGGACGCCGCGGCCCGACGGCGACCGGGATCTTGCGGCCCGTGACCCGCTCCGCCGCCGCGATCACCTCGCGCACCGAGGCGCCCTCGCCGCTGCCCAGGTTGAGCGCCCGGGGCGCGCCGCCCGCCAGCAGGTATTCCAGCGCCCGGATGTGCGCTTCGGCCAGGTCCATCACGTGGATGTAGTCGCGGATGCAGGTGCCGTCCGGCGTGTCGTAGTCCTCGCCGTGGATCGTGACCTCGGCCAAGCGGCCGAGCGCCGCGGCCAGGACGTTGGGGATCAGATGCGGCTCGGGATCGTGCAGCTCGCCGATCTCGGCCTCCGGGTCGGCACCCGCCGCGTTGAAGTAGCGCAGTGCGACCGAGCGCAGACCCCGGGCCGGGGCCAGGTCCTGAAGCATGCGCTCGATCATCAGCTTGGTCGCGCCGTAGGGGTTGATCGGGGCCTGCGGGTGGTCCTCGGGAATCGGGACCTGTTGCGGCACGCCATAAGTCGCGCAGGTGCTGGAGAATACGAGCGGCGGCGCCCCGCTCTCGCACAGCAGCTCCAGGAGACAGAGCGTCCCGGCCACGTTGTTGCGGTAGTAGCCGAGCGGGTCGCTCACCGATTCCCCGACCAGCGCCTTGGCGGCGAAATGCAGGACGGCCGCGGGACGGTGCCGGGCGAGGCAATCGGCCAGGCATCCGCGATCCAGCAGGTCGCCTTCGACAAAGGGGCCCCACTTGACCGCCCAGGCGTGGCCGGTCGAAAGGTCGTCGAAGACCACCGGCGTGTAGCCGGCCGCGCGCAAGGCCTTGCAGGCGTGGCTGCCGACATAGCCCGCCCCGCCGGTCACCAGGACGGTCTTGCCAGTGGTCTCGTGCTCGGCCATGACGTTTCCGAAATCGATAGGACGGGCGGCTTCGACGGCCCTTGCCTGCGAAAAGATCCCGCGATGGTTTATATTTCGTTTTTCCGAGTCGTCAAAACCCGGTGCGCCGAACATAGTATCGCGCGACCGACTTTCTTCGGTGGCCCGGGTTTTGTAAAGTCTCCCGGAAAGGTCATAGGGGTTCCGGGAAGGCATGGGGTCTTATCTCAGACCGACGGAGCTGGGGCAGGCGCTCGAGGCGCTGGGCGAGGGTCCGCGCACGATCGTCGCCGGCGGCACGGACCACTATCCGGCGCGGGTCGGCAGGCAGCTCGACGAAAGTATTCTCGACATCAGTGCGCTCAAGGAGCTGCGCGGCATCGCCGACACGCGAAAGCAGGTCCGCATCGGGGCGCTCACCACCTGGAGCGACTTGGTCCGCGCGCCGCTGCCGGCCTGGTTCGACGGCCTCAAGCAGGCCGCCCGCGAGGTCGGCGGCCTTCAGGTGCAGAACACCGGAACGCTCTGCGGCAACGTGTGCAACGCCTCGCCGGCGGCCGACGGGGTGCCCAACCTGCTGGCGCTCGACGCCCGGGTCGAGCTGAGCGCGCGGGATCGGGTGCGCGAGCTGCCGCTGTCCGAGTTCATCACCGGCAACCGGCGGACCCAGCGCGGACACGACGAGCTGGTCACCGCGCTGATCCTGCCCAAGCTGGGCAAGGGCGCGCGCAGCACCTTCCTCAAGCTGGGCGCCCGTAAGTACATGGTAATCTCGATCGTCATGGTCGCGGGCGTGCTGATCCCCGGGCGCGGCGGCAAGATCGCCGACCTGCGCATCGCCGTCGGCGCCTGCTCCGAGGTCGCCCAACGCCTGAGCGCGCTCGAGGCGGATCTCACGGGACGGCCGATGGCGGCGGCTCTGGCCAAGCCGGAGCACCTGGCACCCCTCGGCCCGATCGACGACGTCCGGGGCACCGCGGCCTATCGCCGGGACGCGGCGCTGACCCTCGTGCGCCGGGCGCTGGCCCGGCTGATGATGGCGCCATGAAGCGCGAGAGCCTGACCGTCGAGTTCACCTTGAACGGCACCGCCGTCAGCGCCGCGGTGGACCCGGGCTGCCGCCTCTCCGAGGTGCTGCGCGAGGACCTGGGACTCAAGGGCACCAAGGTCGGCTGCGAGGCCGGCGACTGCGGCGCCTGCACGGTGCTGCTCGACGGCGAGCAGGTCTGTGCCTGCATGGTGCCGGCGGGGCAGGTGGTGGGCCGGGATGTCACCACGGTCGAGGGCCTGGCCGCGAAGGGCGGCCTGAATTCCCTGCAGCAGGCCTTCCACCGGCACGGGGCGGCGCAGTGCGGCATCTGCACGCCCGGCATGCTCATGGCGGCGATCGATCTGCTGCGGCGCAATGCCAAGCCGAACAGGCGGGCGGTGATGGACGCCCTGGGCGGCGTGCTGTGCCGCTGCACCGGATACCGCAAGATCGTCGAAGCGGTCCTGGATGCGGCCAAGGCCCAAGCGCCGCCGGTCGACCCGCCGGCCGGGGCCGCCGTGGGCGCGCGTCTGGCCAAGGTCGACGGCGAGGCGAAGCTGACCGGCGTCGAGGCCTTCGGCGACGACGTCGCGCCGCGCGACGCCCTGCTGCTGCGGGTCGTTCGCGCGCCTCATGCTCGCGCCCGCTTCACGATCGGCGCACTGGACCGGCTCTACGCCGGTCATCCGGGCCTTCTGCGCGTGCTTACCGCGGACGATGTGCCGGGCAACAACGGCTTCGGCATCTATCCCCACATCAAGGACCAGCCGGTGCTGGCCGAGGACAGGGTGCGCTATCGCGGCGAGGCGGTCCTGGCCCTGGTCGGCGAGGCCGCCGCCATCCGGGCCATCCCCGAGGAGGAGATCCCGATCGTGTGGCGCCCGCAGGAGGCTGTGGCCGGCATCGAGGCGGCGCTCGCGCCCGACGCCCCGGCGGTCCAGGAGGACAAGCCGGACAACGTGCTGACCCGCGGCAGGCTGGTGAAGGGCGACGTGGATGCCGGCTTCGCTGCGGCCGATCACGTGGTCGAGGGGGCCTGGCAGACCGGCTTTGTCGAGCACGCCTACATCGAGCCCGAGGCGGGCTTCGCCCGGCGCGTCGACGACCGGATCGAGGTCACGGTTACGACCCAGGCGCCCTACATGGACCGGGACGAGACCGCGCAGGTGCTGGGCCTCGCGCCCGAGCAGGTGCGCATCGTGCCCTCGGCCTGCGGCGGTGGCTTCGGCGGCAAGCTGGACCTCTCGGTACAGCCGCTGCTGGCGCTCGCGGCCTGGCTTACCGGTCGGCCGGTGCGCTGCGCCTATACCCGCCCGGAATCCATGGCTTCCTCGACCAAGCGGCATCCGGCGCGGATCACCGCCCGGGCCGGCTGCACGGAGGACGGCGAGATCACAGCCTTCCGCTTCCACGGCGACTTCAACACCGGCGCCTATGCCTCCTGGGGCCCGACCGTGGCCGACCGGGTGCCGGTGCACTGCACGGGCCCCTACTTCGTGCCCAACGTGTCGGCGAGTTCGGCCGCGGTGTTGACCAACGAGCCGCCGGCCGGCGCGTTCCGCGGTTTCGGCGTGCCTCAGGCGGCGATCGCCCACGAGGCCCTGATGGACATGATGGCCGAACAGGCCGGCATCGATCCGCTCGCGTTTCGAATCAAGAACGCGCTGGCCGCCGGTCTCGAGACTGCAACGGGCCAGCGGCTGGAGGCCAGCGTCGGCCTGGTGGACTGCCTCCAGAAGGTGCAGCCGTACTGGGAGGACTGGCGGACCGCGGCGGTGATGCGCAATGCGGTCAAGAAGACCTTGAAGCGGGGCGTCGGCTTGGGCTGCATGTGGTATGGCTGCGGCAATACCTCGATCTCGAACCCCTCGACCATGACCGTCGGCGTCTCGCGCGACGGCCGGGTGACGCTCTACAACGGCGCGGTCGACATCGGGCAGGGCGCCAACACGGTCATGGTCCAGATCTGCGCCGACTCCCTGGGCGTCCCCGCGGCGCAGTTCGGCTACGTCATGGGCGATACCGACCGGACGGCGGACGCCGGCAAGAGCTCGGCCTCGCGCCAGACCTTCGTCTCCGGCAAGGCGGCGGAACTGGCCGGCGCCGATCTGCGCGCCCAGATCCTGCGGCAGACCAACGCCGGACCGGAGGCGAAGATCACGATCGGCAAGCGGCGCATCATGGTCCGTGAAGGCGCGGCCCGGCACGAGATCGACCTCGCGGCCCTGCCCGAGATCGAGGCCGGCGACGTGCTCCGAGGCAGCGGTACCTTCGACCCGCCGACCACCAAGCTGGACGAGAACGGCCAGGGCGCACCCTACGGCACCTACGGCTTCGCCGCCCAGATCGCCGAGGTCGAGGTCGATATCGATCTCGGCACCGTCAAAGTCCGGCGCATGGTGGCAGCCCACGACGTCGGCCGGGCGATCAACCCGGTGCAGGTCGAAGGCCAAATCCACGGCGGAATCGCCCAGGGTCTGGGCTTGGCGCTGATGGAGGAATACCTGCCCGGCCGCACGGAGAACCTGCACGACTACCTGATCCCGACCGTCGGCGACATGCCGGAGATCGAGGTCATCATCGTCGAGGATCCGGAGCCGCTCGGCCCCTATGGCGCCAAGGGCATCGGCGAGCCGGCGCTGATTCCCACGGCGCCGGCGATCCTGGGCGCGATTCACCAGGCGACGGGGCTGCGCATGACCCGGCTGCCGGTGATGCCCGACCGGCTGCGCGCTGCGATCCTGGCCCGCGAAAAGGATGGCGGAAATGACTGACGAGGCCGGCATCGTCGTTTGCGACGCCTGCCCGGTGCTGTGCCGCATCCGGCCGGGGCGTACCGGCGCCTGCGGGCGTTACGGGAACGCGGACGGGGCGCTCGCCCGCATGGACCCGGTCGTGCTGGCCCGGCGGGCCGCCGAGAGCGAGGGAAAGTTCGTACCCTTCCTCAGTCAGGCGGGCCAGTGGGACGGCAGCCTCGTGCCGCAGACCGAGACTTTTCTGACCGGCGTTGGCGCCGGCACGACCTACCCCGATTACAAGCCCGCGCCCTTCATCGTCTCGAGCCGGCACCGGGGCGTCGACATGGTGACCGTGGTGACCGAGGGCATCTTCAGCTACTGCGGCCTCAAGCTGAAGGTCGACACGGACCGCTACATTGGGCCCGAGCAGGCGGCGGTGCGCTGCGAGGGCGAGCAGGTCGGCCACGTCACGACCGCCGAATATGGCTCGCAGATGATGGCCCTCGGCGGCGTGCGGCATCTCACCGGCGGCAGCAAGAAGGAGGGGAACGTCACCTGCCGGATGATGCTGGCCCTGTGCAACAAGGAGCGGGTCGAGCTGACCGTGGACGGCGGCGCCGGGCTCTCGGTCCAGGCCGGCAAGCCGCCGGTCATCAACGACGTTGAAGAGGCGCGCATGCGGGTCGGCTGCGGCTCGGCGACCATCGGCATGTTCGCCCGGCAGTGGTATGGCAAGGTCGACGAGGTCATCGTGGTCGACGACCACATCACCGGCGTGCTCACCGAGCACCAGGCCGGGCGCTTCCTCGGCATGCCGCCCTCGGGCATCCGCGTGCGCGGCCGCAAGTCGACCCCCGGCCGCTATTTCCAGGTGGCCGAGCCGGGCACCGGCTGGGGCGGCACGGACATCACGGATCCGCTCACGATACTCGAGAAGATAGACCCCAAGACGGCCCGCGCGGGCCTGCGCCTCTTGATGGTCAGCACGACCGGCGAGGACGCCGCTTATTTCGTGCTGGACGACGACCTCGAGCCCGTGCCGGCCGAGCTGCCCGATCCGCTCGTCGGGGTGGTCGAGCGGATCGGCGAGAACTGCGAGCCCGCCCTGGTCTCGGTCCTCTTCATGGCCGGCGCCGGCGGCAGCCTGCGCGCCGGGGTCACCGAGAACCCGGTGCGCCTGACCCGCTCGGTCAAGGAGTCGCGGACCCGGGTCACCTGCGGCGGCGCGCCGGTCTATGTCTGGCCCGGCGGCGGCATCACGATCCTGGCGGACGTGATGCGGATGCCGGACAACGCCTTCGGCTACGTGCCGACCCCGGCCCTGGTCGGGCCGATCGAGTTTACCCTGCGCCTGGACGACTACCGCGCCCTGGGCGGCCACATGGACGACGTCCGCGACCTCGGCGTGGTCGGCGAGAAGGGCGCGGTCCAGGTCACGGAATGGCGGGCCGGCAACCCCTGGCCCTTCGGCCCGGACGGGGAGGCGCGCTGACATGGCGGCGGGTCCCCAGGCCGCGCTGCTGCCGGACGGCCGGCGCCTGCACCTCAACCATGGTCCGATCGACCTGGTGATCGAGGCCTTCGGCGCGGAGCGGGAGGTCACCCGTGCCTACGAGCAGGCGGTCGAGCGTTTCTCGGACATTCTGGAGACGCTGGTGGCGGAGCTGCCGGAGCTGCGCCGGCCGGTCGGGGATATGCCGCACGTCTTCGCCGGCCCCGTCGCCCGGCGAATGGCCGCGGCCGTCTGGTGGCACCGCGGCGTCCGCGTGACCCCCATGGCCGCGGTGGCGGGGGCGGTGGCCGACGAGATGCTGGCCGCGCTGACGGCGGGCCGGCGGCTCGACCGCGCCTATGTCAACGACGGCGGCGACATCGCGCTTTACCTGGCGCCCGGCGCCGGCTTCGAGGTCGGCCTGGCGGCCCGGCCGGCGCGCGCGGGCCTCGACGGGTCCTTCACGGTCACCGCAAAGATGCCGCTGCGCGGCGTCGCCACCTCGGGGCAGGGCGGGCGCAGCTTCAGCCTCGGCATCGCCGACGCGGTCACCGTGCTGGCGGCCGATGCGGCGGCCGCCGACGTGGCGGCGACGCTGATCGCCAACGCGGTCGACCTCGACCATCCGGCGATCGAGCGCCGGCCGGCCCGCGCGCTCGACCCCGATAGCGACCTGGGCGACCTGCCGGTCACGGTGGCGGTCGGCGCACTGGACGAAGAGGCCGTCATGACGGCTCTTACTGGCGGAGAGGCCGCGGCCCGGTCTATGCTTTCGGCGGGCCTGATCTTCGGCGCGGTGCTGGCGCTGAACGGCCAGTTCCGAGTGGTCGGAGACGCGCTCGCGCACGCTTTGCCGGCCGCCGCATGAGGAGGGGAGACATGGAGACACCCAGAGTCCGCAAGGTCCTTGCCAGCGTCGAGGAGATCCACCACGAGGGCGGCGAGAGCGCGGCCCGGCCGCTGCTGCGCGGCGCCGTTGCCGCGGTCGTGGCCAATCCCTTCGCCGGGCGCCACGTGGCGGAGATCACGCCGCTCATGAAGGGGCTGGAGCCGCTCGGCCTCGACATGGCCAAGCGCCTGGTCGCCCTGCTGGGCGGCGACGTCCAGGCGATCGAGGGCTACGGCAAGGGCGCGATCATAGGCTCCGCCGGCGAGCTGGAGCACGGTGCGCTGTGGCACGCCCCGGGCGGCTATGCCATGCGCGAGGTGCTGGGCGGGGCCAAGGCCATCGTGCCGTCCACCAAGAAGGTCGGCGGCCTGGGCGCCCGGCTCGACGTGCCGGTGACCCACATCAACGCCGCCTACGTGCGCAGCCACTTCGACGCCATGGAGATCGGCGTGCCGGACGCGCCGCGCCCCGACGAAATGGTCCTGATCCTGGTCATGACCACGGGTCCGCGGATCCATGCCCGCTCGGGCGGGCTCGCGGCCTCGGAGATCACGGGAGAGGACGGGCTGCGCTGAGCGTTTCAATCGAACCACAAGAATCCATAACAATCGAACGACAGGGAGAGAGAACCATGACGACACGCAGAACATTCTTCGCTTTGGCCGCCGCGGGACTCGCGGCCCTGCTCGCCGGGCCGACGGGCGGCGCTGGCGCGGCCGAGCCGATCAAGGTCGGCGAGATCAACAGCTACACCCGCCTGCCGGCCTTCACGCTGCCCTACCGCAACGGCTGGCAGCTCGCGGTCGAGGAGATCAACGCGGCCGGCGGCGTGCTCGGCCGGCCTCTGGAGGTGATCTCGCGCGACGACGGCGGCAAGCCGGGCGACGCGGTCAAGATCGCTGAGGAGCTGGTTTCGAAGGAGGGCGTGGCGCTCCTGGCCGGCACCTTCTTCTCGCACATCGGCCTGGCGGTGACCGACTTCGCCAAGCAGCGCAAGGTCTTCTTCATCGCTGCCGAGCCCTTGAGCGACGCGGTCACCTGGCAGAAGGGCAACCACTACACCTTCCGACTTCGGCCCAATACCTACATGCAGGCCAACATGCTGGCCGAGGAGGCCGCGAAACTGCCGGCCAAGCGCTGGGCGACCATCGCGCCTAACTACAAGTACGGCCAGGACGCGGTCGCCTCGTTCAAGGAGATCCTGAAGGCCAAGCGGCCCGACGTCGAGTTCGTCGCCGAGCAGTGGCCGGCCTTGTTCAAGATCGAGGCGGGCGCCGAGGTCCAGGCGCTGGCCAACGCGAAGCCCGAGGCGATCTACAACGTGACCTTCGGCTCCGACCTCGGCAAGTTCGTGCGCGAGGGCAAGCTGCGCGGCCTGTTCGCGAACCGCGAAGTCGTCAGCCTCCTGACCGGCGAGCCGGAATACCTCGACGCGCTGAAGGACGAGGCGCCGGAGGGCTGGATCGTCACCGGCTATCCCTGGTACGCGATCGACACGCCGGCCCATGACGCGTTCGTCACGGCCTACCGGGCGAAGTTCGACGACTATCCGCGGCTCGGCTCCGTGGTGGGCTACAACACCTTCAAGGCGATCGCCGCGGTCATCGCCCAGGCCGGCTCGACCGACACCGAGGCGATGGTCAAGGCGGCCGAGGGGATCACGGTCGATTCGCCGACCGGGCCCTTCACCTTCCGCGCGCAGGACCACCAGTCGACCATGGGCGCCTATGTCGGCCGCACGGCGCTCCGGGACGGCAAGGGCGTGATGGTCGACTGGCGCTACGCCGACGGCAAGGGCTACCTGCCGAGCGACGAGGAGATCCGGAAGCTGCGGCCGGGCAGCTGAGTTCCGATGGGCCTGGCCTGCCGGCCCAGCAAGATTCCCCCTCCCCCAACGCGGGGAGGGGTTGGGGAGGGGGGCGAGCGCAGCGAGGCTGTGGCTTTGGCCCCGATGTTGTCGACTGGCGGGAGTCAACGGGATGCCTTCGGCATTCACCCCTACCCCGACCCTCCCCCGTCGAGGGGGAGGGGGACCATGTTCCCGGTTGCTCACCATGGCAGCGGTGGCGCCGCGTATGCTAAGCCGCTCGGGCGGCGTGGCTGGGACGGCGGACGCGGTGATGACATGAGGGGGGCGATATGAGATCTGGTTTCCGGCTTTCCGCGCGCGAGCCGTTCCCGACACCGCGTTGACCCGCTCGACAACCCCGGCACCGCCATGATCCTCGTGCAGTTCCTGACCGGGCTGGCCAGCGCGGCCTCGCTGTTCCTCGTCGCCGCGGGGCTGTCGATCATCTTCGGCGTCACCCGGATCGTAAACTTCGCCCACGGCTCGTTCTACATGCTGGGCGCCTACATCGCCTACAGCTTGGTCCAGAGGCTGGGCGGCGGGCCGCTGGGTTTCTGGGGCGCGGTGCTTCTGGCCGCGCTCGCGGTCGGCGCGATCGGAGTCGCCGTCGAGGTGCTGGTGCTGCGCCGCATCTATCGGGCGCCCGAGCTGTTCCAGCTCTTGGCGACCTTCGGCGTGGTGCTGGTCGTACAGGACCTTTCGCAGTGGATCTGGGGGCCGGAGGACCTTTTGGGACCGCGGGCGCCGGGCCTGGACGGGGCGGTTACGATCTTCGGCGAATACCTGCCCGAATACGACTTGGCGCTGATCGCGCTCAGCCCGCTGGTGCTGGGCGGCCTGTGGCTGCTGTTCCACCGCACGCGCTGGGGCACTCTGGTGCGCGCCGCGACCCAGGACCGCGAGATGGTCGCGGCCCTGGGCGTCAACCAGGCCTGGCTGTTCACCTCGGTGTTCTTCCTGGGCGCCTTCCTGGCGGGCCTCGGCGGCGCGGCGCAGCTGCCCAAGGGCGGCGCCGACCTGCTGATCGACCTCAACATCATCGCGGCCGCCTTCGTCGTCGTCGTGGTCGGCGGCATGGGCAGCATCACCGGCGCCTTCCTGGCGGCCGTGCTGATCGGCGAGTTGAACGCCTTCGGCATCCTGGTCTTTCCGGAGATCACGCTGGTCCTGATGTTCCTGGTCATGGCGGTCGTCCTGGTGATCCGTCCCTGGGGCCTGATGGGCAAGCCCGAGACGCCGGGCCATGCGCGGGCCGGGCCGGCCGAGCCGCTGCTCGCCCCCGCCGCAAGGCATCACCGCTGGGCCTGGCTGGCGCTTCTCGCCGTGCTGCTCGTCCTGCCGGCCGTCGCCGGGGACTTCACCCTGGTGCTCGGGATGGAGATCCTGATCGCCGCGCTCTTCGCCTACAGCCTGCACTTCATCATGGGGCCGGGCGGCATGGTCTCCTTCGGGCACGCCGCCTACTTCGGCCTCGGCGCCTACGGCGCGGCCCTGTTGGTGCACCACCTGGCGGTGCCGATGGAGCTGGCGCTCGCCGCGGGGCCCGTTCTGGCGGGCCTCGGCGCGCTGCTGTTCGGCTGGTTCTGCGTGCGCCTCTCCGGGGTCTACCTCGCCATGCTGACCCTGGCATTCGCCCAGATCACCTGGTCGGTCGCCTTCCAGTGGTACGGCTTTACCGGCGGCGACGACGGGCTGCTCGGCGTCTGGCCGGCCGACTGGGCGAGCGCGCGCAGCGCTTACTACTATCTGGTCCTGGTGCTGACCGCCGGCGGCATCCTGTTCCTGCGCGGCGCGATCTTCGCCCGTTTCGGCTATGCGATCCGGGCCGGGCGCGATTCGCCGCTGCGCGCGGACGCGATCGGCATCGACGTGCGGCGCCACCAGTGGATGGCCTTCGCCCTGGCCGGGGTCCTGGCGGGCCTGGCCGGCGCGCTCTACGCCTTCTCGAAAGGCAGCGTGTTCCCCGACGAGCTGTCGATCCCGCGCTCGGTCGACGCTCTCGTCATGGTTCTGCTGGGCGGCGTGCAGACGCTTTCGGGCCCGCTGTTCGGCGCGGCGGCCTTCACCTGGCTGCAGGACACGATCTCGCGCCTGGAGTTCTGGCGGCTCATCCTGGGCGTGACGATCATCGTCCTCGTCGTGCTGTTCCCGCAGGGCCTGGGCGGCGTGTTCCGGCAGCTGGAGGAGCGCCTGCGCGGCGGCGCGGCCGAGGCGGAGCGCGCGCCGTGAACACCCTCGAGGTGCAGGGCCTCGCCAAGGCCTTCGGCGGCGTGCAGGCGGTCGACGGCGTCAGCTTCGCGCTGGCCGAGGGCGAGCTGCTGGCCATGATCGGCCCCAACGGCGCCGGCAAGTCGACCTGCTTCAACATGCTGAACGGCCAGCTGCGCCCCGACGCGGGCTCGATCCGCTTCCGTGGGCGCGAGCTGGCGGGCCTGGCGCCGCGCCAAGTCTGGCGCCTGGGCATCGGCCGGACCTTCCAGATCACCGCGACCTTCGCCTCGATGACCGTGCTGGAGAACGTCCAGATGGGGCTGATCTCCCACAAGCGCGGCTTTTCCGGGCTGCTCCGCCGCGCCGGGGCGCTCTACCGCGAGGAGGCCGCGGCCCTGCTCGCGCGGGTCGGCATGACCGAACAGGCCGAGCGGGCCTGCGGCGTGCTCGCCTACGGCGACCTGAAGCGGGTCGAGCTGGCGGTCGCCCTGTCGAACGATCCGGGCCTGCTGCTGATGGACGAGCCGACCGCCGGCATGGCGCCTGCCGAGCGGGTCGAGCTGATGGGCCTGACCGCGGAGATCGTGCGCGAGCGCAGCATCGCCGTGCTGTTCACCGAGCACGACATGGACGTGGTCTTCGCCCACGCCGACCGCCTCATCGTGCTCAATCGCGGCGAGCTGATCGCCGAGGGCACGCCGGCCGAGGTGCGCGACGACGCCCGCGTGCGCGAGATTTACCTCGGCAGCGCCGCGGTCGGGGAGGGGGGCTAGCCGTGCTGCTTCTGAAAACCGTTTCACCACAAAGACACGAAGACACGAAGAAGGTATTCAAACTCTTTGTGCCTTTGTGCCTTGGTGGTGAAAAGTCCGGACTCGCGAGCGCGTGTT
>Ga0224504_10001010_pt1 | contig 12613 bp, 10 predicted proteins | sample SF_Oct11_sed_USG_3_FD_170160 | JGI IMG/M metagenome (GOLD analysis project Ga0224504, IMG submission 170160) | Sediment microbial communities from San Francisco Bay, California, United States - SF_Oct11_sed_USGS_24 | ecosystem: Environmental > Aquatic > Marine > Sediment | place: USA... | reverse complement strand
TCTCTGGCGATGCAGACACCCTGTCCTGGATTGCGGGCGTTGACCTCTATTACGATGAGGTCAGTAGCTCCCGCATGGAGGAGAACATCAACGATGGGACCATTACAGTGCTCGCGTCCCGGTTTCCCGACGGATCAACCATCAGCCAGGCCGGTCTGTTCACCAACCTGAACTGGTACGCGGCCGATCGGCATACGATCAGTACCGGCATCCGCTACACCGATGTACGCATCGAACTCCCCGATGGCACAACAATCAGCCCCGGGCGAATGAGTGGTGACGTCGGCTGGATATTCGACGTATCCGATGCCTGGCAGCTGGTAGCCAATCTCGGTGCTGGCTTCCGGGCGCCGAATATTGCCGACCTCGGCACGCTCGGGAATCGGCCGGGCAATCGCTTCAACATTCCGAATACCGACCTCGGATCGGAGGACGTGACGCATGGGGATATTGGCTTGCGGCACACCTCTGCCAACTGGCGATTCGAATTAGTCGCATTCAAACTGAATTACAACGACAGGATTACATCCGTATCAACCGGCAACGTGACGCCCGACGGTAGAGATATCGTGCAAAGCGTCAACGCGGCCTCATCTTCGATCGTTGGCGTAGAGACCGGGCTGACCGCTTTCCTGACTCCACAGATTCGCCTCGAAGCCATGCTTAATTACTCGCGTGGTGATCAGCAGGTGGAAGATACGGAGGAACCGGCTGACCGTGTCCCGCCACTGAATGGGCGCCTCACGTTGAGTTATGACCACGACGACCGCTGGCAATTCGAATCCTGGCTCGTCGCTGCCGCAGCACAGGACCGGCTCAGTGCCCGCGACCTGCGGGATGTACGCATCAATCCAAATGGAACACCCGGTTGGGCTCGTACTGGCGCTAGCGCCACCTGGCGCAACGAGGCAGGTTGGCAGGTCAATCTGGGAGTCGATAACGTGTTCGACAAGAACTACCGGACGCACGGATCGGGAATTGACGCACCGGGCCGCAACATCTCACTGACGATAAGGCGACAATGGTAGCCCGACTCAGCGAGCACGGTTGCTCAAGCTAGTTCCTCGTCGATCATCGCCTCGATTGCTGAACGAATCGGTCCCTCCATAAGCTTCAGGGCGAATCCAAGCCGCACGTTAAGTTCGATGCTGTCCTCGGCCACCAGCAGCTGACCGTTGACACCATTGCCGCTCACTTCCAGGGCGTCACCACGCCAGGCAGAACGTATAGAGAATTGCTGCTTCAGATCGGCAGCAATTCGGTCGGCACGATTACGCGCCTCTTCCGTGCCCAGATTGTGGCTTCTTCTTATTCTCATTTCGAAAGTCCGGAGACGGCCTGTTTTTAGTGTGAACACCCTAATCCTAACAGCTAGGATTCAATCATCGAAACCAGCCCGTTCAGAGGAGACTCACAATGGCCGGCAAAAAAGGCAAGACCAAACAGAAAGATAACGAGACGCTCGTTAGCGAGATTGGCGAAAATCTCGAGCACGCGTTTCTCGCTGGACTCGGCGCTCTGTCAAATGCACAGAAAAAAGGCGCCAAGACATTTGATTCGCTCGTCAAGCAGGGCGAGAGCTTCCGCAAGAAGACCTCGAAGAAGACCGAATCTCTGATCGATGACGTTCAGGGTGTGATTCGCGATATGTCAGAAGATGCGCAAGACAAGGCTACTGGCCTCCTTGACCAGGTTCGCGACAGGTCGCGGCTCAACAAGTTGACCAGCGCATTTGACTCTCGCGTAGCTGACGCGATGGACCGTCTGAATGTTCCGAGCAAGAACGATATCGATGCCATCAACAAGAAACTCAACAAGATTCTCAAGCTTCTTGATGACCAGGCCAAACCCGCCGCCAAGCCAGCTGCCAAGAAAAAGGTAGTTAAGAAAAAAGCGGCACGGAAGCCGGCCGCCAAGCGCGCGAGCACCCGCAAAACCACAGCCAGCACCACGGCTAAGAAGACTGCAACGAAAGTTGCCGCATAGGAATTAGGACATGACCACGAAGAAAGTAACACGTAAGAAGGCCGCACCGAAAAAAACGGTATTTGACAGGCTCGAAGACAGCGTAATTGCCGTACCGTTCAAGCTTGCAAACAAAACGTTTCTCGCCGGCCTGGGCCTGTTTTCAGTTGTACAGACTGAATTAAGCAAACAACTCGACAAGTACGCCAAAGATGGCGAAAAGGTTCGTGACGAGATTCAAGCCACATTCAGAGAATTCCGCAAGGAAATCAAGGAAGAAGTGGAAGATGTGGTAGAGGAAGCCAAGGACGTAACCGAAACGGTTCGCGAAACTTTGAAGAAAGCAGCTTAGCTCTCCCCCCCTGTTAAGTTGCTTAACGCCTAAAGGGCCACCTCGTGTGGCCCTTTTTTATTCCTCGTAATGAGACGCCAGTTCCGACATATGCTCTGCCGCATCGCCGGACGTAAACGGCTTAAGCATACTCAGTATGGCACCTGCGACTCCCAAAGCAGATTCGTCCGCGGACTTCGCATGCCCCACAAGACCATCAAACCGATCGGAAAACAGTGCGATCACAGCCAGGTTGCGGCTAACCATCGATGCGTCGGCATCAGTCAGGCTGAGAAACCCGCCCCGGGCCAGTTCACGCAGGTAGATTTCGAAGACCGCGTTTAATCCCCTGGCGAATTTGCCAAGCACACGTCCCGCGCGCGGGTACGTATCCGCGAGAGCCTCAAAATCCCGAAAGAGGAACCGGTAAGCCGCCGTACACTCAAGCAGCGAATGCAGAAACACCCAGAAGTCATCGAGGGCAACGCCTTCTGCATCCGGTGGGTGCAGCACCTGTTGTGCATCCGTCTGGAACGCATCGAGCAGCGCCTCGACGATCTGTTCCTTTCGCCGGAAATGGTAATGAAGATTGCCAGGACTGATGTCGACTTCGTTGGCAATTTCATTGGTTGTTGTCCTGGGCTCGCCCTTTTCGTTGAACAACAACAGGCTCGCGACCAGAACCCGGTTTCGGGTATTCCCACTCATGCCCGTACGATGGGGCAAAAAGGGTATTGAATCAATGGATGCAGGACGATCCGGGTGATCGGTAAAAGTCCCTGCCAAAATTCCTGGTCCAATGCATCAAACCTCGCGTTAGCGATTCCTGCCCGAGCCCCTGTTTTCGCCGGGCCGATTCTGCTCCTGAATCCGCTCGGCTCCCTTATTACTCACTTACTTTGGGAGAAGACATGATGGCACCAAGAAAATATGGTCCTCCAACGGAAGCCATTTTCCTGCGGGTCTGTCACCTCACGACCCGCGTTGACAACTCCCTAGCGTGCGCGCTCCGAACCCAGTTCGGTCAGAACCTGGTACCAATAGTCCAGTGCCATGAAGAATGAGTCCACCGGTACGCGCTCGTTCAGCCCGTGCGCAAACATGTCTTCCGGGCGCATGAAAAGGCCACCGGTGCCGTAGGACGGCATGCCCGCCAGCCTCGTGTACTGGCTATCCGTCGCCCCTGCCGACATCTGTGGAATCAATGGAACCTCGCCATAGTGGTCATTTGCGGCCTTCGAAACGGTGGACGTTACGTCTTCTCGCAACGGCGACATCGGGCCCTCGTTGGCAGGATAGATTGACTTGATCTCGAGCCCGGGATTTGCCGCGGCACGTACCAATTGAGCTTCGACTTCCTCGGCTGGAACGCCGGGAAATATGCGGCAATTGATCGTCGCTGTGGCCGATTGCGGCAGGGCATTCTCGGCATGGCCGGCCCTGAGCATCGTTGCTACGCAGGTAGTTCGGGTATTTCCAATCTCTTCAGGATACGTGTCGAGAACGTCCTGGGCATCCGGGTCCCCGGGGCTCTTTGCGTACGCGCCCATTGCCTGGCCAAGCTCGCCTCCGACCAGGGTCGACATCTCCCGGAAATAGTGACGCGTTACGTCATTGACGCGAGAGGGAAATCGATACTGCTCAATGTTTTTTAGAACCGTGGCCAGTTCATATATTGCGTTGTCGGCACGCGGCCGCGAGCTGTGCCCGCCTGGATTTCGAATGGTGATCTCATACGTAACGTAGGTCTTTTCGGCAGCCTGCAGCAGGTACGATACCGGGTTGTGGTCATGATCACGATAGCCGCCGCCGCCATCGGAGTTGAGAACGAATTCAGCGTCGATCAGGGGACGGTGGTCATTCACCAGCATCTGAATCGATTCCATGTACGTCTCTTCGTCGCCTGTGAACGCGATAATCAGATCCCGCGTCGGCGTGAAACCCTCTCGGTACAACCTGGCAAAGGTCGTTGTGAGCATAGCAATGCCCGTCTTGTTGTCCGACGTTCCACGGCCGAAGAAAAACCCGTCTTCCTCGATCAGCGTAAACGGATCACGCTCCCAGTCTGACCGAATAGCGTCGACGACGTCCATATGGAAGGAGGAGAATCGGTTTCTTGTTAGCCAGTCCATTACCGCGATAACGAACGACCAGCGCGGCGACTTCCTCGCCTGTCGATATGACCTGCGGAATGACACGCACATCCTCGGCATCGAATCCGGCGTCGAGGAATCGCTGTGCCAGGTAATCGGCCATCGCGGGCACCATCGCGTGTCCTTCCGCGGTGCGCATACTGACGATATTGCGAAAGATTTCCAGCGCTTCCTGCTGATAATCTTCGCTGTAGTCCACGCTCTTGGCCTGTGCAAAGACAGGACCGGCGACGAACAAACTCAATACTGCAATAGCGATCCTGATCATGGGGCTCCCTCTTGATGTGTCCGGCGCAGCCTAGCACGATAGTATGGGCCAGAATAACTACAAGATATTGTTGGAGAACCCTATGCGTCGCTTGCTGCTCAGCCTTTGTGTTTCCTTCGTCTCATTCGCCGCCTATGCCGACACCGTACTGATAGAAGACATTCGAATATTCAATGGTGTCGATGCGGAACTGACGGCCGGAAACGTCCTCGTCGTCGACGGCTTGATAGCGACGATTTCAAGCGATGAGATTGAGGGGCCGGACGGAGCGACCGTTATTGCGGGCAACAACCGCATCCTGACACCCGGTTTCATCGACCTGCACGTCCATCTGGGCATGCACTCACCACCGGGCAGGGACAACGAACACGCAACGGTCGTCGGCGCCCGCTCGGTTGCCGCAGCAAAATTCTTTCTTGATCATGGTTTTACGACCATTCGCGATGCGGGTGGCACACACCCGGACCTCGCGCGCGCATTCAACTCCGGTGAGCTTTATGGTCCGCGCGTATTCCCCTCCGGCGCAATCGTGTCGCAGACAGCCGGACACGGCGACTGGCGAGCGCCACATGACAGGAACCCGGCGCACACGGGTGGCAGCCCCTACCTGGCTGCCGATAACGCCATTCTCGCAGACGGCATTGACGCTACGCTGGTGGCCGTCCGGGAAAACCTCAAGAATGGTGCAACCCAGATAAAGATCATGGGTGGCGGTGGCGTCATGTCCGACTTCGATCCGATCCACTCGCTGCAACCGTCCCCTGCGGAAATTCGTGCGGCTGTGCAGGCGGCCGGCGACTGGGGCACCTACGTTCTCGCGCATGCGTATACGAGCGAAGCCGTGACGAGACTCGTTGAGAACGGCGTCAAGTGTATCGAGCACGGTCTGCTTATCGATGACAAGACCGCGAGGCTCGTTGCCGCCAACAACGTGGCAATAAGCACACAACTCGTCATTTTCCGTTCCCTGGTAGGCATGAGTAATTTATCCGACGTCCAGAAGGAAAAGGCTCTCCAGGTGCGCGCGGGACAGGAGAACCTGATCAGGCTCATCAAGAAATACGACATCACCACGGGTTTCTCCACGGATTTTATCTTCGGACAGTACCAGGGCCTGCCACGCGAATTTACGGAGCGCGCCGAGTTCTGGTCGAATGCCGAAGTGCTGCGTCAGGCCACGTCCGAGAGTGCCGAGATTATCCGCATGGCAGGTAAGCTCAACCGACACGGCAATTTTGGTGAGATTCGTGAGGGCTGGGTCGCCGACCTGCTGCTCCATGAAGGCGAATTGCTCGAAGATTTGTCCACATTGGCCGACCCTGAGGCCAATCTGGCGCTTATAATGAGAGCTGGTGAAATCATAAAAAGAACGCTTTAGCACTCGCGGAATTGCAGGTTCCGCACCCGCCAGGTTGGTGACAAACCGAAATGTTCGGTCCTGGTACAGTGCGCTAAGCTTGCTTGAAACAAGACTGAGAGGACACGCTTATGCCCTATTCTACTGCCGAAATCCGTAACATCTGCCTTGTCGGACCGAGCCACGCGGGAAAGACTTTGCTGACTGAAGCATTGCTGTTCGCAGGCGGAAAAATCGCGGAAAAGGGCTCGATAGAAAAAGGAACTACGGTTTCTGACTACACCCCGCGCGAGAAGGAAATCGGCCACTCGCAATTCAACTCAGTCTGTCACCTCGATCACGAGGGAACCCACGTAAACCTGATCGACACACCGGGATACCGCGACTTTTACGGTCGTGCCAAGTCGGTGCTGCCCGCGGCAGACACGGCCGCTATCGTCATCAATGCGCAGGCCGGCGTCGAGATGCTCGCGCGCCGCATGATGAATGCTGCCCATGAGCAGCGCATGTGCCGCATGATTATCGTGAACCAGATCGATGCCGAACACGTCGACGTGGAGAAAGTTTTTAAGGATATCCAGGAAGCGTTCGGACCCGAGTGCCTGCCGATGAACCTGCCTTCTGCGGACGGCACCAGCGTCGTCGACTGTTTTTTCCAGCCTGAGGGTGAGGAAACCGCATTCAGCTCCGTCAAGGAAGCGCATACTCAGATCGTCGACCAGGTCGTCGAAGTCGATGAGGAACTCATGGAGTTGTACCTCGAGCAGGGCGAGGAACTCGAGGCTGAGCAATTACACGACCCATTCGAAAAGGCCCTGCGCGAAGAACACCTGATTCCGGTGTGCTTCGTCTCGGCTGAAACAGGCGTCGGAATCCGTCAGTTGCTGCAGATATTCGAACGCCTGATGCCGAATCCGACCGAGGCGAATCCGCCGAAGTTTTTAAAAGCCGAAGGTGCCGATGCCGAGCCGGTCGAAGTGGTTCCGGATCCATCCAAACATGCGATTGCCCACGTATTCATGGTCAATATCGACACATTCAAGGGTCGACTTGGCGTGTTCCGAATTCACCAGGGAACGATCAATGCCGGCAACCAGTTATTCGTCGGCGATGCGCGCAAGCCGTTCAAGGCGACGCAATTGCTTAAAGTCAACGGCGAGACGCATTCAAAAGTCGAAACCGCCGTGCCTGGTGACATCTGCGCAGTTCCCCGTGTCGACGAGGCGCATTACGGCGCCGTGTTGCACGACTCACATGACGAAGACCATTTTCACCTCAAGCCAATCCAGTTGCCGCGGCCAATGTTCGGTCTCGCCATCAGGCCGCAGAACGATGCCGATGCGCAAAAGACGTCGGATGCGTTACAGGTTGCCGAAGCTGAAGATCCGTCCGTTCAGGTCGAACACAATGCAGCGCTGAACGAGGTCGTGCTCCTCGGCCTGGGGGAACTCCACCTTGCAACGGTATTGCAACAGATCGAGGATCGTTACAACCTCGACCTCGTGACATCGCTGCCCTCTATCGCTTACCGCGAAACCATCACGGCAAAGGCCGAAGGTCATCACCGCCACAAAAAACAAACAGGCGGCGCCGGCCAGTTCGGCGAGGTCTACCTGAGAGTCGAACCACTTCCGCAAGGCGGTGGCTTCGAATTCGGAAGTGCCGTAGTTGGCGGTGCCATTCCAAGTCAGTTCATTCCTGCAGTCGAAAATGGCGTGCGCCAGGCAATGAAGGAGGGCGCAATACTTGGATACCCGATGCAGGACGTCAAGGTCACCGTATACGACGGCAAGCACCACAATGTTGACTCAAAGGAAATTGCGTTTGTGCAGGCCGGCAAGAAAGCGTTCCTCGATGCCGTATCGAAGGCTCGACCAATCGTCATGGAACCCATCGTCGATGCTGAGTTCTCGGTCCCGTCCGATTGCGTCGGAGGGGTCACAGGTGATCTGTCCGGAATGAGGGGCATGATCACGGGTACCGACGCCCTTCCCGATAACCGTGCGCTCGTTTCAGGACGGGTGCCGCTACAGGAGTTGCAGGGATACCACTCCAGGCTCAAGTCGCTGACAGCCGGAGACGGTAGCTTCACGATGGACTTCAGTCATTATGCCGAGGTACCTGCCAACGAACTGAAACAGATACAGGCCGAGGTCGAAGAGGCATAGCCGAAGGGCGCCGTGAGGCGCCCTTTTTTCATTCCCGGTTTGCTAATAGCGACCGTGCTGTTTGAATATGTAGTTGCTGAGTTCTACAAACTCGGTATTCATCCGGTGAACGATCCGGTGTGCAGAGCGAGCAACGGCACGCATGACCTTGTAGACCAGCTGTGGATGCGTATCAATGATGGTCTCGAACGCGGCCCGGGTCAGAGACAGTACGTGCGTCTCACAAAGCGCCCTCAGGCCCACCGTGTGCGGCGCGCCATCGACAAAACTCAGCTCGCCCGCCAGCTCGCCGTCGCGGAGAACAGCAAGGCTGGCAAAATCGTCAGCACCGGTGCGCTTTACGACCTCGACCTTTCCAATCAGGATGATGTGCAGGGAATCGTCGCTGGTTCCGTCTTTGATGAGAAAGTCGCCATCGACCAGCTGGCGCTCGGTCATGAGGCTGCCCAAGACCTCGACTTCCGCATCTGTCAGCTCGGTGCCCAGGGACGAGTGGACAATCAGTCTCGCAATATCGTTCATGGCACCTACTATCCGCTGCGGAAAATACAGGGTCAATTGGGGTTAGCCACATTACTCAACTACCGGGATTATCAGGACAATACTGCCATGATCAAACTGACTAAAAGCTACATGACCGGCGAAGGATCCGGTCAGCTTCTCTACGAGACGATCGGCAATTGCTTCGATCGCATCGTCGAAGAAAATCCTGACAGTCCCGCCCTGATTGTTCCTTTCCAGGATGTCCGTTGGACCTACCGTGAGTTCCAGGCACAGGTAGACCGGCTTGCCGCGGGCCTGATATCTCTCGGTATCGAAACCGGCGACCGTGTCGGCATCTGGGGCCCCAACAGCTATGAGTGGGTGCTCACTCAGTTTGCGACTGCCAGGATCGGCGCGATCATGGTGTGCATCAACCCGGCCTATCGCCTGTTCGAACTCGAGTACGTCATGAACAAGGTCGAGTGCAAAGCGATCATCTCGGCCGAGCGATTCAAGAGCAGCGAATACCTGCAAATGTTGAACGCGCTGGCGCCGGAAATCGCGACCTGCGAACCCGGGTACCTCCGTGCCGCCACGCTTCCCCACCTGACCACTGTTATTCGCATGGGTGATGGCCGCTCGCCGGGAATGTTCAATTTCGAGGAAGTGTGCGAACTGGGCGGCAAACATGCCAAGCGACGACTCGCAGAATTCAGCACGGAACTGGGGCCTGACGACGCCATCAACATCCAGTTCACGAGCGGGACCACGGGGAGCCCCAAGGGCGCGACGCTGACGCATTGCAACATACTTAATAACGGTTATAACGCCGGTCTTGGCATGCGTTTTACGCCAGGGGACAAACTGTGCATGCCGGTGCCGTTGTACCACTGCTTCGGCATGGTGCTTGGCGTACTGGCCTGCGTTACGACCGGTGCTGCAATCGTACTGCCCAGCCCCGTCTATGACCCGGTGTCGACGCTCAGGGCAGTGGAAGAGGAACAGTGCACGGCCCTGCACGGTGTTCCGACCATGTTCGTCACCGAGCTCGATCACCCGGACTTCGAATCGTTCGACGTATCCAGTCTGCGGACCGGCATCATCGCGGGCGCCCCCTGCCCCGAGGAACTGATGAAGCGCATCATCGCCGACATGCACATGGACAATGTTCTGATCGCGTACGGACAGACGGAACTGAGCCCGGTCAACCACATGACCCTGCCAGAGGATTCACTGGAGAACCGGACACAGACTGTCGGGCGCCCCATCCCTTATATTGAAGTAAAGATTGTCGACGCGAACGATCGAGTCGTGCCGATTGGTGAGCAGGGCGAAATTTGCACCCGCGGCTATTCGGTCATGAAGGGCTACTGGAATGACGAGGAAAAAACCGCCGAGACCATAATTGACGGCTGGCTGCACTCGGGTGACCTCGGCACAATGAACGAACATGGCTACGTGCGCATCACGGGACGCATCAAGGACATGATCATCCGGGGCGGCGAAAATATTTATCCACGAGAAATAGAGGAATTCCTGTCCACTCACCCGGACATACGCGAGGTCCAGGTCTTCGGCGTCGAGGATATGAGGATGGGAGAGGAAGTCTGCGCCTGGATCCGGCTAAGAAAGGACAGTTCCGTCACTCAAGACGACATTCAGGAGTTCTGCAAGGGCCAGATATCGCATTTCAAGATTCCCCGGTACGTCCGGTTCGTGGAAGAATTTCCGATGACGGTGACAGGAAAGGTCCGCAAAGTCGAAATGCGCGCTATGATGGCGGAAGAATTAAGGGGAGCGGCCTGACAGAGGACACAGATAGTGGTGTTTAGTAGTCGTCTGAAAAGACTGGAAGCGGCCATGCGTGAGGCCGAAAGTTACGCTGAGTGGAAACAAGCCGCATTGGCACATGACGAGGAGTCTGGTGCGCAAGACTGGAAGACGGTCGACGACTCGGAGCACTACGATAATGCCTCGATTCGTGCGCGCCTGGATCATCTGCGCAGCTGCCGGGAGCGACAGGATGACAGTAGCCTGCTCTTTGCGCTGAACGAAGGCATTCACGGCAACATGGGCGGCATGGGCAGCTCTGCGCTCTACGAACGCGCGAAGGTGGGTACGAAGCACCTGATCGCCGATTACGTCGAGGAAATTGCGCTGGCACTGGAACACCTGGCCAGCCCCGAGGTCGACAGTTTCAGCGTCGACGAGAAGCTCGATTTCTTCCGCCGGGCGAGCCACTGCTTCGGTCGTTCGGCCCTGATGTTGAGTGGCTCAGGAACGCTGCTCTTTATCCATCTGGGCGTTGTGAGAGCCCTGTGGCAGGAAGGCCTGCTTCCAGACATCATTTCCGGCTCCAGCGGCGGCTCTATAGTCGGCAGCATCATGTGCGCAAGCACCGACGAAGAGCTGCACAAGATATTTGATCCGGGGCACATCCCGGGCAAGGATGCGCCGGAGAGCTGGTTCGAACATATCGTATCCGCAATCAAGCCCGACAGAATCACCAGGGAGGACACCTGGAACGTCCTCGAAAAACTTTTGCCCGACTTCACGTTCCAGGAAGCATTCGAGCATACCGGGCGGCACATGAACATTTCCGTCGCACCGGCAGAAATGCTGCAGAAATCGCGGTTGCTCAACGCCGATACGTCGCCTAACGTCTTCATGCGTGAAGCTGTACTCGCCTCCACGGCGATTCCCGGCTTTTTCCCGCCAGTCGTGCTCATGGCGAAGAATGACAAGGGTGAACGACAGGAATACCACGGGTCGAGAAAATGGGTCGATGGTTCCATCAGCGACGACCTGCCGGCGAAACGACTGGCGAGGCTATATGGCGTCAACCATTACATCGTCAGCCAGACCAACCCGCTGGTGATCCCGTTTATCGATCATCGAGAGCGCAAGTCCGATCCGCTGTCAGCGCTCAAGCATGCAACCGTGACCAGCGCCAAGACCTGGTTCAACGCTGGCGTGACCATGCTGAACAAGCCGCTTTCGATCGTTCCGGAGGCCAAGCGCCTCACGAGTACCCTGCTCGCGGTAATCAACCAGAGTTATGTCGGCGATATCACGATCATGCCACTGACGAAATGGCACAACCCGCTCAAGGCACTTTCGTGGCGCACCGAGGAAGAAATCATCGAACTCATGGATGAAGGTGAACGTGCGACCTGGCCGCACATAGAAAGAGTTCGCATCCAGACGAGAATCAGCCGGACACTGGACCCGATCCTGCACAGATACGAAGACCTGCACGTCGAGCACTACGGCAAGCCGGGTAAGGCGAGAAAGACCCGGGGCGGCCCGAGGATTCGGAGAAAAGCAAGTTGAGGCATTTTGAGGGCCACCTGGACGTGCCGCACTCGCGTGCGCGCGGCACGAGTCACCTCTATCAGCAGTCCTGGCTTCCCGACAATGAAGCGCGCGCCGTGTTGCTGCTCGTTCACGGGCTGGGCGAACACAGCGCTCGCTATGAACACGTTGCCGAACATTGCACACGGCGCGGCTTCGCGATCTACGCGCTCGATCATTATGGCCACGGCAAGTCAGATGGACATCCGGGCTACGTCCAGAAGTTCAGCGTCTACCTTGACGGGGTCAACGCCCTGTTCGAGAAAATCAAACAAGAGCAACCGGGGAAACCGGTTTTCCTGGTTGGTCACAGTATGGGCGGTCTGATTGCGACGACTTATCTTCTCGAAAATCAGGCAGTCTTTGCCGGTTGTGTCCTGTCTGGGCCGGCCCTGAAATCGGATGCCGCACCGCCCGCCATCGTACTGGCTTTCAATCGCCTGCTGTCACTGCTTGTTCCAACGGCGCCTGTAATACAGCTCGACGCGTCGGCTGTCAGCCGTGACCCGGAAGTCGTCAGGGCCTACATGAACG
>Ga0224504_10001008_pt1 | contig 12616 bp, 9 predicted proteins | sample SF_Oct11_sed_USG_3_FD_170160 | JGI IMG/M metagenome (GOLD analysis project Ga0224504, IMG submission 170160) | Sediment microbial communities from San Francisco Bay, California, United States - SF_Oct11_sed_USGS_24 | ecosystem: Environmental > Aquatic > Marine > Sediment | place: USA: California... | reverse complement strand
TTTCAATTTCAACGGTGCGCCGGCGAAACGGCGAACCTCTGCGAGAATCAGCAGGTCGAGGCCCGGGCGGCAGACCGCGATGATCTCCGAATCGTCAGTCTCCTGCAGCAGAATACCGTGGCGTTTGGCAAACGTGAACGGAAGTCGGCGCGCAGGCTGCCCGTCTTCGGCGGCCACGTCCATGGCGGGTTCCGGCAGGGTATTACTGGTTTCCGTCAGTGCCATCGCTGCTCGTCTCGCCTTCGTCACCTTCGGCAGGGGCCGGGACCAGTCCTGGTGTCAGAGGTTCGGAATATATTTCGGAGAAATCGACCTCGGGCAGTTCGAGCGCCTCGTAACCTTTCATCCGCCCAACTTCCTTGAGTTTACTCTTGTCTTGAGCATCGCGGATGTAGTTGTACTTAGCCTCGGTGGCGCGGGCGTAGTCCTGCCCGCTGCGGATAATTGTCGGATGGATGAAAATCATCAGATTCTGGCGAGTGCGGTCGGTTGAGCGCGATCGGAACAGCTCGCCGATGACCGGCACGTCGCCCGCAATCGGAACGCGCTCATAACCTTCTGAAATATTGTCCTGAATCAGTCCGCCAAGTACCACGATGCCGCCGTCTTCGACCATCACCGTGGTTTTGATAGTACGCTTGTTGGTGATGAGGTCCGAGGCGCCGCTCACCTGCGCACTCCGCGAAAGATCAGAGGCTTCCTGATCGATCTTGAGCATGATCGAGCTGCCTTCGTTGATCTGTGGAGTGATTTTGAGCACGAGGCCGACATCCTTGCGCTGAATCGTCGTGAACGGATTCACGACACCGGCGGCGCCGCCGGCACTGGTGAATTCGCCGGTTCGAAACGGTACTTCCTGCGCAACCGTAATTTCCGCCTCTTCGTTGTCCAGCGTGACGATGGACGGCGTAGAGATAATGTTCGTATCCGAATCCGATGCCAGCGCGTTGAGGATCAGCGCGAAACTCGTACCGTCATTCTGGATCGTGCCGCCGCCGGCGGTTATCCCGCTGCCGGGAATCGCGCCCGCGGCACCCTCCGGGCTGTCCCCGAGAAGTGAAAAAATGAGATTTGGCAGATCCACGCCGGAATTGGTAAACCGGGTAAAGCCGGCGCCATAATCGGGGTTGGCGACGGCCCAGCTCACGCCCAGGTTGGCCGCTTTTTCGGCCTGCATCGCAACCAGTATCGTTTCGACCGCAACCTGTTCACGGCGAATGTCGAGTTTGTCGACGATCGCCATCAGACTGCGCATTGTCTTCGGTGGGGCGGTTACGATCAGGGCATTGGTCTGCTCCTCCGCCCACAGCACGATATTGTCGTCGCGGCGTTGTTGCGGCGTTTGCCCCTGTTGTCCGGGGGCGGCCGCGACTATGCCGGTAATCTGCTCGTTGAGTTTTGCGGCCAGATCCACGGCGCTGGCATAGCGCAGATAGCGTACCCGGGTATCGCCGCCTTCCTGCAAAGGCGTGTCCAGATGGGTAATCAGGGCTCGTAGACGAAGGCGTGTTCCCTGATCTCCGCTGACCAGTACGCTGTTGGTGCGCTCGTCGGCTACCAGTCCCACGCCGGCGACCTGTTGATCGCCGCCGCGATTTCCCTGATACAGCGACGAGATGATTCGGACAACCTCGGCTGCCGCAGCATGTTGTAGCGGGATGATGTCGACATCGGCATCGCCGCCAGCGCTGTCGATACGGCGGATAATGCTCGCCATTCGCGCCACGTTGGCGGAACGGTCGGAAATTATCAGCATATTGGAATCGGGGTGTGCCGCCAGGTGGCCGTACTGGGGAATCAACGGCCGCAATATCGGCACCAGCTGCGCGGCGTTTACGTTTTGAACCTGCACTACCTGGGTGACGATTTCATCGCCGGCGGAGGGCAGGGAACCCGGGAGATCGACGGCCGGCATCTGGCGCGCATTCGCATCGGGCATGATCTTGATGATATCGCCCGACGATACCGCCACGAACCCGTATACCTGGAGAATCGACAGAAACGCCTCATAAAATGCATCAGCCGACAGTGGGGTCGACGATATCATCGTGACCTGCGCCTTGACCCGCGGATCCACAATGAAATTTTTGCCGGTCAATGCACTGACGGCCTCGATGACCTGTCCGATGTCTGCATTCTTGTAGTTCGGTGTAATGGCCGCGTTTTGCGCGGACGCGATCGTCGCAAACACAAACAACGGCACTACCAGAACAAATAGCCGGAACCTTGTAATTATTGTTTTCGCAGTGCTGCCTGTCGGCATGCTCTGAACTCCTCAGTTACTACGCCGGACGTCACTTCGCCACAGCGTTCGGTAATGCCTAGTCTTCTTCAAGTTCGGAAGTATCCAATGTCAGAACTTCAGGTTGTCCGTTGCGTTCGACGGTCACCGTCACCGATGTCGCCTCGCCGAGAGAACGGAAAATCTCCATGCCTTTGGTCGGGTCGTCCAGCGCAACCCCGTTGATTTCCGTAATCAGGTCGCCCGGGCGCAGACCAAGCTGCGAGAACGCCTGCCGTTGCCGGCCCGGATAAACACGGTAGCCACGCTGCTTGCCGTCGGCAAAAACCGGTTGCGGGCGGATCACCTCGGTCAGCGACGCGGCATTCTGGTCTATCAGTTGCCTGACCGACGTACCCGTCCGCGCCTGCCTGGACGGCTGGGACCGTGGCCGGATTGGCTGCACCTGACCTTCGCCAAGTTCCTTGGGTAAACGCAGTGCTTCTATTTTGCCACCGCGATCCAGCAGAACGCGATCAGGGTAAACCGAATGTAGCTTGGTGCCGCTGCGCACCACGTCGCCAACGGCGAATACTTTCGTAGCGGAGCCCTGTTCGCTAATGATCGCGAGTGATTCACCGGAGTCGATGGCGCTGAGCGTGCCACTCAGAGTCAGGTTGAGGTTGGTATCGGGCGCATCGACCGGATCTGGTGGCGGCGGCGCCGCCGCGCGGGTCGCTTCTCCGAACAGATGTGCATCGATGGCTTCGCTCAGCTCTGCGCGCAGATCGCCGTCCGCGGTTGCTGCAGATGTAGTCGCCGCAGACGGAATGGCCGTGTCCGGAGCCGGTTGCGGTACGAATGACCAGGTCAGGCGCGCGAGTTGCCACGCAATGAGAACTACCAGCAAGACACTGACCCAGAAAGGCAATGAGCGGTTGGTCCCGGCCGCGAATTGCTCCGGTGTCAGATTTTTCAATTCGCCAAATCGGGCGGACAGACTCATCGGCTAATGCTCAGGGACATTGGGTGTCGGGCGAATAACATAATTTTGATTTGGTCAATGATACGGGTAGCCGCCCAGCGCTCTCAAGCTATCTTGACACTTTATAGTGCACAATGGTTGCCGATTTTTCATAAACTTACACTTGCAGTTTGACAATAACCCGCAAGGCGAACCCCGTGCACAGGAATCGATTTTGCAGCCGCGCCTGATTATTCGAGCCCTTATCAGTCTGTTGGTTCTGCTGCCGCTGGTCATGCATGTGCGGGGCGATTTGCACCAGGGCTGGCTCGAGCGGCTGGAATTGGCTAGCTACGACGCCCGTACCTGGCTCACCATGCCGCGGACCATGGACGATCGGATAGTAATCGTCGATGTGGATGAACGCAGCCTGCTTCGGCGTGGCCAATGGCCGTGGTCGCGCGACACCCTTGCCGAACTGGTGGACCGGCTCTTCGAGCAGTACCAGATATCCTTGCTCGGATTCGACATGGTCTTTGCCGAGCCCGACGCCAGCACGGGTCTCGGAACGCTCCGGGCCTGGGCAAAAGGGCCGCTCGCCGGGAATTCGCAGTTTCTCGAAATACTGGAACAGAGCCGCCCTCTGCTCGACCACGACGGTATTTTTGCGGGCTCGCTGGCTGAACGGCCGGTCGTTCTTGGCTACATTTTCCGCCGGGAAGGTGACCCCGGGGCGCAGATCAAGCTTGGCGCACTGCCGCCGCCGGTCATACCGGCTGCCGAAAATGACACAACGATTCCGTTTTATGAGGCACAGGGATATACCGCAAATCTGCCGCAGATACAGCGTATGGCGCCGGCGGCCGGATTTTTCGAGAACCCGACGGTCGATCCGGATGGTGTCTACCGGCGGGTGCCGATGCTGCAGGCGCACCGCGGTGGGCTGTATCCGTCACTCGGGCTCGCTGTATCGCAAATGGCTCTGGCCAACCCGGCTATCGATTTCGATTTCTTTTCCGGCTCCGAAGGACCCCGCGACGGGCTGGACCTGGAAGGGCTGCGGCTTGGCCCGCTGCGGATTCCGCTGGGCGCCCGGGCAACCATGTTCGTGCCATACCGTGGTGCCCAGGGCAGCTTTCCGTACGTTTCTGCAACGGACGTTCTCGATGGTACGGCTCCAAACTACCCGCTGCAGAACGCGATCGTATTGCTCGGCACCAGCGCGCCGGGCCTGAACGACTTGCGCAGCACACCGGTCGGCGAGCGTTTCAATGGTGTCGAGATTCACGCCAATGTTATTTCCGGGATTCTCGATGGCCGGCTGAAAGCCCAGCCGCATTACTTTCGCGGTCTCGAACTCATTCTCCTCGTGGCCCTCGCGATTGGTCTGACATTGCTGCTGAGCCTGGCGCCGGTCGGACTCGGCATGTTCGGATGCCTGGTAGCTGTGGTCGTGATTTTCGTTGCGAATGTATGGGCATTTGCCCGTGGCTGGGTAGTGCCATTGGCGGCATCCGAGGTGCTGGTGGCGGGGCTCTTCGTAACCCATACGGCATATGGCTATTTTGTGGAATCGCGCGGCCGGCGTGCCTTGTCGGCGCTGTTCGGTCAGTACGTGCCGCCTGAGCTGGTGCGTGAAATGGCCTCCAATCCGCGCCGCTTCGGGATGCAGACGGTGAGCCGCGACATGACCGTGCTTTTCGCCGATGTGCGTGGTTTTACCGGTATCGCCGAGGATCTCGAGCCGCCTGAACTGAGTCTGCTCATGAACGAGTTCCTGACGGTGATGACTCGCGTTATTCACCGCCATCGCGGCACGATCGACAAATACATGGGCGATGCGGTCATGGCTTTCTGGGGAGCGCCGGTACCGGATCCGGAGCATGCGCGCAATGCGATGCGCGCGGCTTTTGAAATGCATGGCGCGATGCAGTCGCTGTTGCCGCGGTTCAGAAAACAGGGTTGGCCGGAGCTCGGTGTCGGAATCGGTCTGAACTCGGGGCAGATGAGGGTTGGGAACATGGGCTCCGAGTTCCGGATTGCTTATACGGTGCTTGGCGACGCGGTAAACCTGGGTGCGCGGATCGAGAGCCTGACCCGTGAGTATGGGGTGACCGTGGCCGTGGGGCAGCAAACCCGGGAGGCGCTTCCGGATATCGGTTGTCTCGAGCTGGATATTGTCCGGGTGCGCGGCAAGGAACGCCCGGTGGCCATTTACGAGCCGCTGGGGCCGCAGGCCGAGCTCGACAACGAGACTCTCGCAATGTGCAAACGCCATGAGCGAGCATTGCAGCTTTACCGGACCAGGGAATGGGATGACGCGGAGAGGGAATTCTATCTGTTGCACCAGAGTTACCCGGAGCGGCGTATTTTCCGGGTCTATCTGGACCGAATTGCGCTTTGCCGCAACGAACCCCCCGGTGCTGACTGGGACGGGGTATTTACCCAGCGTGTCAAGTAAGATCTGGTGCTTGTCAAACCGGGTGCCAGCCCTTATATATGATCGCTCGGGTGGACGCGGCCTGCGCAGGCCCACGATGCGCCGCAGCATGGCCCCGGCTACCCGTTTTCTGTTAAAGATACGTTGACCGGCAAGCGCAAAAAGTCTTAACCGATGACCGAAGAGCAGCATAAAGCCAACCACGATCTCGCGGTCGAGGAGGCGCGTCCGAAGCTCAAGCGCCCGCCGCTTTATCAGGTCGTGCTACTCAATGACGACTTCACACCGATGGAATTTGTGGTGGAGGTGCTGGAAAAGGTGTTTGGCATGGATCGCTCAAGGGCAACTCGTATCATGCTCGAAGTCCATACACGCGGTAAGGGCGTGTGCGGCATTTACACGTATGAGATTGCCGAAACGAAAGTGGCGCAGGTCAATAGTTACTCGCGCCAGCATCAGCACCCGCTGCTTTGCACGATGGAGGAGTCATGAGCATGCTCAGCCCGGAACTGGAATTCTGTCTCAACGATGCGTTCCAGGGCGCTCGTGATCAAAGGCATGAATTTATTACTGTTGAGCATCTGTTGCTGGCCTTGACGGATGTACCGAAGGTGATCGAGATCTTGCGCTCGTGCGGATGCGATCTGGAACGCCTGCGGCGCGACCTGGCCAAGTTCATTGATGAGCAGACACCGCGACTGGACGAAGAATCCGATCAGGAAGTTCAGCCGACGCTGGGTTTTCAGCGTGTGCTGCAGCGCGCGGTGTTTCATGTTCAGTCCAGCGGCAAGAAAGAAGTGACGGCGGCCAACGTCCTGGTTGCGATTTTCAGCGAGAAACAATCGCACGCCCTGTATCTGTTGAGTTCTCAGGATGTCGCACGGCTCGATATCGTCAATTTCATATCCCACGGTTTGTCGAAAATCGGTGAAAGCACCAATACCGGCACCGAAGCGCAGGAAGCTGGCAGCGAGGGCGAAGGCAGTCCGCTGCAGCAGTTCGCAACGAATCTCAACAAGCTTGCGATTGAAGGACGAATCGACCCGTTGATCGGTCGCGAGACCGAGGTCGAGAGAACCATCGAGATCTTGTGCCGCCGGCGCAAAAACAACCCGCTTTATGTCGGAGACGCAGGGGTTGGCAAGACCGCGCTGGCCGAGGGACTGGCGCGCAAAATCGTCGAAGAGGAAGTTCCGGCGCTGCTCTCGGATTGCACGATTTATGCGCTCGACATGGGTACGTTGCTGGCGGGCACGAAGTACCGTGGCGATTTTGAAAAGCGCCTGAAGGGGGTGTTGGCGGAATTGCGCAACGATCCCGGCGCGGTTCTGTTTATCGACGAAATTCACACGGTTATCGGTGCCGGTGCCGCTTCGGGTGGCGTGATGGACGCGTCGAATCTGATCAAGCCCGCATTGGCCAGTGGCGAGTTGCGCTGTATTGGCTCGACGACCTACGAGGAATACCGTGGCATCTTCGAGAAGGATCACGCCCTGGCGCGGCGTTTTCAGAAAATCGAGGTGGGAGAGCCCTCGGTGCCGGAAACAATTGATATCCTGAAGGGGCTGCGCTCGCGATTCGAGGAACACCACGGAATCGAATACAGCGACGAGGCGCTGGCGGCAGCCGCGGATCTCGCGGCCAAGCACATAAACGACCGGCGTTTGCCGGACAAGGCCATCGACGTGATCGATGAGGCCGGCGCGAATCTGCGCCTGAGCGGGGCCGGTACCGTCGTCGATGTTCCCCATGTCGAGGCCATCGTGGCAAAAATGGCTCGAATCCCTCCAAAGAGTGTCTCAGTTTCCGATCGCGACGTGTTGCGCACTCTCGAGCGCGATATGAAACTCGTGATTTTTGGCCAGGATCGTGCGATTCGCGAATTGGGATCGGCGATCAAGATGTCGCGCTCCGGTCTCGGCGAGGAGGAACGCCCGGTTGGCTGTTTCCTGTTTGCCGGACCCACCGGAGTGGGCAAGACCGAGGTGACCCGGCAGCTTGCGCATGCACTCGGTATCGAACTTGTTCGGTTTGATATGTCGGAGTACATGGAGCGGCACACGGTGTCGCGGCTGATCGGCGCGCCGCCGGGCTACGTGGGATATGACCAGGGCGGGCTGCTCACCGAGGCAATCAACAAGAATCCACATTCGGTATTGCTGTTGGATGAGATCGAAAAGGCGCATCCGGAAGTCTTCAATCTGCTGCTACAGGTTATGGATCATGGAACCCTCACCGACAACAACGGACGCAAGACCGACTTCCGCAATGTGGTGCTGGTGATGACGACGAATGCCGGGGCGCAGGAGATGAGCCGCCCGTCGATCGGATTTACCGATCAAAACCACGCCAGCGATGGCATGGAAGCGATCCGGAAAATGTTCGCACCGGAATTCCGCAATCGCCTCGACGCGATCATCCAGTTCGATTCACTGGAGATGGATACGATCCTAAGGGTAGTCGACAAGTTGGTCGTGGAGCTCGAGGCCCAGTTGGAGGAAAAAAACGTCACTATTGCTCTCAACGACGATGCGCGGCAGTGGATTGCAGAGCGTGGCTATGATCCGAAAATGGGTGCAAGGCCGATGGCGAGAGTGATCCGTGAGCATATTCGGCGTCCGCTCGCGGAGGAACTGCTATTCGGGAATCTCACCGGCGGCGGCCATGTAACCGTGCGAGTGGGCAAGGACAACGAGCTCGAGCTGGTCGCTCAGTCGTTGATCGAGTCGGAAACGGTCGATTAGAGGACGAGCACGGCCGGAGCGCGGTCAGCGGCCGCGATAGACGATGCGGCCCTTGGTGAGATCGTAGGGAGTCAGCTCTACCTTGACGCTGTCGCCGGTCAGAATCCGGATGTAGTGCTTGCGCATCTTGCCGGAGATGTGGGCCGTCACAATATGCCCGTTCTCCAGTTCTACCCGGAATGTTGTATTGGGGAGGGTTTCGACAACCGTCCCTTCCATCGTTATCGCTTCTTCTTTGGCCATTGAGCCGGTCTAAACTCCATACGCGAACGCGGGCGCATTGTGCATACAGTCAGCGCGCAATGCAATGCCCGACCGCCGAGGCGGGTTCATCTTCGATTGATTGTAGCCAGTAATTCGCTGCTGTTCATACGCCAATCGCGCCAGTTTGCGGGCGGGAAGGCAACCGCGGTGGCTACGTTGAGAACCTCGAGAAATTCGCGCCGAGGCATATATGAGCAACCGAGGGTCTCGAGGTGCGGCGATCCGACCTGGCAGTCGATCAGGGCAAAATCCCGGTTTTCGAGGGCGATCGCCAGCGCCGCCAGTGCGAATTTTGAGCCATCGGCGATCAGGCTAAACATCGATTCGCCGAAAAAAACCGCGCCAATCGCCAGACCGTATACCCCGCCCACCAGCTTGTCCCCCTGCCAGATTTCCACGCTGTGGCCATGTCCGAGCTCGTGCAGGTCGGTGTAGGCCCGGGCCATCTCGGCGGTAATCCAAGTGCCGCTGCCGCTACGTCGTGGCCCCGCGCAATGTTGCACGACGTCGCTGAAGCAACGGTCGAAACTGATGGCCAGGTCCAGTTGCCGCAGCCGTCGCCGCGCGCGCCGGCTCAGGTGGAAGTTGCCCGGCAAAAGCACCGCGCGAGGATCGGGTGACCACCACAGAATCGGTTGTCCCGATTCATACCAGGGGAAAATGCCGTTCCTGTAGGCGGCCAGCAGTCTCTCCGCTGTCAGATCGCCGCCGACCGCCAGCAGCCCATCGGGGTCGCGCAGGGCGGTATCGATCGGCGGAAACCGCGTGGGGTCGGTCCCTAGCCACGGAATCACAGCGGCAGCCCCGGTTCTTCGACAAATCCGTTCTTGAAGGGCAACGCGCTGCGTGCGGCCTCGATATAACGATCGACGTGGCGCTCTTCCTGTCTTAACAGCGGGGTGAGCGCGTGATGAAAACGCTGCTCGGCGAGGCTGTGCATCGACCAGGTAGCACTCGGCTCGAAACCCCGGCTGATCTTGTGTTCACCCTGGGTCCCGGGCTCGAACAGCCGGAAACCGTTCTCGATGCAAATCTCGATTCCCTGGTAGTAGCAGGTTTCGAAATGGAGTGCATCGTAGTAATCGGTGCATCCCCAGTAGCGGCCGTAGAGCTGGCGTGAGCCGGCGAAAAAGATCGCGGCTGCAATCATGTCACGTCCGTCCCGGGCCATAACCGCCAGCACTGAATCGGCCATGGTGCGCCCGACCTCCTCAAAAAAACCGAGCGAGAGGTAGGGTTGCCGGCCGCGCCGCAGGAAACTCAGTGCATGCAGTTCGTACAGTTGCCGCCAGTCCTGGTTAGAAATGTCGCCGCCCCAGCGCCGCTCGAGCGTGATGCCGGCATCGCTCACCTTGCGCCTTTCGCGCCGCGTATTCTTACGTTTCTTGCTGGAAAATCCGGCCAGGAATTCGTCAAACTTCGAGTAGCCGCGATTGCGCCAGTGGAACTGGCAATCCTTGCGCCGCAGCATTCCGGCTGTTGCGAACGTCTCCAGTTCGCTCTCGAGCGGGAAAAGTACATGCAGCGATGAATAACCGCGGTCATGCGCGAGGTCCATCGCAGCTGCGCCTAGCTCCGCGCGAACGGGAGCATCTTCGGGTCGAACCAGAATGCGCGAACCGGTTACCGGCGAAAACGGAATGGCACAAACCAGTTTCGGGTAGTACAGGAGGCCGGACTGTTCGTAGGCGCGTGCCCACGACCAGTCGAATACAAATTCGCCCCATGAATCGTCCTTCTCGTACAACGGCATCGCGCCGACGATGGTGCCGGCGCGGCGCGCGATCATATGGCGTGGATGCCAGCCGGTACCGGGTCCCACACAGGCATTGCGCTCCAATGCCGCGAGAAATTCATGGCGCAGAAACGGATTGTCGTCGCCCGCGACGGCATTCCAGTCCGCGGCGGAGACCTGTTCTATCCGATCCAGGATTTCTGTTTCCATGTGCCGGTCAGCGGGCCCGAGACTCACGCGGTCTGGTCGTCACCCGCCTGCATTTCGAAATATCGGTCTGCATCGAGTGCGGCCATACACCCGGTACCCGCCGACGTAATAGCCTGGCGATAGACGTGGTCGGCTACGTCGCCGGCTGCAAAGACTCCAGGCACGCTGGTCGCCGTGGCGTTGCCATCGTTGCCGGCGGCCACCTGAATGTACCCGCCACGGAGCTCGAGCTGGCCGGTAAACAACTCGGTGTTGGGGTGGTGCCCGATCGCAATGAAAACACCGCTGAGATCGACCTGGGTCTCGGTTTTCTCGGCGTCAGTGCTCGCAACCCGCATTCCGGTTACGCCCTGTTCGTCACCGATCACTTCGGCCAATACGTGGTTCCATAGAATTGTGACGTTGCCGGCCTCGACTTTCTCGAACAGACGCGCCTGCAGTATTTTTTCGGCGCGTAATTTGTCTCGGCGATGAACGAGCGTGACGTGCTCGGCGATATTGCTCAGATACAACGCTTCCTCGACAGCGGTGTTGCCGCCGCCAATTACCGCCACACGCTGGCCGCGATAGAAAAAGCCGTCGCAGGTAGCGCACGCGGAAACCCCGCGGCCCTTGAAACGCTCTTCCGATTCGAGACCCAGGTATTGAGCGCTCGAGCCGGTCGCAATGATCAGCGCGTCGCAGGTGTATGCACCCTGGTCACCGACCAGTGTGAACGGTCGTTTGCCGAGGTCCGCTTCGTGGATGTGGTCGATCAGAATTTCGGTACCGAAGCGCTCGGCATGGCGTCGCATTCGGTCCATCAGGTCGGGCCCCATCAGGCCTTCGACATCTCCCGGCCAGTTGTCGACCTCGGTTGTGGTCATCAACTGTCCGCCCTGTTCGACACCGGTGATTACTACTGGCTCGAGGTTCGCTCGTGCCGCATATACCGCCGCGCTGTATCCCGCCGGCCCCGATCCAAGGATCAACAGCCGGCAATGCCTGGGTTCGCTCATTATGTCTCCGTCCAGTATGCTCGTTCGTCTGAGTGCTCTGCACCGATTCGCGGTCGCGAAACGGGCTAAAATCCGGCTGCACAGTCTGCCTGAAACTGCGAGAAGTTGGCCAATTTTTGCCTGGCCCGGCTGCTGCTTGGATCTGACTTGCCACTTCGGGGGGCACGGGAATCCGGGACTGCGCCAGAAATACGTGCAGTGTAGTAGCATTTTCTTTTAATATGTTCAGCTAGTTATGAATTGTTTCTTAGATACAGGATTATAATTTGTCTGCTTCGACTGAATCAGGTCCCGCGCTGCTTGGCGTATCGGTCAGGCGCGCGCTGAGAGAGGCCGCGCTTTGGGTTTTTGGGGGCATGGCCCTGATGCTGCTCGCCGCCCTGTTGTCCTACAGTTCCGATGACGGCGGTTTTGTCTCGACCGGGGGCGACGCCGATATTCGCAATCTGATCGGGCCTGTCGGCGCCTGGCTGGCGGATTTTCTGTTCGCGCTGTTCGGCCGTCCCGCTTACTTGTTTCCTCTGATGCTCGCCTACGCCGGCTGGCTGATGTTCCGGCCGCGGGCGGACGGCGAGATGTTGACCGGCAATATGCTGGCATTTCGGGCCACCGGTTTTGTGGTGACGCTTGCGACGAGTTGTGGCCTGGCCACGTTGCATTTCGCTGCGGCCGGATTGCCGGAGACCGCGGGCGGTGTGCTGGGTCAACTTGTAGGCAACGGCCTGGCCAATGCGCTGAGTTTTCTCGGCGCGACGCTGATGCTGCTGGCGTTGTGGCTGGCCGGGGTATCGCTGTTTATCGGCATGTCATGGCTTGCGGTGATGGACTACATTGGCAAAGGCGTGTTGTGGCTGGTGGAGCGTGGCGTGAACGCAATTCATCAGGCTCGCGAGGCAGTAATTTCGCGGCGCGCAAAAAAGGCTCGCAAGGAGGTCGTGCAGAAGGAGAAAAAGCGCACGGCCAAGCGGAGTCGGCCGAGGATCGAACCGGTAATCGCCTCCATACAGACCAGCGAACGGGTGGAGAAAGAACGCCAGGTG
>Ga0224504_10001006_pt1 | contig 12623 bp, 10 predicted proteins | sample SF_Oct11_sed_USG_3_FD_170160 | JGI IMG/M metagenome (GOLD analysis project Ga0224504, IMG submission 170160) | Sediment microbial communities from San Francisco Bay, California, United States - SF_Oct11_sed_USGS_24 | ecosystem: Environmental > Aquatic > Marine > Sediment | place: USA... | reverse complement strand
CCAAGCTGCCAGATGACGGCAATCAGCGAGCAGATCAGGGCCATCGCGGTCACCCGGTGCGAGCGGGTAAAAAGATAGACCAGAAGACCGCTGATGAAGAAGGCGAAGACAAAGAAGAGCACAACGCGCTTGGCGCCGTCGGCAATATCAGAGATGACCTTTGCGTAACCGATGATATTAACTTCGATCTGATCGTTCTCGATTTTTCCCCGCAGGGATTCCAGTTGATGACCAACCTCTATGAGGTCGACCTTCTTGCCCGTCTGCGGGTCGAACTCGATCAACTCGGCACTGATGATTGCAGCCGAGAAATCATTCGCTACCAAACGACCGACAATGCCGGACTTGAGAATATTTTTACGGACCTGTTCAAGGCCCTCTGCCGTGGGCTGGAAATCGGCCGGGACCACGTTGCCACCGGCGATACCATCCTCAACCACCTCGGTAAAGCGAACGTTCGGTGTAAAGAGTGAACTGACCCGACTACGATCAACACCGTCGAGGAAAAAGACCTCGTCGGTGGCCTCTTTAAGGGCGTTGAAAAATTCAGCGCTGAACATGTTGCCGTCACGGGCACGAAGGGCAACCAAAACCCGGTTGGCGCCGCCGAACTCGTTGCGATACTCCATAAACGTCTGCATGTATTCGTGCTGTAATGGCAAATGTTTGGAGAAACCGGCATCAACGTGCAGGTTGGTCAGACCGTAGCCCATGATCAGTGTGATTATGACAAATAGGCCAACGATCAGAGGACGAAGTCCGAATATTAGGTTTTCCATTCGATCAAGGAGATTGGAAATCATTGTCCGACCTCCTCTTCTATAGAGAGGAGTTTCAGGCGTTTGACACCCTGTTCACCTATCAGAATCAGGCTTTTGTCATTGGCCTGCAGAACCTTTGCGACACCGGTCCGATCGGACTGGGAGTGCAAGGTAAAGCTGATGCCCTCATCGTTGCTGACCAGAAGCGTGCCGGCCAAGCCGACTAGGACGATGCGACCATCGTGCAAACGGATGCCGTCATTGAGTGTGGCCTGGGTCCCTGAAGCAACCGGCAGCCAGGAGTTGCCGGTATCCTCTGAACGAAACAGATGCCCGCGCAGACCAAAAGCCAGAAGGCTGGTTTGCGAGAGAGGGAGGCTGCCGTAAAATGAGCCTTCATAGGGCGAGGGTAAGCTGAGCCAGGAGCGGCAGGCATCGTCGGAGCGATAAAGGTTGCCTGCTTCGGCAGTGATCAGGATTCGGCCATTAGGTGTTGCCGCCAACTGGTTGAGATGAAAATCAATTCCCCAGGACTCTTCTTCGAGACCGTCATCCCGGTCTTCGCCGACGCCATCGCCATTCGCCATAAGGGTTGCCGGATTAAAATCGAAAGGCTGCCAACTCCCGCCACCATCCTCGGTGAACAGGAAAAGGCCATAAGCGCCCACGGCGTAACCATGGGTTATATCTCTGAACCAGAGGTCGAGAATCGGTCGTTCGTCCTCGGGATCGGCATAGACCTGCTGCCAGTGGCGGCCACCGTCGCTGGTTTGTAAAATAACGCTGTCATGCCCTGCCGCCCAACCGTTGGCGGGGTCAACAAAGAACACACTGGTCAGATTCGCTTGTGTCGGCACCTCCTGCTGTTGCCAGGAAACGCCATGATCTTCAGAGATCAGGATATGACCACGCTCTCCAACGACAATGATTCGGTCTCCAATAACCTGTCCATCGAGCAGCAATGATTTCTCCGCCAGAGGCAGAATTTGACTGTTTACAGCAAGGGCAGGCTTTGGAATCAGGCAAAACGTGAGGAGGAGAATCAATCCTGTCATCAGGGTTGAACTGAGGCGTAAATGCAAAAATGCTGAAAAAAGCTTTTTCACGCAATTTCCATTCTAAAAAGTAAAACGGCCGGGCCTGAGCCCGGCCGTTTCAGTTAAGGTTTACGCTGTTAGCGCTTGCCGGAACGACGTAATGCTGAAGCTGTAAACTCCTTACCACTGAATTTTACATCAAAATTGTACATGGAGTGCTCATTGTTGAGATTAATTGCAATATAACGTCCGGATTGCAGGTCGTAATGAGTCTCAACCGTCGACCAGAAGGTCGGTACTTCGTAGTAGTTGATGCAATGACCTTCAGAAACACGCCAGAGTTGATCGCGGCTGTCATACTGGTCCATGGCCAAGATCTGCCAACTGTCTTCGTCTACATAGAAGGTTCGCCTTTTGTAGATATGACTGGTGCCTTCCTTAAGCGTTGCCTCAACCACCCAGACTCGATGAAGTTCATAGCGCAGGTAATCTGGATTCAGGTGCAAGGGAGTGAGGATGTCCTTGTACTTGAGTTTGTCGCTGTGCAACAGGTAGCTGTTGTAAGGAACATAGATCTCTTTTTTGCCAACCAGCTCCCAGCTATAGCGCTCGGGGCTGCCGTTGTACATATCAACCGTGTCGCTGGTGGTCAGGCCGTCGCCGCCCTCTTTTGGGTTATCGAAAGCAACGTTTGGAGCCCGACGTACGCGCCGCTGACCGGGGTTGTAGAGCCAGGCACGACGGTTTTCCTTGTTCTGATCAAGTGTCTCATGAACCAGCAGGATCCGGCCGGCAACACGGGCCGGAGCAAAGATCTCCTGTTTGAAGGTGGCGATGGTGTTGTTGAACTTCTCTTCCGTCATCCCTTCATGGCTGTAACGAAAATCACCCTTCTCGTTGAACTCAACCATGGTGAAATCACCACCACGGGTCATCGGCGCAAGGCCAAAGTCACGATCGAATGCATTGCCGCGCCAGCGCAGTATGTGGTTCCAGATGACCTCGACCCCTTTTTCCGGGATCGGGAAAGGAATTCCGTTGATGGCTCCGTTCACACCGTTGTCACCCTCTGCCAGCGTTGCTGTTACCGCTACGGCTTTGGTTGCATCGTAGATGCGTTGTGGCATGGCTGCACTGCGATGGGTCGGGTAGACATTCATCTTGTACGACGGGTAAGCCTCGAGCATGGCTTGTTGCCCGACTGTCAGCTTGTCGGCGTATTGACCCATGTTGTCGGCTGTAACGGTAAAGAGAATCTTGTCGGCGGCATAAGGGTCAGGATGATGCATGCCCTTCTCGTAGCCGGCCGGTGGGGTGGTGATGCCACCGTCCCAGGCCGGGATAGTTCCATCAGCGTTGCCGGCTTTTTCGCCGCCCATCGGAGTGAGGTCCTTGCCGAGTCGAGAGGCTTCGTCAGCTGAAACGGCCGCAAAGCCCTGGCTGGTCAAAAGCAGGCCGGCCATTAGAAATATCGATAATTTGCAAATTATTTTTTTCATAATTCTCCCTCCTTCGGATTAGAAGGAATACTTGATATTGAGGGCAACGAAATCGCGATCATTCAACAAATTATAGCGACTTGCACCAAAATATTCAGTATAGCTCAGGTCTGCAGACCAGGTGCTCTGGTAGCTCGCTCCAATACCATAAGTGACCGCTTTGCGATCTTCAATGAAGCTGCCTCCCGGACCCGGAGTGTTGCCATCGACGTCGTGTGACCAAGCGATCCGGGGAGAGAGGGTGATTGCACCTACCGCGTTATTGAAATCCATCTTAGCAACCGCGCGGTAGCCCCATGAGGTCGCATCTGCAAAGACGTCTGATGATTCAGCTGACTTGCCCGCATGTGCTCCTCCGGCAGCCGCCTGATCGGGATTACCTGTTACGTATGTGCCCGCCGATTCAAAGCGCATATTGCTCTTGCTGGGCATACCATGGACATGGGTCACACCCGCTTCACCCACCATTACGAACTGATCCGCACCAAAGGTCGGGCCGAAAAGTTTAGTCATGGTCACCTGTAGTTGAGAGACATCCTTCTCTTCATAACCACGGACATAAGTGTCAAGACCTAGATTCTCACCATTTGTCAGTTGATTGTCTGAAAAGGGGAACAACGGATTAATATTTCCCAAAGGGCTCAGGGCGGCCAGCAACAATTCAACATCATCAACCTGTAATGGCGCGTCCTTATGATACGAGTACTCGCCCTGCAAGGAAGCGCCGATACTGTCCAGTGCCGTATTGAAGCTGACCCCAAAAACCTTTATGTCCTCGGGGTATTCAACCTTGTATTGCGCCGTCTGTGCATACTCGTTGATGAGATAGGCCGAGGGCAATCCCGTCCGGGGGTCTCCAGCCAGCACAGCGGTCAAGGCGTTTGCAGCACCCGCAGCCGCACCCGTGGCTTCAGCAACACCAAGGGTCCCTCCTAGTGCAGCTGAGGTATTCAAAGCGGCAGTTGTCCCTTCCGCTATACTTCCAGGGACTGTATTGCCACCTTGAAGATTTGCAAAGGTTGTCGCCGCTCCCGCCGCACTGGCAAAGCCGTTTGCCGTGCCGGTGACACCGCTCAAGGTTGGCAGGCGGCTGTGATAATTTATAAAGTAAAAACCGAACTCGGTATCATTCAAACCTGGTGCGTAAACGCGCATGGCCAAACCGAACTGGCCATCGTCCGAGGGTTTTTCATCTGAACCGCGAGGAACCATCATGAAACGCTCATCGGTAACTTCAGAGGGTATAACCAGGCCTTGCCAGCTTGTTCCCAAGTCAGACCAGTCACCAAAACCGAGCAGGACCCTGTCACCACTTTCACCGGGAATGTCGTTGCTACTCCAGTAAAAACCGGTGGGGTCAATCTCGACCTTTTCCCAGTCGTACTGGTAAAAACCTTCAAAAGTCAGGTTTTCTGTCGGGCTGATTGAGGCCGAGACCATACCGACCGGCACAAGACCCTCTTTGAGTTCTGCGCCTGGAACACGCAGTTTACTAACATCAAAGGGGTTGATGATGTTAATGCCATTCTGAATGAAAGTACTTTCACCCCAACTCAGAACCTGGTCACCAACGCGAAGTTGAGCTGGCATATCACCAAGTTCGAAGTTCCCCCAGATATAGGCGTCAAGAAGTTCTGCGTCCCTACCGACCAGGTCTTTAGCGTCATCGCTCAGTTGGGTTCTTTCCCGATCTTCATCATAGTTTTCGAAGTCGTAGAAGGCAGAACCACGTAAAAAGAGGCCGAAATTGTCATACCTTAGATCCAGATCACTGGTGATCTTGGCAAGGCTGCTGAATGCGTCATCTCTATCGTAATTCAAGTTGCCGTCGTCGCCGTTAACGGAATAAGCCCTCCCGCCATTGGCCAAGCCGATAATGTCCTTGTCCTGATCTGACATCCGCCAGCTCATACCGTAGGAAATTGTACTGTCGAGACTACCCTCCACCTCGCCAAAGTCAAACTGAAACGCCGCTGCCGGAGCTCCACAAAGCATTACCAGCAACAGGGGCAGAACAACCCTTCGCCGGCCGTGACTCTTCAATCCTTGCAGATTCATCATGTCACCTCCTGATTATGTGCCGAAAACAACAAACCAATCGAAACCAGACCATAAAAAACGTCAAAGACGTTGCTTCAAATTTTTGAGGCAACGTCCTTTATACAACAATAATCATTAAAACAAAACGTTATTCTATTGACGTTTGCAACAGTAGAAAGCTGTTGTAACTTAATAACATTATTGCAGTTGTCCATTTAAAAAAGTGTATTCAGAGAGAAGTTTTCCATCTTCTGCATAGGTGTGGTAGAGGCCATCCACTTCGCCGTTACTGTAAGAGAATTCATGTTCCACCTGGCCTGAGGGAAAGAATGTTGTTGCGGGGCCATTGAGAACGCCCTGGCTATAGGTGACCATCTGTTTTGCCTGACCAGTGCCGTAGAAGGTCGTATAGACACCATCGACCTGACCTGCAACGGTCTGGTAGAGCTCTATTTTTTGGCCTTTCAGGTCAAAACGGGTGACTTCCTGACGCCCCTCTTCGAGGAGTTTGACCTGCCACTCCACGGAACCGTCGAGGCGATACCCTTCCGTTTTATTCGCTAGTCCGGCAACGTAGGTCTCTCGAGAGATCAATTCACCGGTCTCGCTATACCACCTGGCTTCACTAATGACACCCTCTTCAAAAAGATACTCCCACTTGGTCTGTCCACCGTCATAGAAACCTTTGCCTGCAGCAGAGACGGTCGAGGCCATGCTTCCGGCGGTGAAGACCAGAAACAGGAATAGCAAAAAAAGTGATCGTTTGGTCATGATGAAAATCTCCTGACATAAGGGGCCCGATCAGGCGGCCAACTGTTGTGTGGTCAATGAAAATTCCAGGCGGGCGGAGTGTGAGGAAGAGATCTCGAAGCAGGCCAGACCAGCATTTTCGAAATGCATCTCTCCCCCCTGTAATAGCTGTGAACTCAATCTCCCCAGCTGGGGCATGTGACCAACGACCAGGACGCTGCTTAGTGACGACTCTTTCTGCAGCAGATCGAGAAGCTCTTGCGGTTGGCATTGCGGCAACACGGCCTCCGTGGTCAGGATGTCACTATGCGGGAAACGCACTCCCTCAGCAATCAGGGCTGCCGTCTGGTGTGCGCGCCGTTTGGGGCTGGTCACGATCAGGTCAAAGGTCAGGCCGAGACGCTTGATACCCTTTGCGGCAGCTTTTGCCTGATCAATACCCGCCGGACTGAGTGGTCTTTCCTGATCTTCTTCCGAAGAGTAGGCAAGAGCATGCTGCATCAGATATACTTTCATAGTGAGGTGCCTTTCATAGGGTTGAGGCTTAAAGGGTGATTCAATATCACAGCTTAACCTGTTTGACAGGACTGTTCAATCATGCATGATAGCAATCGACAAAACCGGAGAGGAGAAGGGTAAAATATGATCAGAAAGTTTTTCAACGCCATACCCTGGACATTTCTGCTACCGGTGGCAATCCTTCTGGCCCTGACGCCTTTCAAGCCTGAACCCCACCTGGTTGAGAAATTACGTATGCTTGCCAATGGCCTGCTGACTCGCCCTGTGGATATCTTTGATCTGTTTATGCACGGCGGGCCCATATTACTGGTTTTTGCTAAATTTCTTATCGCGCGCAACAAGACTCCAGCAAATGAGAACTGAAGGCTAGGTAATGATAGAGTTTTTCCAACATCTGCTGATAGAGACCTGGCGGATTTTCACCGACGCCGCCCCCTATGTCATCTTCGGCTTTCTTGCCGCCGGCGTAATCAAGGCCATCGTGCCCGAAGATGCCGTCGCCAGACATCTGGGTGGTCGTTCAACCATGGCGGTTATCAAGGCATCTCTCTTTGGCATTCCGTTGCCACTCTGCTCCTGCGGTGTGATCCCGGCCGCGATCGGTTTACGCAAACAGGGAGCGGGGCGAGGGCCCTCGGCTGCTTTCCTGGTGTCAACTCCGGAATCGGGCGTTGATTCAATTGCCATCACCTGGGCGCTGCTCGATCCGGTGATGACGGTCATACGCCCCATTGCTGCGTTTATTACCGGAACCCTGACCGGCATTCTGATCAATATATTGCCGGAAGAGACAACGGAACTTGATGTTGGGCAGAATGATTGCGGATGCCAGAGCTCCAGTTGTGAATCAGAACCTCATGCAAAGGCACCTTTGCCCAGACGCATGGCTGCTGGTGTTCATTATGCCTTTGGTGAATTACTGAAAGATATCGGCGGGTGGTTACTGATCGGTGTACTGGTTGCCGGTTTGGTTGCGACGCTTTTGCCGGACGACTTCTTTGCCCTGCTCTTTGAGCATCAGGCCGCGTCTCTCGTGCTGATGTTGCTGGTGGGTATCCCTCTTTACATGTGCGCCAGTGCCTCGACTCCGGTTGCCGCAGCACTGGTTCTCAAAGGACTGTCGCCCGGGGCAGCTCTCGTCTTCTTACTGGCTGGGCCGGCGACCAACGCGGCCACCTTGACGGTTGTTGCACGTTTCTGGGGAAGAAAGGCAACCATGGTGTATCTTGCCGTGATTTCCTGTTGCTCACTTTTACTCGGCTGGCTGACTAACGAATTCTACGCCTGGGCAGGTATCGATATCAGCCGCTGGGTTGCACCGGCAGAGGATCACTCTGCCGGCGGTTGGCATACCTTTGCGGCTATTGTTCTGCTGGCCCTGATTGCAAGAGCGTTTTACCTCTCCCGCGGCAAAGCTACTTAAAGGTGTCTTCGTAAAGGTCGGCGTTGAAACCGATTACGAACTGATCCTTGATTCTGTAGGCTGGAGCCCGCAAGTTGCCACTCGGGCCCATCGCCTGATGCAGGAGAGCCTCTTTCTCTTCAGAACCCGTTGTAAAAGTCTGCACCTTCTTGCCCTTGGCGACTGTTACTGACTTTGCGGTTTTCAGTAAAGTCCAGGCCGTTTCCTCATCAATTCGGGTTTTTCTCGCATCAACAACTTCACTGGTACTCACCTGCTTTGTCTCAAGAAACTCCTGAGCATTTTTACAAGACGTTCAACCTTTTCTTAGATAGGCCCAATCGATGTTCATTTCGGTCTCCTTTTGGTTGGCCACCATGTGACTGATGGTGCGGCGAAAAGCCTATGGATGATACTTATTTCCGACCCCATGTACCGTGAGCAAAAACTGCGGCGAAGCCGGGCTCTTTTGCTACACACAGTAAAGCATTCGCCTGTTTTCACGTCGTCATGGGGAGGTCAATAGATTGTAAAAAAAATGTCATGACTTAAGGTTAGACTGAATCTGAGATGGTATCAACATCTTGTTCCAGGTTCTCGAGCTCAGCGTTGAGGACTAAAAAATACAAGGTGTGGTCCCTTAACCCCTTTTCTTTGACCTCTAATCCTGACCGGGTATAATTGGCAACACTTTATTTGTGTAGCTTTCTGAGAATACAGATTGTGTTACCCAACCAGGAAACAGGCCTTACCAGATGATCCGTAAATTCCCGATTATTATTGCTTGCGCACCAGAAGACGTTTCATATTACCGCAATTTTCCCTTGCCCAGTGAGGAACTCCAGGTTGTTCATTATGGTCATGCCTTCTGCTCAGTCCTGCTTCAAGAGATTGACCTGATTATTCTCGACTGTGGCTTTGATCCCCGACTGGGGCTGAGACTGCTGGAAGATTTCAAGGCGCGGTTCTCTAGTGTTCCCATTCTATTTGTAACTGGACAGAGCTCAGAGGACATTATCCTTCGGGCGTTCAAACTTGGTGCCCGGGATTTTTTCCAAAAGCCTCTGTCGGTATTCAATGTGCGCCGTACCACCATGGAACTGCTGAAAGCCAAACGTGAGGTGCGAGAACATCTTCGAGTCCCCAGCGTTGGCGAGAGCGAGCAGTCTGGAAACGGCGCTCTTTGCCAGGTCGGCGTCCTTCAGCCTGCTATCATGGAAGTAGTTTGTCACATCGAGTCAAATTATCAGAAGGCGATCAGCCTGGACCAGATGGCCTCACTGGCCAGCATGAGCAAGTACCATTTTGTCAGGCTCTTTAGACGCGAGGCCGGCATGAGTCCAGTTCGTTATCTAAAGTTCGTACGCATACAAAGAGCCAAGGAGCTGCTCAAGAGGGCAGATTTGTCCGTGTTATCAGCCGCGCATCGGGTCGGTTTCCAGGATGTAAGCAACTTTAATAAAAATTTTAAAAATATCGAAGGCTGCACACCCAGCCAGTATCGCGCAAGGCTGTTCTGATTCTGTTGCTAGTAGGTGCTTTCTTGTAGCTTCCCGTCTCCTCTTTTTGGGATTAAAAGCAATTATCGCCAAGACATAAGCAATTGCTGCCATGACGCCTTCTCTAATAAAGGGTATTATTCTCCTGTTTTGAGACGCTTCCTGTTCGTCAGCGTGACTTAAGTCGAGCTAAACAGGTTTTGTTTCACCCAAAATTATCTCGGTGTTGGTTATTTAAACCGCCCGGCAATGTTACTTTCGGAGGTGTAATGATGAGAAGGGTTCTTTTGCTGTCGTTGTTGTTTCTCAGTTGCTTTGTCGCTTATGGCTTTACCGCCGACGTTGTACCGTCGACTATTGATCAGCCGGGTACTCAACCTCAGGATGTCGGTAACCTTGAGTCGCCAGATAAGTGCGACAATTGTCATGGCGGTTACAATACTGCGACCGAACCCGCTTTCAACTGGCGAGGAAGCATGATGGCTAACGCCGGCCGTGACCCGATTTTTTGGGCCACTCTGGCAATCGCCGAACAGGATTTTGAGGGAGCCGGCGATCTATGCATCCGCTGTCACAGTACAGCCGGCTGGCTGGCCGGCCGCTCCACCCCGACCGATGGTTCTGGTCTGGCGGCGGGAGATTCGGATGGAGTGGAATGCGATTTCTGCCACAAGATGACCGATCCGAGCAATACCGATCCGATCCTTCAGGGAGTTATGAACGATCCCTTTATAGCCAACGAACCGCTCAGTGGCGAGCCCTTCTACGGAAGCGGGATGTCGTCCATCTGGGGCGGGTCAGAAAAGCTCGGCCCCTACAGTGATGCCGAAGCACGACACCAGTTCATGAAGAACGACTTTATCCGGTCAGTCGATTTTTGCGGGAGCTGTCACGATGTCTCCAACCCGGCGGTCGGTAATCTGGCCCATAATTTTGGTGCCCAGCCGGAATTCCTTGAGACAGAAAGAGGAAACCTGCATCAGGATATTACGACGGACGAAAGCCCCAAGGATTATTCGAACAAAACTGCCTTCAACAACAAGCCCTACCAGTACGGTGTTGTCGAAAGAACCTTTAGCGAATATAAGGCTGGTCTAGTTTCCCAAACCCTAGTTGATGATTATCCCAACCTGCCTGCTGATCTGCAGGGCGGGGCCCTCAAGGCAATCTATGATGCGGCGACGGATTTCGGCACCAAGAGTGGAAACTACGCCGATGGAGATCCCCGATATTACAGCTGTCAGACCTGTCATATGCGCCCGGTCTTCGGCCAGGGTTGCAACAAGAACCCGCCGTTCCGCGACGACCTGCCCCTGCATGACATGACTGGCGGCAACTACTGGATGCCGCAAGCAATCCAGTACCTCGACACCAAGGACAAGCTACGTCTTGGCGGCGGCCTGAGTAATGTACAGTTGGCGGCCCTGGATGCCGGTTCGCTACGGGCTAAGCAGCAACTGAACCTGGCCGCATCGCTGACGGTCGATAACAACGCACACACGGTTAAGGTGGTTAACCATACCGGCCACAAGCTGATTTCCGGTTACCCCGAGGGGCGGCGTATGTGGCTGAGAATTACCTGGAAAAACAGTGCTGGAACCAAGCTGCGCACCGATGGTGCTTATGGGCCGCTCTTTGATGGCAATGGTGACGCGGTCATGGTTCAAAACCCTCTAAACGGGCAGATGGTACAGGTCGAGTCGATACTTAACCTGGACGACCCGAACACCAAGATCTATGAAGCTCATTATGGTATTGATCAAGAATGGGCTGCAGCGATTGCGGGTCTTTATCCCAATGACCTTGCCCTGAGCTACGACCGCTATACCGGCGCTGTCGTCCACAGAATCAGCGAGCTGGCAAGTCAACCGGCGGGGACCCAATACGAAACCTTTCATTTCGTAATCAATAACGTGGTACACAAAGACAACCGCATCCCACCATATGGGATGGACGCCGAAACTGCGCGGTTACGCAACGCCTTGCCGGTTCCTTCCGACCAGTACAACGGTGCATCGGGAACCTATGATTACTTCGATAACGTATCCCTGAATCCACCTCAGGGAGCCAGCAGCGCGACGATTGAATTGCTTTACCAACCGACCAGTTGGGAGTACATTCAATTCCTCGCTTTGGCCAACAATGGTAGCGACCCGGCTCAGGGTGGCAACGCTTTCCTGGGTATGGAAGGCGAGTACATGCTCGAAGCATGGCTGGAAAAAGGCATGGCTGCGCCACACGTGATGGCCACGGCGACCTGGGGCAATGTCACCCAGCAGTGCCAGTCCACCACTCCGACCCTCGACACAGCCACCCCAGGCAACGCTGAAGTCAGCTTGACTTGGACGCCAGCACCCGACGACGCCGGCGACGGCTATAATGTCTACTATGACCAGGCCGGGAAGGCGCTCTCTGTTGCCGACGCAGGCCAGGCCAGCACATACACAGACCCCGGCCTGACCAATGGTTCCGAATACTGTTACAAGGTCACTTCCTATACCACCGCTACTACTGATACACCTGGTTGCGAATCCGCGGCCAGCAACATCATCTGTGCCGTGCCGAATAATCTGGGCCAGGCCAAAGTAGGGGCGAGCCTGGCCACAGGTCGATATGAAACCACCGGAAAGGGCAAGAACCAAGTAATCACATTCGTTACCACCTCCTCTTTTTCCGTTGGTGATGAAGTAACCATTCACGCCACCGTCCTCGATGATGCGACAGGACTCCCTGTTCCCAATGCGACGGTTAATATCGACATCACCGGCCCGCAGGCTGCCTCCTTAACCACCGGGCCAAGCGATGGCAATGGTGTTACCGAGGTGATCTGGCAAACGCAGGCACCCAATCGAAAAGGACAGGGAGGTACGACGCCTGGCAGTTATACAGCAACGACCACCGATGTGACGGCCTCTGGTTATACCTGGGATGGGGTCATGACGGCCACCGCGTTTAACCTGCAATAATTCAAGCTAAATGGTTGCCGGTGACAATAACTGGTGACACCTAAAGATGAGAAACGGGGACAGATCGATGATCTGTCCCCGTTTTTTGGGTTTTCTGCAAATCTAATGGCCTCAAGACAATGCAAGGAGAAAAAAGGTCCCCAAACTCTC
>Ga0224504_10001005_pt1 | contig 12632 bp, 10 predicted proteins | sample SF_Oct11_sed_USG_3_FD_170160 | JGI IMG/M metagenome (GOLD analysis project Ga0224504, IMG submission 170160) | Sediment microbial communities from San Francisco Bay, California, United States - SF_Oct11_sed_USGS_24 | ecosystem: Environmental > Aquatic > Marine > Sediment | place: USA... | reverse complement strand
TGGACCAGGTCATTGCCTATGTTCGGCGCGTGAAAGCCTCTGCGACTCAACCCGTGACGGTTGCGGACAATTACGCGTGGTGGATCAACGACGGCGCACCGCTGGCGACAGAGGTCGACTTCCTTGGCGTGCACACGTACCCGCTCTGGGAGCAGAAGTCGATCGACGAGGGACTGTCATTCTCGATAGAGAATATCGAAGACGTGCACGCGGCCTTGCCAGACAAGCCAATTGCTATTCTCGAAGCCGGCTGGGCTACGACCGCGGTCGAGTTTCCCGACCAGGCAAATGAGGCAAATCAGCTGCGCTATTACAGTGAACTCGAGGCATGGTCGAAAGCGGTGAATGTTACTGTGTTCTTCTTTGAGGCATTCGATGAGCCGTGGAAAGGCGACCCGAACAATGCCGACGGTGCCGAAAAACACTGGGGCCTTTTCAATGTGGACCGAACGCCCAAACTCGCTGCCGGGCGCCACGAGAAGCACTGACATCCAATGAAGAGTGCTACCCCGGCCTCATTGCGTGGTCTGCGCACGTTTTGTGTTGCGGCCCGCTACGAGAGTTTCAAGGCGGCTGCCGATGAGTTGTTCATTACGTCATCGGCGGTGAGCCAGCAGGTCAAAGCCCTCGAAGCGGAACTCGGACTAAAACTGTTCGAGCGGGGCACGCGGGAGCTCAAGTTGAGCGAGCATGGCCAGGCATTGTTTGCGGAGCTGAGTCCGTTGATCGATCAACTGGATGGCGTTGTAGCGGATTTCAAGACTTCCGGGCGGCGCAAGAAGTCAATCCGCATCTCCGCGCAGCCATTTTTTGCGAGCGAGTTCTTCATACCAAGGCTGAGCGAGTTCACGGCATTGCACCCTGAGATCGAAATCCAGGTGGGTACCAGCGACGAGGCGTCGGAAAAACTGCCGGCTGACGCGGATCTCTCGATTCGCCTGTTTCGAGAACCACCTGCGGGCACGCGGTCCGATGTTCTTTTCCCCCTGCGCATGGTGCCCTCCGGATCTGCCCAATTCAGGAAAGACCTCGAAGTCAATGACGAAAAGATCGTCAGCGATTTTCCCCTGATCGTGCACGAGGCCCGGCCCAAGGCCTGGGCTGAATGGTCCAAAGTGTCGGGCATCGATTTGCCTGACAATCCCAAGGTCACGCGTCTGAGTTCGATGATCGCGGTCGTCCGGGCGGCCGAGCAGGGCATCGGCGCAGCGCTCGTGCCGGTTCCGCTCGCGGACCAGTGGTTCAGGCAAGGCACAATCGTGCGGTTGTTTGAGCACGCGCTCGTAGCCGATTTGTCCTACTTCCTTGTTTCCCGCAAAGATCGGGCGGCCAATGAGGCTCTCGCATTACTGCGTCGCTGGATCCTCGAGCGATTCGCTGAAAAGCCTTAGATTTTCTTAACTCCGAACTGATTTTTTTTCGTTTGTCGGCGGCAAGCGAGAGCTTTACCTTGTGCATCGACGGCAGGGTGGTGGCGCCCGGCCGGTCCTTCGACATTAGTTGCTATATGGAGGTAAGACTATGAAAAAGAAGGAAATTGGAAGGCTGGACAGATTCGCATTCGCGCTAGGGTCGGTCACGCTCATGACACCGTTCTCGGCGATTCCGATCATCCCTGGCGATCGCATCAACGCGGCATGGGACGAGCGCCTCGCCGCGCGAGAGCCCGTGCCCGACTGCCCCCTGGGCCAATCGCCCATCAGCTGCGCCGTTTGATCAACCCTTCAACATACTCTTTAACGCAGCAGTCGGCGGTCACTGGTATGAAATTCTGTGATCAGCTGAGAAGATCTGACTTTTGACTTGAGCGGAAACATCGGTCTGCGCGAGGCAGTCAATATCGATCGCTCGTCTTTTTGCCTGGCATTGATCTGGCCGGGCGAACACCTGAGAATGTCGTCAATTACGACAACGTGGCGCCCACCGATGGCAGCTACGGCGCGCATCGAAATTTTTGAATTTCCTCATGATATGAATATTGACAACAGAGTGGTCGCTATGGCGGTAACGGATAAGCTCAACAGCATGAACAGAATCTGTAGCGTGCTGGCGCTCAGTATCGTCTTACTCGGGTCGTATATAAGTTCGGCGAACGCCGCCGATGTGGTGACGACCTACAAGGACGACAACGGCTGGAAGCTCCAGGTCAATGGACAAGACCACTACATCAAGGGTGTGGTCTGGGGCTATTCGCCGAAGGGCCAGAACTACTCATACAACCTTTGGGGCGAATCTGACGACTTTATTAGCAAAGTCCTCGACTACGAGTTCACGCTGATGAAAGCCGCGGGCATCAACACGATTCGCAGCTTCAGTTTCGTGCCGCCGAAGTGGGTGACCTACGTCTATCGCGAATACGGCATCATGACGGCAATCAACCCCCTCATGGGCCGTTACGGTTACAACATCGGTGGCAAATGGGTGCCGTTTACAGATTACTCGGACCCTCTGACGCGGGCGACGCTCAAAGCAGATATGCTGGAGATCGTCAACGAGTACAAGGACGTTCCGGGCGTGATCATGTTTGCTTTCGGCAACGAAAGTAACTACGGACTGTCGTGGTCCGGCTTCGAGATCGAGAACCTGCCGGAAGGCGAACAGAATACGGAGAAGGCTCGTTACCTATACAGCCTTTTCAACGAGGTGATCAAAGAGGGTAAAGCGATTGCGCCCACTAAGCCGTTCACCATCGTCAACGGCGACATCCAGTACATCGACCTGATCGCGGAGCTTTGTCCTGACCTGGACCTGCTTGGCAGCAACGTCTACCGAGGCGAAAGCTTTACCAGCCTGTGGAAAGACGTCGATGAAAAACTCGATTTGCCGGTCGTCTTTTTCGAGTTCGGCAGTGATGCATTCAATGCGCGGGAATACCGTGAAGACCAATTGTCGCAGGCCAAGATACTGAAGCTGCAATGGCAGGAAATGTACAACAAGGCGTACGGCAACGGTGAAGAAGGTAACTCGATCGGCGGTTTCGTCTTCGAGTGGCGCGATGAGTGGTGGAAGTACCTGCAGGAAGAAAACCTGGACGTGCAGGACAACAACGCATCATGGTCGAACCAGGCCTATCTGTTCGATTGGGCTGAAGGCCAGAACAACATGAACGAGGAGTGGTTCGGAATTACCGCGCTCGGTAAGAAGAATGCGGATGGTGTTTACACGGCGCAGCCCAGGACGGCTTACTACGTGTTGTCCGAAATTTGGGCTATGGATCCCTACACGCTCAAGAAATCGGCCTTTAACCAGGCGATCAGCGAGATCAACTTGGAAAACCTGGGGTCGAAGGACAAGGTCCGCCAGGTCAAGAGTGATAACACGGAATAGGAGAGCAGGTTTAAGAACCTGCGCTCGCTGATGGGACCGACCGGGGCCGCGGCACTCGAATTATGGGTCCGGGGCGAAGAGCGGCGCCTATTTCGGCGCAGGCCCTGTGGACTCCCTTATCAGGATAGCGCCGGGCACGATTTCGAGGCCCGGGTCGCGCGGTTTTCCACGCACACCCTCAATGAGGGCCATGGAGGCAAGCGCGGCCATTGTGCTGAGCGGCTGGCGAATCGTCGTCAGGGACGGATAGATCTGCTGTGCCAGTGCTATGTCATCACAGCCTGCAATAGAGAGTTCATCCGGTACCTTGATGCCCTGCCGTGTCGCGACCCTGAGCACGCCAGCGGCCATGTCGTCGTTTGCCGCGAATATGGCCGTCGGACGCGGACGCATGCGCAGCAGTTTTTTCGCACATTCTTCGCCAGAGCCGATCGAGTTGTCACCCTCGGCAACGAGTTCCTCGAGATAGGGTAGCCCGGACTCTCTGAGCCCATCCCTGTAGCCATCAAAACGATTGCCAACAGCTTTATGCTGCTTGTTGCCCTTGATGAAAGCGATTCGGGTATGCCCCTGGCTGGCCAGGTAGCGGGTCATCTCTGCACTGATTTCGCGATCGTTGGTCGCGACCGAGAATTCTTTTCCATTGCCGGAACCATGCGCGAGGCGCACGCATGGTGTGCCGGTGTCGCTTACCGCACGGGCAATCTTCGGCATGTTCGACAGCGGCGCAGCGATAATGATTCCGGACGGACGAACTTGCTCAATCAGGGCACGAAGTTCGGTGCCGACTTTTCTGTCTCGATAATTGCATGGGTGAATTAGCAGTTCGAAACCGGCCTTCTGGCAGGCGCTCAATGCACCCTGTTGCATATTGATGATGTAGCCGGCACTCGGTGCTTCGTAGTAGCTCGGATCGTCATAGATGAGCACGATCAGTCGTGCGCGCAGGGCAGCGAGATTCTGCGCCGACGGGTTGGGTCGATACTTGAGCTGTGAAATCGCCTTTTCGACTTTCTTACGCGTTGAGTCGCGAACGTTTGGCTCGCGATTCACAACACGGGAAACTGTTTTGATTGATACACCCGCTAGTGAGGCGACGTCGTTGATGGTCGGTCTGGGCATTCGTATTCTTCTTATCCGCCGGGTTATCGGTGCCGCTAAACTAGTGCGCGAATGATAGCGCTGTCAATAAGCCGGTTCATTACTGGTGGTATTTAGGACGGCCATCCTTGTCCCAGAGTCCCCAGTAAGCCCCGACGTCGCCTTCCGCACCGACCTTCCAGGACTCATCGAAAGAAGAGAAGTAGAAGATCTCGATATCTTCGGCCTCGGCCCACCTGCAAGTGTCGACAAAATATTTGATCGCGTTTTCGAATGACGGCGCGGCAGCTCCCTCGGCCGATCCTATATTGGGCCAACCGGTTTCACTGACAATAACGCGTTTGCCGTTGGCAACGCTTTCTACACGCCGGTACATGTCTTTCATGTACAAGAGGGCGTGTTCGGCCGGGCAACCTTCCCAGAACGGATAGCAGTTGGCCAGGAGCACGTCGCAAGCCTCGGTAATTCGGGGATGGTCCACGAACTCGAAGTAGGCATCTACATAGCCGACATCGACGTCGGGCGCAGCTTTTTTCACGCGGCGTACATAGTCGAGTAATTCGTCCTCGGTCAGGTCGCCTCGTAGCAGAACCTCGTTGCCGACCGCGAGAATATTCGCATCTCCTTGGTTCGCAATCCTGATCGCATTTCCGAGTTCAAGTTCGTTGTGTTCACGATCGTTGTCGAGCCAGACGCCGACCATGGTTTTGAGGCCCTTTTCCTTCGCAATGGCAGGAATAAGTTCATGGCCTTCGGTGCAGGAGAAGGAGCGAATCCACCTGACGTACGGCTCGATTATTGCGAGTCTGTCCCGAATCTGAGTTTCTTTAATTATGGTTCCGGGTCCCTCGCCCTCGATATACGGACTAAACGAGAGGCCGTGAATTTTTGACTCGAGAATTTTTCGAACGAGTGCGCGCAGATCGTCTGTTGACAGGGTTGAAATATCGATCCCTGCGAGTGATAGCCTGCGCTTGTAGTAGTTGGACATTGAGATTCCTTGCCGAATTAGTCGCCGAACAGCCGGCTTGCTCCAAAGGTGGCTACGATTTTCCGAACTCGGCCGCTGCGCTGAAACAATTCGGCGCTGATGTCGCTGGGAAGATTGAGGTCGGCGAAACCCGACTGGGTGCCGTCGTCGAATTCCACGACAAGTCCCGCGTCCGCGTTGTCGTCGAGTACGTAGACGACGGGTACCTGGCACCAGGTAAACCCGAGACTCGATGCCGGCAAAGTAAGTGTTTGCCAGCTATTACTGATGTCCAGGTAGCAGAGCGATTTCGGCTCGACACTGAATTCCCGCGCACGCAACAGTGCAGGCTCTATCGATATCGCGCCATTTCGAACGCGTACGCCAAGTTCACCAAAACGGGTCAGTATCTCTTCCTTGACCTGCCCTGTCATGCCGGGCTGCTGTGCGCCGGCATGCTTCGGCGTGTGCGAGTAGGGGTCGGTCGGAAACGCACCATAGTCGGCGGGCGATTTATTGAAGCCGATACCAAAGCGCACCCGGTAATAGAGGTCTCCAAGTCGTTTCAGCGTTGCATGATCAGGTCCGCTGTCGAGTGCGTTGAAATAGCTCTCTTCGATTGTCAGCATGAGTTTGGCGACCATGTGCCAGTAAATCGATCCCAATCCTTCGAACCCGAACATGGTGCCGGAGCGTCCCGTGAACGACTTGTGGTCGAACACGGCCTCAAAGAGTTCGAGTATTGTTCTGCGAGTTGCGGAATCATTTTCAGCATAGTCGTCGCCGATCGCATCAAGCGTCGCTTCGACATCTCCGGCGTTCGTGAATTCCGCGCTAAAGCGGACGAAGCCGTCGGCATCCTTTAGTACGACACGCTCATCACCGGCTTCCAGCATCTGGCTTAGCAGTGGTATCACCCGGACCTGATCTTCCGCGACGCGATTTCTCTCGAGGAAGTCGGGCAGATGCCGGTCGGGATAAAGCATGAAGCTTTCCTGATCGTCGCGGTAAATATCGCTTGCAAAGAGCGCATCGAGGACGTCAGCAGCTTCGACAGCACCGATCGCCCCTGAGCCCAGGACGGCTACCTGCCCTTCCAACATCGGGTAAAGCTCGTCGATACGTAACGCGTCCTCGCCGAAATCGGCGACGTTGTAGGCATGATAGAGGCCGTCTTCACGACGGTTTGCCGCGATACTGTGATCGGTGATTATGAGCGCATCTTCGAGCAGGTCCAGAATGTCGCTAATCTCGAGGTCGCGAGAACCGGCAAATCCGCCGGCGTTGTATACCGCCTTGCGATAGTCGCTCGAGACTTGCCCGAGTTCCGCGAGCGAACCGAATCGTACGTCGTCGTCGACTTGACCATTGCCTGTTGCGGATCGCACCTGGGACAGGGCGCTTGCCGTACCCTCGAGCCACCGGCCTACCTCTGCGGATACTGCAAAAGAGCCCGGCTCGTCAGCCAGCAGGTCGCGCAGGAAATGCATATAGCGCCGCATATGGTAGAGCGTCACCATGGAGAGACCCTGTCCGACCAGCGCGTTGTTTGCATCGTTCCATTCGGGCCGCTGCGTATTGAGCCAGATACCGCCGTCGATGACGAGGTTGCCGAGCTTGGCGAGCAGCGGTACGAGCAGCTTCTCGAGCAGGTTGACCTGGTAGACCTGGCCGTCTGCATCGAGAACCAGCTTGCCATCGGCGCCGATATCCTCGGCCCGCTTGTCGATCAACTCGGCCTGTAACTCATCGAAAATTACGGTGTGTTTCGGATCCTCGATGAGATTCGCGAATGGTTTTATTCTGTACGGCACGTTTGCATAGCTGAACAGTGGTTCACGCAACAGACGGCGCAGCCTTTCCGGGTGGAAGCTGCGCGATAGTTCGAGCAGTTTGAGCAGATAGATGATCTGGTGATCGCCCCAGTAGCCGATGTAGCTCCACGGGTTGTCGGGTTCCTCGACCTCCCAGTCGATGCCTTCCTTGGTAATACGGTAAGGGTTGTAGCCGTCAACCGTGGAGGCGTTGACGAATTTGGCGATCATGTTTTCGACGAACTCGGGATAGCTGAACGCCAGCGCTTCCCAGTTCTGGAAAATGTCGCGCCAGTTGCCCTGATAAGACAGCAGGCTTTCGCCATTCTCGTCCTTAAGACGGATCTCGAAATGATTCCAGGGCCGACTCGGGTCACCGTGGCGACGACCAAACGTAATCGGCAGGTATTCGCATGCGATTCGCCTCAGCTGAGGGTCGCCGCATTCATCGATGGCCGATAGCAGGTCATTGAACCTTAGGCGCTCGGGCAGGGTATCGAGAATGGCGCGATTACGTTCGAAAACGAGCTTGTTGAATTGTTTGATCGTGCGGCGGAAGTCGCGGGACGACACGTTGTACTGATCATCGAAGATTCCGCCCCGCAACACATTGAACAGCACGTTGGCATAGTGATGCACGGATACTCGCTCTTCAGCAGTGGCCTGAAAGCCGTCCGCCGCGGCCATGATTCTCGCCAGCTTCTCGGAGCCCTCTGCAACGGAAGCCTGGATGTCGGTCGCGACTTGTTCCGAGGTGCCGAGTTCACGTCGCAGCGCGACCACATCCGCCTGGCTCTGCTCGGTATCGAGAACAATGTCCCACGTACTGCAGTCACCAGCCGCGAGTTCGCAGGTGTGATTGACGAAATAGGCGCCGCGTATGCCACGCTTGTGATTTTCCTGCTTCAGGTCGGCGCCATATCGGAAGCCGTTGAGTTGATCAGCGGAGATCATGATCTTTTTCTCGTCGAGCCCAACGCTGAAAACCGTGGTTGCCTTGAGGGATTCGCAGGGTTCGGCACGATCGCTGATGCCCGAGTACAACGTCAGGAATGCCAGCCCGGTCGACTCATCGAGTTCCGTCCATTTATAGGCGTCAACGAGATTACTGGAGTTGGTTTGCGTAAAGATTGGCGTACCCGCCGGCAGGATGTTCTGCACACCATCGACGACTTCGATGTGCCGTGTCGCATCGCCGCGGTTTTCGAGTTCACTGTGACGTACAAAGCCGAATTTGGCGCTCGTGGACCACGTATACCGAAAGACGAGATCGAGATCGTGATTGACCTCCTCGTAGCAAAGCTTGTTGCCAAGGGTGTTCTTGTAGAGATTGCAACTGGTCGCGAACGCGCCTTTCTTTTCGAGATTAAACGGTTCCCAGTACAGGGCATTTGAGCCTTTGCCGACTCTCAGGATCGTCCGCGGGCCTGCGCTGTTTGCGTTGTCGTGCAGCTTGTCGACAGTGGTGTATGGAAACAGAGCTATCTCGGGTGATACGCGTCCGGCCGTCAGACCTCCGCTTGACGATGCGAACAACCAGTGATCGTAGGCCGAGACTACGCTCATAAAGAACGGCGCCATCCGCTCTACATTGCGGATGACGAAATAGCGCTCGCCCGCAAAGTCGAGAAAACTGCCGTCGACGGAATCCGCAATAGCCGGCCCGACCTGCAATCCCGGGTCCGGAGAAATCACACTATTCATCAAGTATCACCTCGCCGAAGAGACCCGCATCAATCCAGCCTCTGTCCTTTGGCCCGGTCGGAACTGATTCGGAGCCAATAAAATTTTCACGCAGTTCGCTGCCGTCGTTGTCGCAGTACGCGATCATGAGACCGAGTACCTTGCCCGCCACCAGGCGAACAGGCTTATTGTGTATTGCATCGTCCACATAGGAGTCGTCGTAGACGTCGATAGCGACTTCCCATATCACGGTGTCGCCATGTTGCCGCCAGCGGCTTTGCGTATGGTGCGAGTAGTTTCGAGCGTTCTTGTCCGTACCGATATCAATTGCCTGGTTGTCCAGTGACATGTGATAGGCGAAAGCGTTGTGATTGAACTGGTGGTCACCGCCCGAAAAGTCCTCGTCGATAAATATCTCGAGGCAGTCGTCATCCCAATACTGGACAAGCGGGTCGCGGTGAGAGTCAAACAATATATCGTCGACGATTTCGACGAGAATGTAGATTCGTTCACTTGTCCAGACCATCTTGTACCGACCCGTAAAGTCGGCGGCCGTAAACTCCGGCCCGAGCCATCGATACTTGATGTCTTGCCAGGTTGCACCGTCCCAGGCAGCATCTGACGCGTCGCCGTCGATCACGGGTGCAGCCGCGGCATGCCGTGCGTGATAGGTGGTGCGCCCTTCGAGGTGTGCAGGACTCGCGCACGCCACGCACGCGAGCAGCACTGTCATGACGACACCAGTCCACGCTGCGCAGCAATGGCCTCTTTTTGTTCTGACGATTGGATTCATTGGCTTTAGATCGTCTGCATTCCCCTGATTTTCTTATTGTTGTGGTTTTTATTAGTGGCCCACACTCGCGTGCGCAATCCACCTGCTATATTATTGTAGACGCTATTGACAGCGCTGTCATCATGTTTTGTAGAGGATTTGACGAATCCGTGCCGGATTTGTAGTGCGAGCAAACTGAATTGAACAACACATTACATAGGACCATTCTGATCGTGGCGATTGCGATACTTGCGGGAGGGTGTAACTCGGACGAGTCGAGTACTGTCTTCGAATGGGCCGTCAACGTCGGCGGACCGGAGTATACCGGTGCCGACGGAACTCGGTACGTCGCCGAGGAATTTGTCAGCGGCGGCAATGTGGGAGCGCTCGACGACATTCTCGGGTCACAGGACCCGCAGCTGTATCAAGGTTATCGCGAGGGCGATATCCGAATCGACAGGCCGATCGCAAATGGCACGTACGACGTGACTTTCCATTTTGCCGAGCCGGCTGAGATCGGAGACAGGGAGCGATTATTCGACATTATCGTTAACGGCCGGCGAGTGCTTCGCGAGCTCGACGTCAAGGTATCGCGCGACGGCAAGATCAGGTCCGCGCTCACCGTGACGATTCCGAATATCCAGGTCGCGAAAGAACGCCTGCGAATCGAGTTCGCGCCGACGGTCCGCGAGCCTGTGCTCAGCGCGCTGGTTGTACGCGGCAGGTCGAGTGAGCCCGATAAATGGCAAATGGTCTGGAACGATGAGTTCGATCGCGATGGCTCGCCTGACCCAGAACGCTGGAATATTGAAGAGTGGCCGGCGCGCGTTGTTAACGACGAGGATCAGGCGTATACGTCGCGCCCCGAAAACGTCCGGGTCGAAAATGGCCAGCTCGTCATTGAGGCTCGCAGGGAAAATCTGGAAGATGCGCGCTACACGTCGGCGCGTATGCAGTCGCAGGGAAAGGGCGATTTTCTCTACGGCCGTTTCGAAGTCAGGGCGAAGCTGCCGCGTGGCATGGGAACCTGGCCGGCGATCTGGATGCTGCCGAGCGATCCGTTCACCTACGCGACAACGTGTTCGGATGATCCGGACTGGCAGGGGAGTGCCGACTGCGATGCATGGCCGAACTCAGGCGAGATAGACATCATGGAACATGTCGGCTACCAGATGGGGCACGTGCACGGCACGGTTCATACCAAGGCTTATTACTGGGCGGTCTGGGAGCAGCGCAAAGGACGTATCATCCTCGACGATGTCGATGAGGCGTTTCACGACTACGCGCTTGAATGGTCTCCGGAGCGCATCAACGTGTACGTGGACGACACCCTCTACTTCACCTACATCAACGAAGGCAGCGGTTGGGAAACCTGGCCTTTCGACCGCCCATTCCATCTCATTCTTAACATTGCCGTGGGCGGCATGTGGGGACGATCTGGCGGCGGTATCGACGATAGCGTCTTCCCGCAGAGGATGCTCATCGACTACGTGCGGGTATACGAGAAGATGCCCTAGCCAGGTGGCGCGCTGTCCGCAAGGTGGCGCGACACCGCCATGGTTCGGGCTACAAGATCGTCCAGCGACAACTCATGTAGCCCGGCGAGGTTGACGCCAACGCGGCCTGCCCATGGCGTGGTCCAGTGTTTTGGGATCGGCAGTCCGGTCAGGCCAAACAGACCACCGACGGTTGCCCCGTTGCAATCGGTATCCCAGCCCGCGGTTACGGCATTGCCGATTGCCGCACTGAAATCCTCATGCGCTGAACTCAGAGCCCATACAACGACCGCGAGATTGTTCAGGGTATGCACGGGAGACATGCCGGCAAACTCGGCGTGAAGTTGTTCAACGGCATTTTCGGCGACCGCAAGACTGAATCCGAGTTTGACGGCATGCGCGGCGCCGCTATTTTCGGGAATGTGTCGCAGCGCGGTTTTGACGGCTTCGCCAATATCGGCCGTGACAGGTATCGCAGCGCCAAGGGCCGCAACGAATGCTGCGCCATGCACGCCATCATTACGATGCGACAGCGAGGCATCACGTGTCGCCAGGTCGGCGGCGAGCTCGGGCCGACCAGGACAGACCCAACCGTACAGGTCGGCTCGAATCTGTGCACCGATCCATTCGTTCCAGGCGTTGTCGGAACATTGGGCCAGATCGAAGCCGGGTTCGGCACCGTTCACGAATTCGTCGGCCATTTTGCAAATTACGGTTTTGTACGCTGCCCGTTCGGCCGTCCAGGTTGCGCCAGCGGGCAGTAATCTGATCCAGGCGCGTGCGACATCTTCAGTCGTCAGCGCGGCGCCATGGTTTTCGAGCAACATCAGGGCGAGCACGGTGTAGTTGATGTCGTCATCCGGTTCGGCGCGCCGGATATGACCATGGCAGCAAAGCTTGATGTCGCGCTCATCTGGTGTACCTGCAAGAAAAGGGACATAGTCGCGTAGTGGCATTGCATTGGCCCGCCGCAGGTAGGAAAGCAGGCCCTCGCGTCCCTTTTTGAAGGACAGGACTTCGAGTGGCTTGCCAAGCAGGCATCCTGATATACGACCTTGCCAGGCACCGCGTAGGCGAGATGTTTCTGCGAGCAGGGAAGGCATCAAGCGACTCCAAAAAAGAGGTTTCTAAAAGAATTATGTATCAAAAACAGCTATTTCCCGCTTTTCTGATTCAAAACCCGCGAATTCTTAAGAAAGACTACAATAACTTGACAGTGCCGTTCTCATGTTTTATAAGACGTGTGTGACAGCGCTGTCAAAACCGAGCTGATACCGAAAGGTACAGGGCTCTCGAGCTAAAGGTAAAGGCGGTGCCACAGGGGGGTAATTCCACAATTCCGACGCGGATCGGTAATCCGCGAATCGTTTGCGGCGCTTTTTGGCGTTGATGCGAAGGTACATTCTCAAACTACAGGTTCAGGGAAATCATAGATGCGTAAACCAATATTCAGTAGAACACCGCTGGCT
>Ga0224504_10000999_pt1 | contig 12674 bp, 4 predicted proteins | sample SF_Oct11_sed_USG_3_FD_170160 | JGI IMG/M metagenome (GOLD analysis project Ga0224504, IMG submission 170160) | Sediment microbial communities from San Francisco Bay, California, United States - SF_Oct11_sed_USGS_24 | ecosystem: Environmental > Aquatic > Marine > Sediment | place: USA: California... | reverse complement strand
GGCTTCCTGATCGACCTGAGTTTTTCGATGGACAGACCAAACAGGTTTTTCACACGCGGCGAGTTCATGTCCAGCACCACGATCCCAGCCTGGAAATACTGATTGTAGTCCGTAATGCCAAGTTCTGTGTCGAGATATTCTCTGAAGTTTCGCCCCTTTATTTCCTTTCCGATATGCGCCGCGTGAATGTTGGCAACATTTCTACTTGACCCTATCGACTTGCCCCAAAGTTCAACGTCACATAACTCGGTAATGTCTGCGTTGACAACGATATCGGTATCCACGTACGCGATTCGCTTGTAATCCCTCGTTATCTCGGAGAGGAAAATCTTGTTGTATGTCTCGAGCGGTACATACCCATCCACATGCAGGGCGAGGTCGCCGAGTTGGGACAACATCGAGCGCATGTTATAGAAACGGATGCTGACGTTGTCGTGCCGGTCGAAGAACTCCTTGATGAACGCTTTGGTTGCGTCTTCGATATCGCTTTCCAGCACGATGATGTCGTAGGTTTCGCTCGGGCTTGCATTCTCGACGATCGAAGTCAATACGACCCCGAGGTAACTGACAAAATTCTGGTTGCACGACATAACCACAGCGCTCTTATTGCCTTCGAACGCCGGCCTGAGTTGTTTATTGACGGCAAGTTTGTGAACTTTCGAGAGTTCCCCAGAATGCCTGACGATCCAGAAGTCCTTGTAGCTGACCCGGATGTTGGAAATGGTTATATTGGAAAAAAGAATTTCGTTTTTCCAAAGTACGTACGCCAGCGATGCCTGGTCACGTGATGAGAAGTCACGGAGCCATGCCCACCACTGAGTCATAACGCTCTTAACGATATCGATGTGGTGTTTGCGGTAAATTACGTTGTTTTCGCTTAACCCATAGTTTTTAGGGAAGTTGTTCGCCTCGTAGATGTCTCGCTGAATGGTTATCAGGTTCTTGTTTTCTTCAGATATCCGGCGGCTTGCTAAAAGCGCTCTGATCTCCTCGTAAGCGCAATTGCGGGAAAAATGCCGGGAAAAGAGCATGGGCGATTTCGTTGAGCGCACCGTTTCGTATATATAGCGGGAAATGATATTGATATTCCCGTCAAGGTAGAGGCTTTCCTGGTATTCGGGGAATAAAAGGTGGGGATTAACTTTGTGCCACCGGTTGATCCTCGAGTAATCGAGGTCATCGACCACGATTTTCCTGATTTTCCAAATACCGACTCGTTCCGAACGAAGGAGATCCTCACAATCGGTAAAACACACGTAATCCCACTCAGGGTCGATGCTATAGGGTTGCATCAATTGGTTGTAATTATTCGTGATACATGTGTAAACGACTTTAGTGGCCTTTCTGTTTTCGCACTGTGCCAGATAGTCGTTGATTTTCGATACTTCCGGCACCCAGAGATTTTCGTTGAACTGGTAGCCTTCAAATCGTTGATGGTTCAGGAAGTAAGAAATTGGATCGCAGCTCAGAAAATAGGCAGGGTAGAATCCGAATTTTTCCGATGGTCTATGGCCCTGGCGCCAACCCTGCTTGAGGTAGTAGTCCAAAGGACTCAGTGATCCACCAGCAGCTTTTTTTGCCTCGCTGAATTCATCGTAGTAATTGGACAGGTACCAGTTCTCGTCCCAGAAACCCGAGTTGATAATCTCGCAATGAGGAGACGTATTGGGCACATCGACCTTCGTGTTTCTGAAAAAGGAAGGGCTGGATCTTGCGGCCGAATCGTCCGAACCAGACTTTTTCTCTGTTTGATCTGGCTTCAAACCGTCCCTCACGGACACTTTCGGACCGATTTCGCCTGACTTCAGAGTCTGAATGCTTATGGGTCGGTTTTCACTTCTCCCGTACCGCTCGAAATGATAGAGAGGATTGAAGTCCGCATCGGCAACATCGCTATTGATTTGCAGATAAACCACCGAGTCAAAATCCGGACCAGGCATGCGCCCTTCACGCCAACCGAACCGGCAATAGTGCAGGACGGGATCCATTTTTTTCTCTTTTACGTCTGGATACCTGTCCAAATACCATTCGCGCTTAAACAGCGCTGACTTGCGAATTAACCTCGCTTCCTTGTGAGCTCGAAGTACCTCTACCAGTCGGTCAAACATTAGCAAATGCTACTCATTTTCTTATCTTGAAAATTGGAATTGGCGACTGGTTCATGGTGCGAAAAAATCCCAGCAAACCATTGAAGATAAATGTTGATCAAACCAGCTAACGATCTTGGTAATATGGTTTAAGACGATGGCTCGTGTTCCGTCTTTCAAATGTCATTATACCTTTGCTATATTTGAAAAGTTGATCCGCCGCCAAATTTTCTTTAACCCCGCTTTCGGATTTGTCAAAACACCTTCAACCAGAAGGAATATTACACCGCAAACCGCAGGAAAGCGCATGGCATCAGATTCTTATGGTCAAAAAGAAGTATTACTGTTCGAGTCATTAATTTATCGGAACCTGAAATCACGCCGGTCTGAGCGGCACTTCCGGGCTATGATTACGTCAATGCCCAAGAATATCACTGGAACTGTGGAAAGACTGGTAAGCGCATGTCAAATTCGTTGAACTCCAACGTCGAAGAACTGATATTCATTTTGGGTACGCGCCGAAGCGGCGCGTCACGGTTAGCTCAAAACGTCGCTGAACTCGGTTATGATTTTCCAGATGATCCGTTTTCACTGCATTCCATCGCGAGCATTCACCAGCGCTTTCTCATCGATGTCGGAAGCCATTGGAAGGATCCATGCCCATTACCTCAAGGCATTTTTGAGGGTGAACAGGCAACTGCGGCAAAAAGGTCGATTCGCCAGTTCCTCCAGAGGGAGACCAGTTCTGCCATCATAATTAACGATCCTTGCTTGTGTCGTTTATTCCCTCTTTGGACCGAGACTCTGAAAGCGTTTGATTGCAAAATCAGGGCGTTGGAAATCATTCGCGATCCGAAGCAACTATTTGACTCTTTGCGGCGCAAATTTGAAACCGATGAGAAATTCAATAGTGAGATCAGTTCACGGAACCATAGCAATATGCTTTGGTGGCGTTATGTTTCCGAGGCTCGCCATCATATCCAGGGGTGGGAGTTTTTAACGATTCCCTTCGAAAATATGAAATACGATCCACAACACCAGCTCGAACTGATTTACACTTTTCTGGAAAAGGCGGGCCCTGATCCGTCAAATGTCATTGCCAAGGAGCACCACAACTCCGGTACATCCATTCAGGGTGAGGCGGCCAGTACCGACTCGGAGCGTTTTTTGTTCTCTGCGCACTTCCATTTGCTGCGCTCGAAAACGCCATTGCCATCACCTGCTATCGATATTTCGCCCCCTCCCGGCGCTCCTGCGCACCCCTGGCCTGAAAGCACGTACGAAGCTGTTTCAGCTGCCATGCTGAAACATTTTAGTGGAACCGTACCTCATTCGACGCAAGATTTTTCGATACACAAAAGAGCCCAATCAAGTCAAAATAAAAGGCCAATCGACGTACTGTTTGTCAGTGACAAACCGACCTGGCCATCGCATATCTACCGGGTAAAGAATCCGGTAGACGCTTTGAACAGACACGGCCTCAATGCCGTGTGGGTTGACCAGCAATACATAATCAGGGAACCGAAAATTCTGGATCGCGCACTTCGCGTAATTATTCATCGAATGGACTGGGGACCGGAATTCAAGAATATCGTGCAAGAATGCCGAAAAAAGCGTATTCCCGTTGGCTATGACCTCGACGATTTGCTGTTTATTCCTGAACTCATCGCAAGTGGAGCCCGTGACGCCGTATCGCGTCTTGGCCCTCACGAAATTCAAAGATGGATTCAACGGAGCGAGGATTATCAGCGTTGCGTGCGCGAGGTGGATTATTTTATCGGCGCGACACAATTGCTTACAACCGCAGCCATGCCGATTAATCAGGATTGCCGGTACATTTTCAACGGATTCAGTCCCGAAAACCTCTTAATGGCCGACTTGGCGCATTCACGCTTGAATTCAAATGGAAAAGAAACCGTCACTATTGGTTATGCCAGCGGGACAGCGACTCATCGGGCAGACTTTGACGTGGTCGCTGAAACCCTTTGGCAGTTGATGAGTGAGGATCCCAGGCTTTTGTTAACCATCGTTGGCACTCTTGATTGGGAAACCAAGCCACCCGCTGAAGTTGAAAAAAGAATATCAACAAGGCCTTTGGTTCCACACGTTAGCCTGCCATTTGAGCTCGCTCGATTCGACATCAATATCATTCCGCTTGAACGCAATGCCTTTTGCGACGCGAAAAGCCCATTGAAATTTTTTGAGGCTGGACTGGTGAATGTTCCAACCATTGCGACAAGGAATCCGACTTACGAAACACTCGGAGAGATATCCCAGGGATGTCTGCTCGCTGATGATCAGGCCAGTTGGCACGAACATCTTCGCCAGAGTTCGACTGAAACAGCTCTTAGAAAGCAACTCGGCACGCTCGCACGCCAAGCGGCCATTGAAAATTTTCATTGTGACCTTACCGTCGATATGTACGCTGGGCTGCCAAATAAAAATGAAAGTTAAAAATCTGGAAGAGATCGGATGACCACTTCTGAAAACCTTGTTTGACAAAATCTTTTCTATTTAGCGAATAGTTAGTCTGCTGTAGTATTGCTTTTGAAGCGTCACCCCCCTCGAACTCACGGATGTCCCCATAAAAAGTAATGGCCCAGCCCGATTTCAGTAATGAATAGAGAATCCCTGCTTCAACTGTTTGAACGCCACCAGGGCAAGGTTGCGGATAAATGGCAACTCTACCTGGAGGAATACGAGCGTCTGTTAGCCCCTTACAGGGACAGACCCGTGCGGGTACTGGAAATCGGCGTGCAGAATGGCGGGACGCTTGAAATCTGGGCGAAGTACTTTCCACAAGCAAAGGTTCTCATCGGCTGCGATATCGATCCCGCGTGTGCGGAACTTGAATTCGACGACCCCCGTATCAACGTCATCATCGGCGATGTAAACAACGACCGGACACAGGCTGAAATCTCTGCTGCCTCAATCGAGTTCGATATCATAGTTGACGATGGCTCCCATCGGTCCGGCGACATCATCCGGTCATTTGGATTGCTATTTCCCAAGCTGGCCCTGGGTGGCAGTTATGTCATAGAAGACTTGCACTGCAGTTACTGGGATGTATACGAAGGGGGACTGTATTATCCATTTTCATCCATCGCATTCCTCAAGTCCTTGGCTGACACCCTTAATCATAATCACTGGGGCCTTGAAAAAAGCATTGATGCGATTCTTGAAGGCTTCAGAACCGTTCACCAAGTGGCAATCGACAAGCAATCGCTTCGTTTGATTCACTCGGTTGAATTCACGGATTCGGTTTGTACCATTCGAAAACTCAGCAGAAGCAAGAATGTGCTTGGTAAGCGAATGGTTTCGGGAAAATTCGCATCGGTGTTCCCCGTCGAGGAACTCGGCAGCCAGATGGTTGAGGATTCGATCGTTCCTTCACAACAGGGCAACCATTGGTCCAATGGAAACTACCCGTCGGCCGATGGGCTGTTCCTGAAAATTCATGCAATCCACGAGCAAAAGCAGTGGATCGCAAAACTGATAGAGAATATCGATGAACGCGATAACCGGATACGGGAATTGCTGGAGATCATAAAAAGAAGAGACGACGAACTTGACCTGCTTAAGCAATCGCTGAGTTGGCGACTTACCAGGCCGTTACGGAAGCTCCGATTAACCCCGGAGTCCGTCGAGACTTCTTATGGCGACAACGATTCAGGTTTCCCAGACACGCCCGGTTTTCCATCCAGTCCACCAGACCAGCCTGATGCTGCAAATTCAGTCCCTGACAAACTCAGGTATTCGACCCGCGCAGAAGACGAGTTTATCCGCTCGACACGGCCTGTAATCGAACTACTGAAAACGAGCGAACCGAACGGCGCCAAAAGGCTTGACAGCGGTAAACCTTCAACAACCGACCGCAATGATTACGCGGAGTGGATCAGGCGATACGACACTCTCTGGGATGCGGATCGCATTCGAATAAGGCATGCGATTGACGACATGGTGCAGCAGCCTTTGTTGTCGGTTCTGATCCTCACGCACAACCCGAATATTGAATGGCTCACGCGGGCGGTCAATTCGATCCGCAATCAGCTCTATGAAAACTGGGAATTATGCATCGCCGCCGACGTTTCAACCCGCGAGCCAGTAAAAAAATACCTGGCAGCCCTTCCCAAGAGAAACGCACGAATCAAGATCATCCTCAATCACATGAGCGGGCAGTTCTCCGCAGCCTCGAACAATGCTCTGGAGAGCACCAGTGGCAACTGGGTTGTTCTGATGCACCAGGATGACATCCTGCCAGAACATGCCCTGTTCCACATAGCAAATACCATTAATAATTACCCTGATACCTGTTTGATCTATACGGACGAAGACAAGATCGACGAGAAGGGTACGCGTTCGGAGCCTTATTTCAAATGTGACTGGAACAGGGACCTTTTTTATTCACAAGATTTCATCTCGTGCCCGGGCGTTTACCGGCGTGAAATTCTCGATAAAATCGGTGGTTTTCGAACAGGGGTCGAAGGTGCTCAAAACTATGATCTGGCCCTGCGCTGCATTGAGCAAATTGATTCCCGGACAATTCACCATCTCCCAATGGTGCTATGCCACCGGCGATGCCATTCTGAAAGTACCGCGCCAGGTGTCAACGTGAAGTCCCACGCAGTCGCAGCCAGCCAAAAAGCCTTGCAGGATCACCTGAACCGCATCGGAACAAGTGCAACAGTCGAACCATCGATCAACGGGTGCAGGGTTCGATATGCATTGCCCGTCGCCCCCCCGATGGTCAGTCTGATCATCCCTACGAGAAACGGATGGGATTTGCTAAAAACGTGTATCAACAGTATTGAAACAAGAACGAACTATCCGAACTATGAAATCATTGTGGTGGACAACGGATCGGACGATCCAGCCACCATTGACTATATAGCCAGCCTTAAGGGGAATGCACGCATACGAGTGCTGCACGATGCACGACCTTTTAATTACGCGGAACTTAACAACGATGCCGTTGAAGAAGCGCGGGGCGAATTGATTGGCCTGTTAAACAACGATACGGAAGTCATCGAGGAGCGATGGCTAACCGAAATGGTCAGCATCGCGCTACAACCCGGCGTTGGGTTTGTGGGTTCCAAACTTTTGTATCCGGACGGAACGATCCAACATGCCGGCGTCATTCTGGGAATCCGGGGCGTTGCTGCCCATACTTTCAAACGTGCACCCGGCGACAGCCCGGGCTACTTTAACAGGGCAAAACAAATCAGCTCATTCTCAGCGCTCACGGGGGCTTGCCTGGTCATCAAAAAACGCGTGTTTCTGCAAGCTGGCGGTCTAGATTCGAATAACCTGGCCATCGCATTTAACGACATCGACCTCTGCCTACGTGTTCGTGAATTGGGGTATCGCAATGTTTTTACCCCTTATGCGCTGCTATATCATCATGAATCAGCAAGTCGGGGCCTGGAAGACACGCCAGAAAAAAAAGCCCGGTTTGCAAAGGAAGTAGATTTCATGAAAAAGCGTTGGGGTGTCAAGCTGCTGAATGATCCGGCATACAATCCGAACCTCAGTCTTGATGACCAGGATTTCAGTCTCGCATGGCCCCCACGAATCAACGAGCGATACTTACCCTGAATACCTACCAAATTGAACCGCCGGAAAGCGTTGTTCGCAATACCTTGAAATGACTTGCCGTGGGTTCAAAACGCTGCAGATCCAGCTCACTTTTACTGTGGTGCAATCACTCCGCCTGAGAGATCATATACTTCAACAATCCCGATGCCGGTGCCACCTATTCCGTTTACGATTGCCGTGTATTCCCCCGGATCGAGTTCCATGATAAGGATGGCAGACTCATTCGGATTGGTTGGCGCAAGGCCGGTTTCGGAAATTTCCGTCGAATTGGGCGCATCTCCCCAATTGTTGTTGGCCGTAATTTCGCCAGTGGAGCCAAACAGCCTTAGATTAGGGTTAGGTAAACGTAATTCCTCCTGAACCTCCACCGTGGGTCCTCTTGCCCGAATCAATATTTTCTTCGGCAGTGGCCCTTCCACAATGAAGCCACCAATAGCGCGAAAGTCACCCGCACCAACGGGTGCACGCGTTGATATGTTATAGAGGTAGGGCGTGCCAACATCAGCGTCGTATACTTCTACGATTCCCACACCTATATTGCCCAAACCCCCTGTCGTCGCGAGAATCGCTGTGTAAGGACCCGGTGGAATGCAGGCATAAATCGCCGCATCCAGAGGACTATCCGGGGCCAATCCCAAATTCGTGATTATTTCCGCTTCGGGCGAATCCCCCCAGTTATCATTGATCGCAATTTCTGTAGCTCCCATCATCAATCGCAAAGTCGGATTTCCATGACGTATTTCTTCCGGCACACCAACGCTCGGCCCCCTGCCTAGAACGACTACACACTTGTCCGTATCGCCCTCGACGACAAAACCGCCAATCACTCTTTCATCCCCGGTTCGGACGTCGGCTCGTGTGGAAATGTTGCCTAATTCACTGATGTCCAGCAGCCCGGGAGCGCCCGCTCTTCTGACATCGATCGCATCCAGGACCAAATTCCCCTCTGCCGTGAGGGTATCGTTGACCACACCGAAGTCGATATCGTTGACCACGGCACCGCCGTTCCTCAAGTTGGTGCGTGCAAATTGTGAGATATCATCGATCTTCAATTCAAATGTGCCGTCGCCTGCACCGGCCGACCATGCAACCTCTATTGCCTGCCAGACATTTTGCAGAGCAATGACTTCGGAATCTTCTTCTAACACACCGTTGTCAAGGTATCGGGATACCAGGTGATTCACCTCGCCGGTGCTGCGAATCAATAACTCAAATTCGACCGTACCCCCATTTCCGGCTTTGAGTAACGTCAAGTCTCCACTTTGGAGGTCAAGCGCCTCCTGGAGGAGATAAAACCTGGCTGATATTACGGTTTCATTGGAAGGGGTGTCGGTCGTGACATACGCCGGCAAATCCAAATCATTGGCATCAAAGTCGATGGTTAGGCCGCAACTTTGTTCGTACGTCTTTCCTGCCGGAGAAGTAGCCTCACCACGCGCTTGCGCTGAACCGAAAACAGCAGTCCAGGCATTGGTCGAGCATTGTGCGAAAGCCTCGCCCGATAACATGAAGAGCGCTATAAAAGGAACAAGCCCCGCTCTCGCAACACGATTGGTCTTCATATAAGTCCTTGTATTCACGATTAAATCCTTTTAAATCGCAGTTAGACACTGTATAGTTTAAGTCAGGTTTCACTAGAATATCAAAAATCTCGCATTCTTGTCTGAATTTGCCACTACTGCGGCGCCCCCTGTTGTTGATTAGTAAGTCGAACGACTGTGTTCGCGTCGAACCTTCCTAAGCCGTCTACAAAACCCCAATCAACAGACGGAATAACAGTTGTTGAAACCGATATGGTCTTGGAGTGGATGCTGAGGGCAGCCTACGTGGCTACACAGTGAAGATTGGTCATCTGATAAGACTCGTGGTTACATTTCGAAACCGTTCGCGAAAATATCCTCTCCGAGAACCTCCACAGTGATATTACGGTTGGTCATTGCGCCGCAATTATCCGAAAGCGTAACCGTAACAGTGTAAGCACCGGCTGGCCCCGCTTGTTCCAGGTTGACCTCACCGGTCGCAGGATTAGCGCTCACGCCGCCGGTATAAGTGTTGGGCTCGACCGCTGTTCCCATGTTATCGACAGTCCCATTATCCGCAGGCGCCACGTCAGGGTAGATCAACAAATCCAGACCTTCGCCCACCTTGGCGAGCGGGTAAACCCCGACCGTAGGTGGTGTGTTTACGCTGACATTCAATTGCAGATCGCCGTTGCCTGATAAATCGCCATCCGAAACTTCAAACCTTACGGTGCCGGTGGTTGCCGTGCACGTAGCCGCCAGTGTTGCGGCGACCACGCCATCGGTATTACTGATGCTGCCAACGGTGATGCCGGTGGCGGTGCCACCAGCCACCTGGGTCACCACCAGGTCACCCGCCGCTGTTTGTCCGTCGCTGACCGTTCCTACCGTGACTGCGGCGCCTGAAGGGCTGCCTTGCTGGCGCGGTTGTGCGCCCGCTGGTGTGAAGGTCGGCGCCGTATTATTGACGGTCAACTGGAAAACCGTATCGGTGAATTCACCACAATTGTCCGTGGCACGGATAGTGATGGTGTGCTGACCGATGGGCTGTGCGTTCGAAACGGAAATGGCGCCCGCCAAATCGACTGAAATAGTGCCGCTGTACGTTCCATTGTCCTGCACCACGATCGACGTAATCGAACCGTTGTCCGAGGGGCCTGCCAACGGATTCACCTCAGTACCTCCAAAGCCATCAACTGCAGCGTTTGCGTAACTCAGGATCGGTGCGCTATTAGCCGAAACATTGACTTGCAGGTCGCCGGTGTTAGCAAGCTCATTGTCCGAAACCTCGAACCGCACAGTGCCGGCGGTTGCCGCACACGTCGCGGCCAGTGTTGCTGTGACCGTACCGCCGGTGTTGCTGATGCTATCGACGGTGATGCCGGTGGCGGTTCCGCCAGCCAGCTGTGTCACTGCCAGGTCACCTGCGGCTGATTGCCCGTCGCTGACCGTTCCGACCGCGACCGCCGCGCCGGACGGACTGCCTTGCTGGCGAGACTGTGCGCCCGCCGGAGTAAAGGTCGGCGCAGTGTTGCCGTCACTGCTGATTATGAAATTGGCAACTGACTGGCCCAGCGGCGCCAGAAAATCATGTTCGCGCACCCGCACCCGGGCCTGGCTTGTTGGACTGTTGGGCACGACCCAGGCATAAGAACCCGTGTTGGCTACATCCGAGGCGATGACGTTGGGCCAGGTGGTGCCGCCATCGAGTGACAGCTCAATGGTTACATTGTTGGAAAAGCTCCCGGTGTTGGTCCAGGTGATGTTCTGCTGGGACCCGATTTCGAGCGAGCCGCCGCTGGGGGCGACGTTGGTAATGGTGTCCGGTACCAGGTCATTACTGCTGTCCCGATACCAGCCAATGTCTCGCATTTGTTGCCGCGTCAGGTCCAGGGTGAGTGGCAAACCGCTGTTGATCGATGGCTCCATCAGCAGATTCGGACTTGCCGCGGTGTTGTAGTGAGACACCGATGATCCGCCTTCATAGGGGTTGGGTGTATACATCTGCACCCGCCCGGTGTCAGCATCGCGTCCGTCGCTGAGGAACCCGGAAGCAACGCGGACGTTGGCTCCATTCCAGTAGACATTATTTGTATTGACCGCGGAGTCCTTGCGTTGCGCGTCGTTCATCTGGAACCAGGTCAATCCGGCCGTGGTGTCAAAAAGGAAACGCGCCCAGATATCGGGAAAGCCATTCCAGAATTGCCCATTGCTGCCCGTGAAACTTGACGAGCCCAGGCCATGGCCCATCTCGTGCAACAGGACGACAAACAGGTTGACCGTGCCCGCGGGTGTTGCGTTATCCAGACCATAGTAAAAATGAGTGTCGGCGCCCAGGCAGCCGGTATCGACACTGCTGTTGAATTGCGCGCTTAGATCCTGGCTTTGTTGACTGAGATCTCTGCCCGCCTGTTTGTTGGCCAGCGCGGCATGATAGAAGGTGTTCGTATACTCAGCATTTGCAAAATTCCCATGGGCAGTGATGGCACCCGCCGAACCGAGTACTCCGCCAAACGTGGAGCAGGGGGCCAGCGGATCGAACTGCGCGAGAATCTCGATGGTGACGCTGCTGTCCAGAAACGCACCCCAGATATCTGCAGCCGCATTGAACAGGGCCAGGCGCTGATCGCCCAGATTTGCATTACCATCGTTGCCGGGAGCCGGCAGGAACTGGGGCGCTGTAGAATTGAATCCCTCGTTAGGTCCGTCATTGTTGACAATGGTGATGGTAGATCCTGCCGAAAGCTGTGGTGCCGCAGAGCCCTGTTCGATCAGGTCTCTGTAAAACTGGTATTCGGGCACGCTCATGCTGTGGCGGCGCGCCTCTTCGACCAGTGCTTCGTGCTCCGCGATTGCCTCGGGCGGCAAGGGCCCGCCGGTGAGCAGGTCCCGGCCGAAGAACACGTTGGCCTCTTCAACGCTGTTGACGCATTGCGTCATTGGCAAGTCATCGCCGATAAACTGTGCCAGTGCAACCTGTTGAAAGCGACCCTGCAGATCGACAGAAGCACTGCCATCTGCAAAATCTTTGAAGATCAGGCCATTGCTGCGTCGATCAGTCAGGTGTTCGATTAACTGACCCAGTGACTCGTCTGCAGGCGGCCGCGCCTGGGCGACTACGTCCGCAGAAACCATGCCGAGCATTAGTCCGAGCACACCAACAAGCCGGCCACCGTGATTCGCCATTTTCATCCTTGATGTATTTCCTTGTGTTGCGACCGCCGACTCATTTAGGAATGGGTAAAATTATTGCGCTACCTGGCCACTGAATGTTAGCTGGCCGGAATTGTAGCGAATCCTGGCAGGCTTGTAAGGTGAATGTTAAGCACTTAATTGGCCACTTCGGTTATTTGCCTTGCTTAATCATTCAAAATCATTGACTTAGAGGAAGAGTAGAGGCTAAAGTGTGGGTGTGCTGCGTGAACATGTTGAGCGCGCTGCCAAACTAGTGACCAAGGATTGGTGCATCGAT
>Ga0224504_10000998_pt1 | contig 12677 bp, 14 predicted proteins | sample SF_Oct11_sed_USG_3_FD_170160 | JGI IMG/M metagenome (GOLD analysis project Ga0224504, IMG submission 170160) | Sediment microbial communities from San Francisco Bay, California, United States - SF_Oct11_sed_USGS_24 | ecosystem: Environmental > Aquatic > Marine > Sediment | place: USA... | reverse complement strand
GCGCGCAGAGGTGCTTCGTCGATGCCTCGTCGGGGTTCCGCTCAAGAGCACCGTCGATGCCCAGGCGCTCACCGAGGTTGCGCGGGTGCACGCCGACCTCAACCGCATCGGAGGCCTCCTCAAGCTTGCCATCCGAGAGGGCGTTTCTGACCCGTCCAGCCACAACAGGCTGAACCTCGAGCTTCTTAACTCCATCCTTCAAGTCCGTCGGGCGGTGGAGCGTCTAGCAGGCCATCGTTGATTGTCCGGCACCAACGTGCATCGGCAAGCAACAAGGGATTTCGCCACCTCGCCCTTTACATTCGGGGTCGAAGCGACAAGCCACGAGCGACCTGGTTCCTGGCCGCCAATCTTCCTGGCGTGACCGGGCCCCGCGACCTCGAGCTCGCGTGCCGACTCGTCGAGGCCGTGCACGCGCAGAACACCCGCGCGGGCAACAAGCGCACGTATCACATGGTCATCTCCCTTCACCCGGAGGACCGAAGCCTCCACGGGAACGAGCTCAGGCGTGTTGTGGAAAGCCTGGTGGAGACTTTGGGGTTCACCGGTCACCAGTACATCGCCGCGCGTCACAACGACAAAGACCACGAGCACGTTCATGTAGCAATCAACAAGATCCATCCGGAGACCTTTCGGATTCACTCGCCGGCGTGGGATCACCAGAAGCTCTTCACCGCGGGCCGTGTCCTCGAACTAGAGCTCGGACTCACGCCGCTTCAGTCTAGAGCGCGTGATCGTGAGAAAGTCCCGCAGAGGGTGGCGGACCATGAAGCTCACCACGGAATCGACAGCTTTGCTCGCTGGGCCCGGAAGGAGTTTGGTCCCGCACTTCGAGCCGTGCAGGTCCGGAGCTGGGACGATGTTCACGACGTGTGCGCCAGTCTTGGCGTCGTGCTTCGGCCGCATGGCAACGGCCTCGTCTTCGAGGATGTGGAGCAGGGCGTGCGAGTAAAGGCCTCGTTCGTGGACCGCCAGCTCAGCAAGCCACGGCTCTGCCAACGGCTCGGACCCTTCCAGCCAGCGCCCGCACATCACGTGGAAGCTGCAAGACGCGCGACTCAGCGATACTCTCCCGTCCCGGCCATCGTGCCTCGGAGCTTGTGGAAGGAGTACGAGCACTCTCTCGACCAGGCTCGACTCGAACGCAACCACTCTTGGAGCGGCTACCGACACACCGCCACCAGCGAGCGGCGACGGCTCAAGGCCAAGTATCGGCGCCAGCGAGCCTTGATCGCAGCGTTACCCATCTCTGGCACCGACAGGAAACGTCTTTCGCAGCAACTCAAATTGCGCCAGGCCGTCGACAGCCGATCGCTCAAGCACCAACTCACCCGTCAACGCAAGGCTATTCACAAGACCCCGCATCCTGGCACCTGGCGTCACTTCGTCGCTCGTCGCGCCAGAGTCGGTGACGCGCGCGCCATTCGACTCCTGGATCGACAGAGACCGACGCGGAGCCGCTCCCACGAGGGCAGGGGCCTGTGAGATGCGGGGAAGGAGAGTGCGGATAGGCTCCCGCAGGGGTGGCTCTGGCGAAGGAGATTCGCGGAACGATCCCATAGGCTGCTCGGCTGCCGCTCAGTCGACTGGCAACTCGAGGCATTTCTGGGCCCAGCACTCGTCGCAGAAGACGGCCGCTCCTTGAGCGTCTATCACGAGCTCGCCTTTGCAGATCGTGCACTCTCTCGCACCGAGCTCTTCCTTCGGAGGCTCTGCTAGCTTGGCTTTGGCTTGGGATGTCATCCTTTGCATATCCATGGGTACCTTATCCTTCCATGCAGAACGCGGTTGCTTCGGCAATTACATCGGGGTCGAAGGGTAAATTCTGCGGCGTGTTGTGTTCGGCGTGAGTCGCGATCGGGATTCGGACAACGAGAACCTCCTCGGTCGCCGTGCCGCGGCTCACGGTTCCCCCGATTTGCACGGCATAGGCGATCGCCAGAGCGAGAAACCTAGACTTGTCGTGTTCATGTTCGAGAGGGGCGCCCTTGGTTGTCGTAGCCTTCGGCCATATCACTCGGAACTCGGCGGCCGACTCAGAACATGGCGGAAGAATCACTTCGATCTCGTCGGTCGATCGCGCGGATGCCGCGAAGATTGCTACCTCGAAAAGAGCTGTCGCCAATCGTCGGCTCGCAAGGACGTACGGCTCCCCGACGATTCGCAGAACGAGGGGCAAATCACCCGACAGTCCCGCGACCGCCTCACGAGCGCAATCCGAGAGCTCGATGAGTTCGAAGGCCCTCCTCGAGGGCACCACCACATCGCCGTAGTACCCGGTCATCTCTTCCAAAATTCGGAATCGCTCCCCAAGCGCCGCGGGCTGCTCGCCGAGCCCTGGCACGACACGGCCGGCAAGCCGCTGCAGCTCCTCGTCGATGTCTCGTCCGAGAGCGCGGAGAAACAAGGGCCGGCTGCTCCTCTCAGCAGCTGCAAGCGCAAGGCCCAGCTGCCGTCGGAGCCGCGTGATCTGTTCCGCTAGGTCTTCGGTTTGGAAAGGTCGCTCCCACCATTCGATAGCGCTTGGCGGGTGGTTGGGTGTGTTGGGAAGTGTCCTTCGGATCCGAAACATGCTTCTTTCGCTTTCGGTCGTCGCCTACGAGGCGTCTCCGGGGGGCCAACGTCGCAGACGGATCGGACCCCATCCGTCGTAGTCGTCGTCGCGCCAGTCGTCCTCGTCTCTCAAGCCCATCAAGCCAGCGTCCCACTCGTCCTGCTTGTCTTCCCGAGCCGCTGGGCCTGGCTCTGCCCAAGGGTCTTCTGCGAACCAGTCCAATTCACTGCGCCGGCGTCGAATCCGGCCGCGCTTCATTCTGTTGCTTCGCATTGGCATCGTGGTCCTCCCTTCCTTGACGGGAACATACCCACCCGGGAGCCACAGCACGTTCCGTGCCATCCATCGCCAGCTGTGCCGAGACGATTCATCCAGACCGTTCCTGCAGGCTCTTCGTCTCCAGTCGGCCCCAGAGTGCAGAAGTTGCACCGGTCGCTCCTTACCCGAATGCAGAAGTTGCACTGCGCAGACAGGCCGTGGTGGCTTTCACCAGTTCTGAGCGCCGATCACGGCCTTGCGCGACTGGGCACAGGACTTGCTTCTTGGGCGAGCCCACGGAGCCAGAGCCCATGCTGATGAGTAACCCGCAAACCCACTTGGTCACCCCGGAAGTAGTTCGGAAGATCCGTTCGGAGAATCGACTACTCCTCCGGACGACCCAGAACATGCAGGCCAGCATTGAAACGGGTCGGTTCGACGAAGCCGCTCCGCTCGCGGCTGAGCTAGGCAAAGCCCTCCGGAAGCACGTTCTCCTCGTGGACGGCGTCCTCGATGTGCTGACACCCGACGACGCTTCTTACCCGTTAGAAAGGAGATGAGACCCCCTTAGTCCAACCTCCCCGAAGAACGTCCCGGGGACCATCCAGAAACGGAGCCGGCGAGACTCGTCGCGCTCCGTTTCACTTTTCATCGGTCGATGAATCGCGTTTGGCGACCCCCCACTCCTCGAGGCGGTAGTGAATCGTTCTCTTGCTGATGCCCAAAATCGCCGCGGCCCTTGTTGGCGACCCCCCGACCGCCTCGAGTGTCTTCATGATCGTATATCGCTCGACCTCGGCGAGCGTCACCCCAGGGACAAGCAAGCTCAGGGGCTCGGCCTCTCGGTCTGGGGGCTCGATCGGCAGGTCTTCTGTGCTGATGAGGTCCTGCTCGCAAAGCACGACCGCTTGCTCGATCGCGTGTTGAAGCTCGCGGACATTGCCAGGCCAGGGATAGCCCACCAGCGCCTCTCTCGCGCGCGGCGTGAAGCCGTCTACCTGCTTGCCGTTTTCCTCGGCGTAGAGGCGGAGGAAGTGGTCGGCCAAGAGGGGAATGTCGCTCGGCCGCGCACGCAGCGGAGGCACTTCGAGGACGACCACCTTGAGGCGGAAGTAGAGATCCTCGCGGAACTTCCCATCGTCCACGAGCGTCCGAAGGTCTCTGTTCGTCGCCGCGACGACGCGGACGTTGACGGACACTGTCTCGTTGCCGCCCACGCGCTCGAGCTCCCGCTCCTGTAGAAACCTGAGCAGCTTCACCTGCACCGAGAGCGGCATTTCGCTCAGCTCATCGAGAAATAGGGTCCCCCCGTCCGCCTGCTCAAAGCGGCCTCTACGTCGCGTGAGGGCTCCGGTAAACGCCCCCTTTTCGTGTCCGAAGAGCTCCGACTCGAGGACGCTCTCGGCCAGCGCCGCGCAGTTCAGTCGAACCAAGGGGCCCTCGCTTCTTAGTGAGTGCTCATGAACCGCCTTGGCAACCAGCTCTTTACCAGTGCCCGTTTCGCCCTGGATCAGAACGGTCGACCGGCTCTTGGCAGCTTGAAGCATCCGGTTGAAAAGACGTTGCATCGCGGGGTGAGCGCCCACGATATGGTCCAGGCGGGTCGTTGGAAGGCTCGCAGCCGCCTCGGCCCGGGCGTCCATCGCATCCCTGGCATGAAGAGGTTTATCGAGCGACCGCTCGACGACGAGGACAAGCGCGTCCGGCCGGATAGGGCGCGTGAGGAGGCGGTCCGCCCCACACTCGAGGGCTTTGACAGCAGTGTCCGTGGAGCCGGACTCCGCCATCGCGATGAACGAGGCAGATGGAAGCAGAGCTCTGGCCTGTTGCAGAAATTCGAAGCCGTCCATCCCTTCCAGATCGAGTTCGACCAAGATCACGTCAGGCATCGAGCGTTCCAGGAGCTCGAGCGCAGTGAAGCCGTCGGGTGCCGTCTCCACGAGATGCCCGATCGACGAGAGGTGCCCCTCCAGCTCGGACTGCAGGGTTGGATCGCTCTCGACGATGAGGATCCGGCCGGTGTGCTCTTGGGCCATGAATCAAGGATGGCCCGACGGCCGGGGCACGTCCATGAGCCCGTGCGTCGAGGACAAACGGGACGGAAGCCCTCTCCCCAGCCCATCTGCTTGTCGATGAAGCGCGCCTCGGTTGATGGATGGTTCAGGGCTGTGCCTCACTCATGAGGAAGCCCATTGTCTTCAGTCGTACGACGACAGCGTGCGCTTCCGAGGCGAGTAACTCACAGTGAGGCGCTTCCCGTCGAGCTCGTAGCCGTCGAGCTCGTCGGCAGCGGACCGGGCGTCGTCGAGATCCTCGTAGTCGACAATCGCGTTACCCCCGAACGTACCATCGGTTCGGTCGTCGAGGATTTCAGCCTCGTATACTGCCCCGTAGGGCTCGCAAAGATCTAGCAGGTCATCCTCGTCAAAATGACTTGGAAGCCCTTCAATATACAGCCGCGCCGCCATGTTCACCTCCGAGTGGCATCCACGCCGACCGCTCGGATGCACAATCGGTGCCAGATCGGGTCGACGTCTGGAGCGGCTGAAAGTGCGCGCCCCGCAACGTTGAAGTGCAAGATCTGCCCTTCTCCAGGGTGCAAATTTTGCACTCGAACTCTTCCCCGCTGTGGTCGATATTCCGCGAGTGCGTTTGGTTGGTTTCGTTTGCGTCCGACCCTTAGGTTCACGGTAGAATCCAGAGGAGTTCGATGAATCAAAAAGCAACTCTGAAATATGGCGAGAAGAGCTACTCGATGCCGATCGTCGAAGGCACGTACGGCGAGCAGGCGTTCGATGTTCGAAGCCTTCGCAAGGACACCGGTCTCATCACGCTCGATTCCGGTTACATGAACACGGGGTCGACGAAGAGCCAGATCACATACATCAACGGCGAAGAAGGCGTCCTGCTGTATCGCGGCTACCCCATTGAGCAGCTGGCCGAGGCCTCCACGTTCGTCGAGACGAGCTACCTGCTCATCTACGGAGAGCTTCCAACGCCCACTCAACTGCAAGCGTTCTCAGAACTGCTCACCTATCACAGCATGTTGCACGAAGACATGCGCCATCTCTATGATGGATTCCCCTCGAACGCGCATCCGATGGCCATTCTCTCCTCGATGGTGAGCGCGCTGTCCGCGTACTATCCGGACAGCCTGGAGCCCGACACACACGACGAACACCACATTGGGCGCGTCTTGTCGAAGGTCAGAACCATCGCGGCGTTTACCTACCAGAAACAGCACGGGCGCCCCGTGGCCTATCCGCGCAACGAGCTGAATTACTGTGCGAACTTCCTGCACATGATGTTCTCGCATCCGGCCGAGCAGACGTACGAACCCGATCCAGAGCTCGTCAAGGCCCTCAATGTCCTGCTGATCTTGCACGCCGATCACGAGCAGAACTGCTCGACGTCGACAGTCCGCTTGGTGGGGTCGAGCCGGGCAAATCTCTACGCTGCCATCAGCGCAGGCATCTCCGCCTTGTGGGGGCCGCTTCATGGCGGAGCCAACCAGGCCGTGATCGGGATGCTCGAGGAGATCCGCGCCGAGGGCGGCGACTGCAGCGCGTTCATCCGACAGGTCAAGAATCGCGAGCGCCGGCTCATGGGTTTTGGCCACCGTGTCTACAAGAATTTCGATCCGCGCGCGTCGATTCTCAAGACCTACGCAGACCGTCTGTTGAGTCACCTCGAGCTCAAAGACGAGCTTTTCGATATTGCGCGCCAACTCGAAGAGGTGGCTTTGTCGGACGAGTTCTTCATCGATCGTCAGCTCTACCCGAACGTCGATTTCTACAGCGGCATCCTTTATCGCGCGATGGGTATCCCCACAGAGATGTTCACCGTGATGTTCGCCATCGGTCGTATCCCGGGCTGGATCGCCCACTGGAAAGAAATGATGGAGGATCCGGATCTGCGCATCGGTCGGCCCCGGCAGATCTACATGGGTGCGAAGCGTCGGGACTATGTCTCGACGGAGGAGAGGCACCCCAGGAGCCCTTAGACGCCGCCGTGCGTCGCATGTGAGGCGGTGTCAGAGTTAGACCCAGAAGCATGGAAGGCGACCTCCACAACGGCGTGGCCGGCCCGGTTCATCGCAGTCGCGAGTTCGTGTTGGATGACTTCCCTCGCGGCCAGCTGTCTCGTCTCTACGTCGACCTGGTAGCCAACGGGCTGGCCCAGGATATCTTGCTTCCGTTGTTGATTGCTCGCGGAAAACGGGACGGCCCGGTGTTCGGGTTGACGGCGGCCGTTCACGGCAATGAGCTCAACGGCATCCGGGTGATTCACGACCTTATCCGCCACATCGACACAAAACAGCTCAATGGCACGGTTGTCGCCCTCGTCGTGGTGAACGTGCCGGGCCTTTATCGGCACCAGCGCGAGTTTGTGGACGGTAGCGACTTGAACCACCTCTTTCCAGGGCGGCCGGACGGGAACGTGGCCCAAGTGTACGCCCACCGAATCGTCGATAGAATTGTCAACCGTTTCGACTACCTGGTGGATCTGCACACGGCGAGCTTTGGCCGCGTGAACTCCCTCTATGTCCGGGCCGACATGACGCAGGCCGCGACAGCGACGATGGCCTATCTGCAACGTCCGCAGATCATCGTTCACAACCCAGCTTCCGACCATACGCTGCGCGGTGCCGCGATGGATCTCGGCATCCCGGCGATCACCTTGGAGATCGGCGACCCTCAGAAGTTCCAGCCCACCTATGTTCGATCCTCGAGAATCGGTCTTCGCGCCGTCCTTGCGGCAGCAGGGATGCTGCCCCGGCGGCCCGTCGCCGAGGGCCCGGAACCCGTGCTGTGCGAACGATCCTACTGGATGTACAGCGATCGGGGTGGCCTCCTCGAGGTGCTTCCGCGCCCCACCGATCGGGTTAGCCAAGGCGAGCGGGTCGCCATGCTTCGGAACGCCTTCGGCGATGTGATCCGTGAGTACCACGCCCCGGAGGACGGTATTGTGATTGGAAAGAGCGTCAACCCGGTCGGGCAGACCGGTGCACGTATCCTGCATCTCGGGGTCGTCGCGACCGAGGAGCACGGTTTCCAACGACGTGTCCCAGGTGGCGCGACACTCGAAGTGAGTCGTTGATGCGGATCGGGTTCGTCGTGAACGACCGACGCGAGCCTTCCGTCGAACAGACGACGACGCTCCTGATCTGCGCAGCGCAGCGCCGCGGGCACGAGGTTCTGGTCTTTGGCGTTGGGGACTTGAGCTCGGGGGAGGACGGTCGGTTGTTCGCGCAGGGCTGCGCCCCAACCGAAAACGACCCCGCTGGCTTGGTCTCACAACTCTCGTCCGGAAATGCGTCGCGCCAGTCGCTCGAGGATCATGACCTCTGCATCGTTCGAACCAATCCAGGGCGGGACGCCTCGCGTCGCGCTCAACACGTTGCTGCACTTCGCTTTCTGGAGCGCCTGGACGAACGTCGGGTCCGGGTCATCAACAGCCCGAGGGGACTTTCGCGAGCGCTCACGAAGTTGTCACTTCTGGACTTGCCTCCCAGCCTGACGCCCCGAACGCTGGTGACCCGAGACCCCGCGGCGATCGAGCGATTTCTCGAACAGGAGTCGGCTCGCATCGTGGTCAAGCCTCTCGACGGAACGCGAGGGCGGGACGTATTCTCGCTGGATCCTGGGGGATCGCGCGCGAACACGAGACAGATCATCGATGTGGTGCTTCGCCAAGGGTACGCCATGGTGCAGGAGTTCGTGCCGGGTGCGGAGCACGGGGATGTCCGGGTGACGGTCGTAGGCGGCGAGATCGTCGAATTGGATGGCCGAGCGGCCGCCGTGGGCCGCGTGCCCAGTCAGAATGACTTTCGAAGCAACCTGCACGCGGGTGGCACGGCGCGAGCGGTGGAGGTCAGCCCTTCGATGCGGGAGGCCGTGGCTGAGATTGCGCCGTACCTCGAGCGCGAGGGTCTGGTCCACGTTGGCGTGGATTTCGTGGGCGGAAAGATTCTCGAGCTCAACGTGTTCAGTCCCGGTGGCATCTATCCGAGTGAGCGCCTCTACGCACGGGACTTCAGCGCTGCCGTCATCGAAGCCTTCGAGCGCCTCGTTTGATCGTCAGTCGCGCGGGGCGTCGGGCACAACCGTCTTGCTCCCACGCGCGCCGCGTTTGATCTCTTCGAGAAGCGCCGGATCGTCGTCCAGGGAGCGGAACAGGCCGCGCCGGAGGCCGCCTTTCTGCGTGAGGAGGGTAGCCGTCATCTTGTCGATGGCGATCGTCGCCAGTACCGTTTGGATGTAGGCCTCGATGAGGTCGTCGGCTCCAATCCCGACCGTGTTGAAGTCGCGACGGTCCATTAGCAGGAGTCGGTCCGTCGACGCGGCCCAGGACCCATCGGGCTGGCGCTCCGATAGATTGGTGCCGAGGACGTCCCACGAGGACTGTCCGTCATCGAGCTCGGCGGGAAGCGGTTTTCTCGAACGGCGCGCGTACACGGCGAGAGGCCGAAAGCCATTGGAGCCGCCACACACCATGACTCTGAGATCCGCGACATAAATGTGACCGTGCCGATCCGGGATGGTGCCGACGTGATAGAAGCGCCCCGCGCGCTCGACCGAGCTCCAGACGTAGTTCCCGATGAGGCTCTGGACGACGTAGCGGTCATACGAGTCCTCCATCTCCATAAAGCGGTCGAGCTCCCGTTGATTGACGATCGTGAAGACGCCCTGTCCCGCGTTGCTGTACGGGACCTTGACGACCGCATGCCCGCCAAATCGCTGGACCCAGAGGGGCACCTCCTCCTTGGTTACGTCACCGATCGTTTGAGGCGTTCGGATCTGAAGGCCGGACGCCTCTAGCTCGGCGTTGTAGATTTCGTAGGCCTTCATCGCGACGAGCTTGTTTCGCCCGCCCGAGAGACAGGTCACCACTGGATTCAGAACCCGGGTGCGTGTCCGAATCGGTATTCGATTCCAAGGCTTTTGCGTCACATAGCGGAATGCCGCACGAATCGGCCTCCATTGACCCTCGGCGTCTCGCACTTCGAGCAAGCCGTCCGTAAATCGAGCCGGCGGGTCTTCTGCCTTGTCCGGAAAGGGGGTGAGGAACACGTTTTCGCCCGTCAGATCGGCGATGACAGCGGCGTAGCCAGACGCTTCCATGTAGTTTTTGTCGAAAAGGACCGCCAACGCTCCGGAGGCGGCCTTGCGTTTCGAGATGAGGGGAAGAAAGGCCGTTTCAATCAGCTTTCGGTAGCCGGCTTGCTCATCGTCGTCGGAAAGGATGGGCATCGACTTGTTGCCGGAAGGGCAGGAGTTGGTCTCGATCACGACCAGCCGCCTGTTGCCTGCAGCCGTCGTCGTGCAGAACAGGTCCGCGCCCGCCCACCTGAAGTGCTTGGGGGTGTAGCTCAACACACTGGTCAAATACTCGGGGTCGACTCTCGGATTGAGATGGCAGTAACGTTTTACGATGCGCCGATTTGACAACCGCAGGAAGAAAGAGACCAGCGGGTGAATCTGCGCGTTGAGAACGCGGCTGTAGAAATGGCTGCGCGGCTCGAACGATTCCGGGGCGACTGCGCTGGCATGAGGGCTGTCTAGGGCAGCGCGAGAGGCGGTGACGTCCATGACCGGTGGAACAATGCTGCGCCCGGAGTCTCGCCACTGCAAGCGGGAACGACCTGAACGTCTCCGAATCGCCGCGAGCATGCTCAACAGTCACTACATTACGTCGCACGCCCCCCGGAGGCAGATGTCGGGGTTCGAACCGTTTTGCGTCCTTCGACCGGTGCCACCCTTGTCTCGCTTTCATCGTGTCGTTGTCCCGCCGCGAATAAGCCGAAGGCGTTGAGCGCGGCACGCGGGGATTGGGACATCTTCGATGTCTTACAATCCCACATCTTGCCCTGCCCAACTGCGGCAATGTCGGTGGAAGAGGCTGAACATCACGCAACATCGCGGAACGGAGTGCAACAAAGGGATCGATCATGCAATCGGCCGCGCGTGCCAATCCACTCCGCGCAAGAACGCGCAACACCACGCAACGCACAAGCGCGATTCCTATCGCCGAGGTCCGGAAACAGAAGTTCCTGTGACCTAGCATACCGAATCCCGCGCAACTTTTCGGGGGGCAAAACCGATAACTAGGAAGGGAGACGGTTTGCCCAAAGCAACACTACCAGGTCCGCAGGCACTGCAAGGTGCGCCACCTCGCGTCTACTTCTCGTGTCATCGAGATGCGATCGAGGGCTATCTACGCCTTGGCTATCACATCAAGGAAGTATGGCGGGCCTACCGCGATGCCAGCCCGCCGTACCCAGGTTGCTACACATCGTTCTACAGGCAGGTCCGAAAACATGGCCTCGGACCGAACGAGCCCGCAGGTGAGCTCGGAGTTCTGGCCAAGCCGGACATCAGCGATCGGCCGCAGCGCGCGTCCACCGCGTCGACGTCCAGTATTGAGTACGTCAGGAACAACCTCCGCCGAAATCTTCCCAAGCTGGAGCTCGAATGAGGGCGCCATCTTCGCATTTCGGCTCAGCCGACAGGAGTGAGCCATGAGCGAGTTTCATTGCGTCATTCAGGCAAAAGGCGGAATCGGAAAATCGTTGGTCGCCTCTTGGTTCGCGCAGTACCTGCGATCGCGAACCGACGATCCGTTGTGCGTCGAGTGCGACGCGTCGAACAAGACGTTGTCTCGGTATTCCGGACTTCGCGTCCAGCGCATCGATCTCCTTGATGAGGACCGGCGAATCAATCGTAGACGCTTCGATGAGCTTCTCGAGATCCTGCTCGAGGACGAGGAGAAAGCGGTGGTGGTCGACAACGGCCAAGGCAGCTTCGAACCCTTGGCTCAGTACCTCCTCGAAATGGATGCCGTCCGTCAGTTGAAAGCCGCCGGCCGCCAGACGTACCTTCACTGCGTAGTCACCGGCGGCCAGCACGGCCCATCCACATTGGCGGGCCTCGGCACGGTGGCGAAGTTCTTGGTCGAGGATTCGACCCTCGTCGTCTGGCAGAACGAGCACTTCGGGCCCGTCGATGTCGAGCGCGTGGGCGAGCTCACGCGACCGTGCTCAGACAGGCTGATAGGACCTGTGGTCATGGTTCGCCGGGGACATACCTTTCAGGAAGACGTTCAGGAGATGCTCAGCGGGTTCATGACGTTCGACGAAGCGATCGCCAGCGATCACTTCAGGACGCCGGCCAAGTCCCGGCTTTCGATTGTGAGAACAGACCTGTTTACGGAGATCGAACATGCCCTCGATGGAGCCTAGAAGCCGACGGCCGCTGCTGACGGATGCAGACAAGAAGGAGATCGCGGCGCAGGTCGCCAAGGAATGCGGTCGCCTGATTCCTCAGGATGATCCTTTGTTCGACTTGGTGGTCGTCAACGAATGCGTGCTTCGGCGCACGGCCGAGAAGGTTGGTGACCGATTGACGTCATCTCTCGTGGGAGAGCTCGACCGGATGCTTTCGGCCCACCTCGACCATGTGGGTGAGGAGCTGTCTCGCGCCGTCGAGGCAAGGGTCCGCGGGTTTGTGAAGCTCTACGCCGTGGCCGAGACGCGACTCGATCGTCACGCGCAGCTATGGCTGTTCGGAATCGCCGCGCTCGGCATCTTGATCATGGCCTTGGCGTCTGGCCTGGTGGGGTGGCCTTTCTAGTGACCATGCGAAGACCGGCGCTAGAAACAGAGGAGCCCACAGCGGTTGCAAGGGCAGATTCGCCCCTGCTGACAAGAAATGAGGCGGCGGTGTATTGTCGAATCTCTCTTCGGACGTTCGATCGGCAAGTTGTTGCGAAAGTTCCTCGAGTGCGGATTGGGTGTCGCTGCTTGTATGACAGGGAAGATATCGATCGATGGCTGGAAAGACACAAGGTTGGAAACTTCATAAGC
>Ga0224504_10000997_pt1 | contig 12680 bp, 11 predicted proteins | sample SF_Oct11_sed_USG_3_FD_170160 | JGI IMG/M metagenome (GOLD analysis project Ga0224504, IMG submission 170160) | Sediment microbial communities from San Francisco Bay, California, United States - SF_Oct11_sed_USGS_24 | ecosystem: Environmental > Aquatic > Marine > Sediment | place: USA... | reverse complement strand
GCAGCAGCTGGCGGGAACGCCAGGAGAAGGATCCCTACGTCAAGCGAGCCCGCAAGGAGGGCTGGCGTTCACGTGCGGTCTTCAAACTCGAGCAGATCGACCAGAAAGAACGCCTGCTGAAGCCCGGCATGGTCTGTGTGGACCTGGGTTCGGCTCCTGGAAGCTGGAGCCAGTACATCACCGGGAAGCTCAACGGCAAGGCGCGCATTGTGGCGGTAGACCTGCTTGCCATGGATGCGCTGCCGGATGTCGAGTTCGTGCAGGGTGACTTCCTGGACGATGAGGTATTCGGGCAATTGCTGGAATCCGTGGGGGACGCGGGTGCCGACCTTGTATTGAGCGATATGGCCCCCAATATTAGCGGAACCAAGGCCGTGGACCAGCCGCGCTCCATGTATCTCGTGGAACTGGCGCTGGACATGGCACGCAAAGTCCTCAAACCTGGTGGGGGCTTTGTCTGCAAGGTTTTCCAGGGAGAGGGTTTCGACGAATTCGTTCGCGAGTCGCGGAACTCTTTTGAGCGTGTGAGAGTCATTAAACCCGAGGCCTCGCGTGCCGGTAGCCGTGAGGTCTATTTGGTAGCGAGAAATTTCCTTTTGTAGTAGCGTCTTATCCGTGAATGATTTAACCAAAAACGTACTTGTATTCATCGTCATCATCGTAGTCTTATTGTCTGTGGTGCAGGGCCTGTCGACCGTTAATCCGGGCCAGCCTCAGAAGGCGGATTATTCGGAATTCCAGGCGCAGCTGCGCGGCGGGCGGGTGTCTGAGGTCGTGTTCGACGGCCAGCAGATCCGCTACGGCAGCTCGGATGCTCTGCAGTTCTACACCATCAACCCTGAGACGGATAACACGGTGCTCATCGGCGAATTGATGAAGCAGGATGTGAAGATCTCTGCAGCCGAGCCGGAAAAGCAAAGTCTGCTTGGACAGCTCCTCATCAGTTCCTTTCCGATCCTGCTGCTTATCGGTGTATGGATTTACTTCATGCGCCAGATGCAGGGTGGTGGCGGTGGCCGCGGAGCCATGTCCTTCGGCAAGAGCAAAGCGCGTCTCCTGGGCGAAGACCAGGTTGGCATAACGTTTGCTGATGTGGCGGGTGTTGAGGAAGCGAAGGCCGAAGTCTCGGAAGTCGTGGATTTCCTCAAGGACCCGAGCAAGTTCCAGCGGCTGGGTGGCAAGATCCCCAAGGGCGTTCTGATGGTTGGCCCGCCGGGTACCGGTAAGACGCTGTTAGCCAAAGCGATCGCGGGTGAAGCCAAGGTTCCGTTCTTCACGATTTCGGGTTCCGATTTCGTCGAGATGTTTGTCGGCGTGGGCGCATCGCGAGTACGCGACATGTTCGACCAGGCCAAGAAACAGGCACCGTGCATCATCTTTATTGATGAGCTCGATGCTGTCGGTCGCCATCGCGGCGCCGGTCTGGGTGGTGGGCACGACGAGCGCGAGCAGACGCTCAACCAGATGCTGGTGGAGATGGACGGGTTCGAAGGCAGCGAAGGCATCATTGTCATCGCCGCGACCAACCGTCCGGACGTGCTCGACCCTGCGCTACTGCGCCCGGGTCGTTTCGACCGGCAGGTTGTGGTGCCGCTCCCCGATGTACGCGGCCGCGAGCAGATCCTGAAAGTGCATATGCGCAAGGTGCCGCTTGCAGACGACGTTCGGCCCGGCTTAATCGCCCGTGGCACGCCCGGGTTCTCGGGTGCCGATCTCGCCAATCTCGTGAACGAGGCGGCATTGTTTGCAGCGCGCGGCAATAAACGCGTCGTGAGCATGGAGGAGTTCGAACAGGCGAAGGACAAGATCATGATGGGTGCCGAGAGGCGCTCGATGGTCATGAGCGAGAAAGAAAAACTCAATACGGCCTACCACGAGGCCGGCCACGCCATCATCGGCTACCTGGTTCCCGAGCACGATCCTGTTTACAAGGTCACGATTATCCCGCGTGGCAGGGCACTTGGCGTGACGATGTACCTGCCCGAAGAAGACCGCTACAGCATGTCGCGGCAACGGCTTGAGAGCAGCATTTCCAGCCTCTTTGGCGGGCGCATCGCGGAAGAAATGATCAACGGCATGGATGGTGTGACAACCGGTGCCTCGAATGACATCGAACGCGCGACCGAAATCGCTCGCAATATGGTCACGAAGTGGGGCCTGTCGGACCGCCTGGGTCCGCTGACGTACAGCGAAGACGACGGTGAAGTCTTCCTGGGCCGCTCGGTGACACAGCACAAACAGGTGTCGGACGATACGGCTCATGCTATCGACGAGGAAGTGCGGCGCATCATTGACTCTAACTACGAGCGGGCGAAGACCCTGCTTGAGGCTAATGTCGATAAACTGCACGCGATGGCCAAGGCGCTGGTGAAATACGAGACGATCGGTGATGTCCAGATCAAGGACATCATGGAAGGCCGTGAACCGCAGCCACCTGAGGACTGGGACGACACCATTGATCCCGCCGGTTCTGATGGCGACGGGTCCGCTACGGCGGAGTCGGACGTGACCGGCCCGATCGGCGGACCAGCAAGCGAGCACTAGCCAGCCCCCGCCAGCTATGTTGAACCTGGGCCCTATACAAATCCCGGCGCCTGCCGTCATGGGCATCCTCAACGTAACTCCGGATTCCTTCTCGGATGGCGGACATTTCGACAATCCCAATATTGCATTGCGCCAGGCAGCTACGATGGTCGAGGGCGGCGCCGCCATCATCGATATCGGCGGCGAATCCACGCGGCCGGGGGCGGGCAGCGTGGATATTCAGCAGGAGCTGGACCGGGTCATTCCCGTTATCGAGGCCGTCAGGTCCGTCACCGATGTCCCGATCTCCATCGACACCAGCAAAGCAGATGTCATGCGCGAAGCGGTCTCAGCGGGCGCCTCGCTAATAAACGATGTGTACGCGTTGCGGGGCGATGGTGCCCTGCAGGCAGCCGTGGAGTTGCAGGTACCGGTTTGTCTGATGCACATGCGCGGTGAGCCACGCACGATGCAGGACGAGCCGGAATATGACGATGTCGTGGCTGATGTCGCGAATTTCCTTGAAAAGCGCGTCGCCGCCTGTGTTGCAGCGGGTCTGGGTGAGGAGTTGCTGATCCTCGATCCCGGCTTCGGTTTCGGGAAGACCCACCGTCATAATGTCGAGTTGCTGGCAAATCTGCGACAATTGCGCATCCGCAACCGCCCCATACTCGTCGGTGTGTCGAGAAAGTCGACATTAGGTGAATTGACCAACCGTGAAATACACGAGCGTATGCCGGCCAGCGTCGCAGCTGCGGTTGTGGCGGTCATGAAGGGCGCTGATATTGTGCGCGCTCATGACGTCGCGGCAACGGTTGATGCATTAAAAGTTGCGCAAGCAGTTATCGAGGCAGGCGCATAGCGCCAGAGAGCAGCCAATGAGCAAAGATTATTTCGGTACCGATGGTGTTCGGGGAACAGTCGGCAAGGATCCAATGACCGCGGATTTCGCGATGCGGCTCGCCAGCGCGGCGGCCCAGGTGCTGGTTCCCCAGGGAGGCACCGTGGTAATCGGCAAGGACACGCGCCTGTCCGGCTACATGTTCGAGTCCGCCCTCGAGGCAGGATTTGTCGCGGCTGGCGCTGACGTTCTCCTGCTCGGGCCCTTACCGACGCCCGGCATTGCCCGGCTGACCCAGGAATTTGACGCCGATCTCGGCGTGGTTATCAGCGCCTCTCACAATGCCTTCTTCGACAACGGCATCAAGTTCTTCGATCGTTCCGGCTCAAAGCTGACAGACGACATTGAAATGAAGATCGAGGAACACCTTAAAAATCCGGCGATTACGCTGGAGTCGCATCAGCTGGGTAAGGCAAAGCGTATCGACACGGCGCGCATTCGCTACCAGGATTTCTGTGCGGCCAGCATGCCCGATGGGATCAACCTGGAGGGTATGAAGGTTGTTTTCGATGGTGCGAACGGCGCCGGCTATAAGGTAGGACCGCGAGCACTGGCCAATCTGGGGGCCGAGGTTATCCCGATCGGCTGCTCGCCAAATGGCAAGAACATTAACGCCGGCTGCGGTTCAATGGAGCCCGAGCTCCTGCAGCTGACAGTGCCGGCCGTGAAAGGCAACGTCGGTGTGGCGCTCGACGGCGATGGCGACCGCGTCGTTATGGTCGACGAAACAGGCAAGCTGATCGATGGGGATCAGTTGCTCTATGTCCTCGCGATGGATCGCAAGAATAATGGCGGTCTGTCTGGTCCCGTCGTCGGCACCGTCATGAGCAACCTGGGCCTCGAACACGCGCTGCAGGCCATGGATATCGATTTCAGACGAGCGGCGGTCGGCGACCGTTATGTCCTCGAGACGCTGCGCAGCGCAGGCGGCATTATCGGGGGAGAAACCTCCGGGCACATGCTGGTTCTTGATAAAACCACCACGGGGGACGGTCTCATCAGTGCGCTCCAGGTGCTGGCCATCATGAAGCGCACGGGCAAGCCGCTTTCCGAGCTCGTAGCGGGCATGCCCAAGTACCCGCAAACCATGGTCAACGTGCGCACCGAGCGGCGCTTGAACCCGGATGAGTCAACAGCGATCCAGGATGCGGTCGCTGTGGCGGAGCATGAATTGGCCGACAAGGGCCGCGTGGTCCTGCGCGCTTCGGGCACAGAACCGGTGATTCGGGTCATGGTGGAAGGCGAGGACGCGGAGCAAGTGGTTTCCCTCGCAAAGCGCCTGGCCTCGATCGTTGCCCAAGCCGCCGCCTGAACCCCAATAATGCGTTGATTTGCGGGGCCTCGCCCGGTATCCTTGCGCGCCTTTTAAGCCTGCGGAAACACCGACATGCGTAACATTCTGGTTGCTGGAAACTGGAAAATGAATGGCAACAGCGCCGCTAACGCGGAACTGGTTGCCGGTATAATCGCAGGTGTTCCTGAGGGCAGTGGTTTCAGCCTGCTGGTGTGCCCGCCTTATCCGTACCTGGCGTCAGTTGTGGCGCAGGCCGCGGGGTCGGCTGTCAGCGTTGGCTCACAGAACGTCTCGGAGCACGAAAAAGGTGCTTTTACAGGCGAGGTGGCGCCCGGCATGCTGAGCGACCTTGGCTGTACTTATGCGATTGTCGGTCATTCGGAGCGCCGTGCGCTTTATGGCGAGACCAGCGCCCAGGTGGCTGCGAAGTTCCAGGCGGCGCAAGCGGCCGGAATTACGCCAATCCTGTGCGTCGGTGAAACGCTCGAAGAGCGTGAGGCTGGCACCACAGAGAGCGTTATCGACGAGCAGCTCGATGCGGTTCTGGATGTCGCAGGCATTAATGCGTTTGCGACCGCTGTGATTGCGTATGAGCCGGTCTGGGCGATTGGTACAGGCATGACGGCAAGCCCCGAACAGGCGCAGGATGTGCACCGCCACATTCGCGGCCGGCTTGAGGCACTGAATGCGGATATCGCCGCTGGCGTACAAATACTGTACGGCGGCAGCATGAAGGGTGAAAATGCGGCGGGCCTGTTGGCCAAGCCGGATATCGACGGCGGCCTGATAGGCGGCGCGTCGCTAAAAGCAGAAGACTTTCTGGCGATCGCCGCGGCGGCAGCCCAAAATTAATTAATGAGTTGATTATTCAATGGACACGATTCAAAAAGCTGTACTGATTGGACACACGCTGATCGCTTTGCTGATCATTGTGCTCGTACTGCTGCAGCGCGGTAAAGGTGCGGACGCCGGTGCGGCGTTTGGTGCTGGCGCGTCGGGTACGGTATTCGGGGCACGCGGATCCAGTAGCTTCTTTTCCCGAGCGACGGCCGTCTGTGCGACAGCATTTTTCATCAGCAGCCTGACGCTTGCGTATCTCAGCAGCCAGACAGGGTCGGCTCCGGCCAGCCTTCTCGAGGATGCGCCACTGGTAGAGACACCGATGGAAGAGGTTCCTGCGCTGAGTGATGAGATGCCGGTGTCGGATGATCTGCCCGCCCTCGAGGCCGCAGAAGACTTCGTCGAGGATGCTGCTGACCTGCCGGCGCTGGAAGAAGATCCAGCTACCGATCAGGAGTAAACTAACGCTCAATCTGCTCTGGTGGTGGAATTGGTAGACACGCTGTCTTGAGGGGGCAGTGGCGCAAGCCGTGCGAGTTCGAGTCTCGCCCAGAGCACCAAATAACTAACCGGTCTGCGTCGCCCTTGGCCTGCAGGCCGGTTTTCGTATGGGGAATCCGGGCAGGCCCAATTTGGGGTATGTCCGGCCATTCAGAGACTGCTACAATCGCGCGCTGATTCGGGCACGTTATTGTTTGGGTAGACATGCTACAAGAGTATTTTCCCATTCTGGTTTTTCTGGGGGTCGCTACAGGGCTTGGCGTTCTGCTGCTGACCCTGGGTTTCCTGATCGGCCAGGGCCAGAAAGACGCAGAAAAACTGTCTCCCTACGAGTGCGGCTTCGAGGCCTTCGACGATTCGCGAATGAAGTTCGATGTTCGCTATTACCTCGTCGCAATCCTGTTCATCATTTTCGATCTCGAGATCGCATTCCTGTTCCCATGGGCTGTCTCGCTCGATGCTGTGGGCAAATTCGGCCTGCTTTCGATGGCGTTATTCCTGGCCATTCTCGTGGTCGGTTTTATTTATGAATGGAAGAAAGGGGCTCTGGAGTGGGACTAGCAGAACCTCAGGCGGCCACTGAAGAGACAACGGGTGCTGAAGCAGCCGGCGGCAGCCTGCAAAAGAAGGGCTTTGTCGTTACGAAAGTCGACTCGGTTATGAATTGGGCGCGTACTGGCTCGCTCTGGCCGATGACCTTCGGTCTTGCCTGTTGTGCGGTTGAGATGATGCAGGCCGGCGCAGCGCGCTATGACCTCGATCGTTTCGGCATTATTTTCCGCCCAAGCCCGCGACAGTCCGATTGCATGATCGTGGCAGGTACGCTGACGAACAAGATGGCAGCGCCACTGCGGAAGGTCTACGACCAAATGCCTGAACCTCGCTGGGTTGTCTCAATGGGTTCCTGTGCGAACGGCGGTGGCTATTACCATTATTCGTATGCCGTCGTCCGGGGCTGCGATCGGGTGGTACCGGTCGATGTCTACGTTCCAGGCTGCCCACCAACGGCAGAAGCCCTGATCTACGGGCTCATTCAGCTGCAAAACAAGATTCGACGTACGAGCACGATAGCTAGATAAGAATAAAGATAATGAGTGAACGTTACGACACATTGGCTGCTCAGCTCCACGAGCGCTTCGGCGAACAAATACGCCGGGTACCGTCGACCTGCGGTGAGCTGACGTATGAGCTCGACAAGGATGACCTGATCGAGGTTGCGACAGCACTACGCAATGAAGGGGCGTTCGGTTTCGAAATGCTCATGGACGTTTGCGGCGTCGACTACCTCAACTACGGCAGCGACGAGTGGACGACGAACACGGCAACTGACACCGGGTTTAGCCGTGGTGTCGAGCGTCAGCCGGTCATTCTCGACGAGGCCGATGAATTCGAGCCGAATCGTTTCGCGGTCGTCTATCACCTGCTGTCCTTGCAGCACAATTTCCGGATGCGTCTGCGCGTCTTCACGGGTACGAGTAATCCACCCATCATCAAATCGGTTGTCGATATCTGGAACGGCGCCAACTGGTTCGAGCGCGAAGCCTTCGACCTGTTCGGCATCCTGTTCGACGGGCATCCCGATTTGCGCCGCATCCTGACCGACTATGGCTTCATCGGACACCCGTTCCGCAAAGACTTCCCGTTGATGGGTAACGTCGAGGTGAGCTACGACGCCGACGAAGGCCGTGTTGTGTACAAGCCCGTTAGCATCGAGCCGCGCACGCTGGTGCCACGCGTGATTCGGGACGACAACCGCTATGAGGCCGACCTTAAGGATGTCACCGATGGCTGAGATTCAGAGCTATACGATGAACTTCGGTCCGCAGCATCCTGCGGCGCATGGCGTACTGCGTCTCGTGCTCGAGATTGAAGGCGAGACCATTCAGAAAGCGGACCCGCATGTCGGCCTGCTGCATCGCGCAACCGAGAAGCTTGCGGAATCGAAACCGTTCAACCAGAGCATCGGCTACATGGACCGTCTCGACTACGTGTCGATGATGTGTAACGAACATGCCTATGTGATGGCGATCGAAAAGCTGCTTGGCGTGCAGGTGCCGGAAAGGGCCCAGTACATCCGCGTCATGTTCGACGAGATCACCCGCATTCTGAACCACCTGATGTGGCTGGGTGCGCACGGTCTCGATATCGGCGCGATGACGATGTTCCTGTATTGCTTCCGCGAGCGCGAGGATCTGATGGACAGCTATGAAGCTGTCTCGGGTACGCGCATGCATGCAACCTATTATCGCCCTGGCGGCGTGTATCGCGACCTGCCGGACGTCATGCCGAAATACCAGGAGTCGAAGTTCCGCAACAAGAATGAACTCGATCGCATGAACTCGATTCGCGAAGGGTCGCTGCTGGACTTTATCGATGCATTCTGCGACCGCTTCCCGGGTTGTGTCGATGAATATGAAACACTGCTGACGGACAATCGTATCTGGAAGCAGCGCACGGTAAACATCGGCGTAGTCTCGCCCGATCGCGCGATGCAGCTCGGTTTCTCGGGCCCGATGCTGCGAGGCTCGGGTGTCGAGTGGGATCTGCGCAAGAAGCAGCCATACGATGTTTACGATCGCATTGATTTCGATATACCCGTCGGGGTCAACGGCGACTGCTACGACCGCTATCTCGTGCGCGTCGAAGAGATGCGGCAATCGAACCGGATCATCAAGCAGTGTATTGCCTGGCTACGGGAGAATCCGGGCCCGGTAATCGCTGAAGATCACAAGGTAACGCCGCCATCACGCGTTGAGATGAAAGACGATATGGAATCGCTCATTCATCACTTCAAATTGTTTACCGAAGGCTACTGCGTTCCAGAAGGCGAGGCGTACGCTGCCGTCGAACACCCCAAGGGTGAGTTCGGCATCTATATTCTTTCTGACGGTGCCAATAAGCCTTACCGCCTGAAGATTCGTGCGCCCGGCTTCGCGCACCTCTCGGCCATGTCGGAAATGGTGGAAGGACATATGCTGGCCGACGTTGTTGCCGTCATCGGCACACAGGACATCGTGTTCGGTGAGGTTGATCGATGAGCTACGAACTCACTGCTCACGTCAGGGACAAGATCGACGACTGGAAGACTCGTTTTCCGGCTGATCAGCAGCGTTCCGCAGTTATTCGTGCACTGCACCTGGTGCAGCATGAGAACAAGGGATTCCTGACCGCAGAACAGATGAACGCGGTTGCAGACTACCTGAGCCTGCCGACGATCCAGGTTTATGAAGTCGCAACCTTCTATTCGATGTTCCAGACGAAGCCGGTTGGGCGCAATGAAGTGTCGATCTGCACCAACGTGGCGTGCATGCTGCGTGGCGCCGATGACCTCGTGGACCATGTCGAGCAGAGGCTCGGCATCAAGCTGGGTGAAAGCACCGATGATGGCAGGATCTTCCTTAAGCGCGAGGAAGAGTGTATTGCCGCCTGCTGCGGTGCGCCGGCCATGCAGGTCAACCACAAGTATTTCGAAAACCTGAGCAACGAAATGGTCGACGACATTTTGGACGGGCTCGACTAATGGCAATCGAACAGAATCTCGTTTGTTTCAGTACCTTCGGTTCCCCCGAATCGTGGACGATGGCCACGTACGAGAAGCACGACGGCTACAAAGCCTGGCGCAGAATTCTCGCCGGCGAATTGTCGCCTGCCGAGGTAATCGACGAAGTTAAAGCATCGGGCCTGCGCGGTCGCGGTGGCGCGGGCTTCCCGACGGGCCTCAAGTGGAGCTTCATGCCGAAGAACTACGACGGCCAGAAGTACCTCGTTGTCAATTCGGACGAGTCCGAACCGGGAACCTGCCACGATCGTGAAATCCTTCGCTACAACCCGCACAGCCTCGTTGAGGGCATGGCGATTGCCGCCTACGCGATGGGTGCGACGGTTGCTTACAACTACATGCGTGGCGAGTTCATGGACGAGCCATTCCCGCGCTTCGAAGCCGCGGTCAAGGAAGCCTACGATGCAGGCCTGCTTGGCAAGAACGTGCAGGGCAGTGGGATCGATATCGATATTCATGGCTTCATCGGCGCGGGTGCATACATCTGCGGTGAGGAAACGGCGCTGATCGAATCGCTCGAGGGCAAGCAGGGACGTCCGCGCTTCAAGCCGCCGTTCCCGGCGAACTTTGGCCTGTATGGCAAGCCGACGACGATCAATAACACGCAGAGTATTGCCAGTGTTCCCTCGATTATGCATAAGGGCGCGGCATGGTTTGCCGCCCTGGGTCCTGAAGGATCCGGCGGTACGGCGCAGTTCTCTGTGTCGGGTCATGTCGAGAAGCCAGGCAACTACGAATTGCCGATGGGGATTCCCTTCAAGACGCTGCTCGAGGATATCTGCGGCGGCGTCTGGAAAGGCCGCAAGCTGAAAGCGGTTATCCCGGGCGGGTCGTCGTGCAAGGTCATGCCGGCGGACGTCATCATGGGGTGCACGATGGATTACAGTTCGCTGCAACAGGCGGGGTCTTCCTTTGGCACCGGTGCGGTCATGGTCATGGACGAAACCACGTGCATGGTCAGGGTCCTGCGCCGTATCTCACGCTTCTATATGGCGGAATCTTGCGGACAGTGCACACCGTGTCGCGAAGGTACGGGCTGGTTGTACCGCATGCTCACGCGAATCATCGACGGTAAAGGCGAGGAAGAGGATCTCGAAAAACTGGTCGACGTTGCCAACAAGATTGAAGGCCACACGATTTGCGCCCTCGGCGATGCGGCGGCTTGGCCGGTGCAGAGCTTCCTGAAGCACTTCCATCACGAATTTGAATACATGGTTCGCAATAACGGGCGCAGCATCGTTGACGCTGCTTCGGACGCGGCGGCGTAACGGCTATGAGTGACGACATCGTAAATATTGAAGTCGACGGCAAGCCGGTTGAGGCACGTCCCGGCCAGATGGTCATCGAGGTGACGGACAAGATCGGCGCCTACGTGCCGCGATTCTGTTACCACGAAAAGCTGAGCGTCGCGGCGAACTGTCGTATGTGCCTGGTTGATATCGAAGGTGCGCCGAAGCCGATTCCGGCCTGCGCCCAGCCGGTCAATGAGGGTATGAAGATCTTCACCAAGTCGCCGCGTGCTATTGCAGCGCAGAAGGCGACGATGGAATTCCTGCTGATCAATCATCCGCTGGACTGCCCGATTTGCGACCAGGGTGGTGAGTGCGAACTACAGGATCTTGCGATGGGTTATGGGCGCGACGTATCGCGCTATAACGACGGCAAGCGGGTTGTTAAGGACAAGGACATCGGTCCGCTGGTCTCCACAGACATGACGCGTTGCATTCACTGCACGCGCTGCGTCCGCTTCGGCGAAGAGATTCAGGGCAAGCCACAACTTGGCACGACCCTGCGTGGTGAGAATGTTGTCATCTCGACCTATGTCGAACAGAACATCGACCACGAACTCTCGGCGAACATTATTGATCTGTGTCCGGTTGGTGCCCTGAACAACAAACCGTACCGCTACAGTGCTCGCGCCTGGGAGATGGCGCAGCGTGCGACCATCGCACCACACGATTGCGTTGGTTCGAACCTGTACGCACACGTTCTGCGCGGTACGATCAAACGTATCGTTCCGCGGAGTAACGAAGCCATTAACGAGTCGTGGCTCGCGGATCGCGACCGCTTCAGCTACGAGGCAATTTACTCTGCCGATCGCCTCGCACAGCCGCGCATCAAGGAAAGTGGCGAGTGGCGCGATATCGACTGGGAAGAGGCGCTCGAAGCCGCTGCTGATGTACTCAAAGACGCGGACACGGTTGGCTTGCTCGCGTCGCCCAGCGCGACCGTCGAGGAAGGCCATCTACTGGCCCGCCTTGCGAAGCACCTGGGCACGTCGAATCTGGATCACCGTATCGAGCGCAGGGATTTCTCCGACCAGGATAATGATCCCGCATTTCCCTGGCTGGGCTGCAGTATCGCTGATATCGAAAAGCAGGATGTCATTGTTGTTATCGGTTCGCACATCCGGCAGGAAGCGCCGATCCTCGCGCATCGGCTGCGCAAGGCAGCGCTTGCCGGCGCGAGTGTGAATTTCGTAAGTAGTGAAGAGCACGAGTACTTTTTCGACGTCGATAATTATGTGTCCGGCGCCGGGTTGGTCCAGTTGCTGTCTGGCGATGCGATCAAACCCGTTGTCGAGAAGCTCGAGAAAGCGAAGAATGCGCTGGTTTTGATGGGCAACATTGCAGGAAGGCACCGTGCATTTAGTGCGGTTCGCTCGCTGGCTGCGGACATTGCCGCCAGGACGGGTGCCAAGCTCGGTACGCTTTCACCCGGTGCGAATAGTGCCGGTCTGAGCCTGGCAGGTGTATTGCCGCAGAAGGGTGAGGGCCTGCATGCGGGAGCGATGCTCGACGCCACACTCGATGCCACGCTGCTCCTGAACGTTGAGCCGGATGCGGATTTCCATGCAACTGATGATGCTGTTGCAAAACTTGCGAAGCAGGATTTCGTTGTCGCGCTGACACCGTTCGTGTCGGATGCACTGCTAGAGGCGGCCGACCTGTTATTGCCCATTGGTACCTTTGCAGAAACGTCAGGTACCTACGTCAACGTCGAGGGCACCTGGCAGAGTTTCTCCGGTGTCGCTAACCCGGTTGGCGAAGCGCGGCCTGCAT
>Ga0224504_10000996_pt1 | contig 12685 bp, 12 predicted proteins | sample SF_Oct11_sed_USG_3_FD_170160 | JGI IMG/M metagenome (GOLD analysis project Ga0224504, IMG submission 170160) | Sediment microbial communities from San Francisco Bay, California, United States - SF_Oct11_sed_USGS_24 | ecosystem: Environmental > Aquatic > Marine > Sediment | place: USA... | reverse complement strand
ATGAATCGCTGGGTGTGGGACGCCAAGTCGAACACCGGTGTTATTCGCGAGATCTGGCATGGTGACAATGTCGATCACATTACGATTCCTGTCCCCAACGGCTACGGCACCTACCTCATGCTGCGCGAGGAACTCAGCCAGTTCCTGAGTGACAACGGAATCTTTCGCGACGTTCTGTTCTACGTTGATGTGCTTTGTGCGCAGGTCTACGCGCACTACATCTGCGAACAGGGTGGCAGTTACCTGCGCGCCGATTTCCAGGCGCCCGAAGATCCCATGCAACACACACGCCGTCTGCTTGGACTCGATGGAGTCCAGCCAGGCAACGGCAGAACGCGCCTCAAGTCGATAGACGGTGAGGCCTTTGTCCTAGATGACAGCACCGAATTGAACCCGACGGAACACTAATGCCAATTCATGAAAAATCGCTGATTCGACCGGAAAATCTGACGACGCACGAGGAATTGACGCTCGATGGCGTCGATGTGTCAGGTCACTGGAGTACGTTCATTGAGACGCGCGTTGTTAAGGATTACAACGAGAGCCTGCAGGACGAGATCGCGGCGTTGCCGGGCGGCGAAGAGATCCATCGCTGCTGGCAGTGTGGCTCCTGCACGAATGCGTGCACCGTTAACGCCATCAATGAAGACTTCAATCCGCGTTACTGGATTTACCTGATTCGCATGGGAATGGAGTCCGAACTTCTGCGCGATAAGGACATCATCTGGCAGTGCGTGTCGTGCAACAAATGCACCTACGCCTGTCCCCGCGACGTGTTTCCGGAAGGCGTCATGAAGGCGACGGCGCATTGGCTCGAAAGGAAGGGGCATACGGAAAAATCGCCCTCAACGCATTTCGACGAAGTGTTTACCGAGCAGGTCGTCAAAACCGGCAAGATCGAAGAAAGTCGCACCATGCGGCGCTTCTTCTCGCGCACGGGTCAGGCACTCGTGCAGCCGTGGTTAATCGAGATGGTCAAGCGCATGCTGCGAGGCCTGCCGGTCGGCATGCTGACGCGCATGGGTCTGGCAACACTGGTCGCCCCCAGGACAAATGACTGGTCAAGCGCGTCGGCGGCGATCCAGGAATACATTGACGAACAACACGAAAAGCAATCGCAGGCACTGAGCCTTGCCGAACTGGTTGAAACCGCCAAGCAAGACGTGGCTGCCTGACGAGGAACCTGATGACTACCAAAGACAAGTACAAGAAGGTCGCCTACTACCCGGGCTGTGCGCTCGAGGGGTCCGGCCATTCTTATAATCGCTCTACGAAAGCGGTAGGTAAGGCGCTTGGGCTGGATCTCGTTGAGGTCAAGAACTGGAATTGCTGCGGCGCCATGGAAGTGAAGAACATTGACCCGAAGATCCAGACTTACCTGTCCTCGCGCGTCATGTCGACGGCAGCCAATGAGATGGACATGGATGTGGTCATGGCGCCGTGCAACGGCTGCTATCACAACCTGAAGAAAGCGGAATACGATCTGGCCAATGATAAGGAATCGGCTGAGGTTGTCGATCGCTTGTCGCAGAAGGCCGGTCACAAGACCTACGAGTCCGGGCAGGTCGAGACCATTCACGCGCTGGACTGGATCAAGGAGTCGATCGGCGAAGACGGTCTGGCCGAGCGCGTCAAGAATTCTCTTTCGGGAATCAAGGTCGCTAACTACTACGGCTGCATGTACACGCGGCCGCGGCATATTTTTCCCGAAAAAGACCAGGGACCGGGCAGCGAGTCCACGTCCAAGCCCCATTTCATGGACGATCTGCTCGCCGCAGCCGGAGCCGAGAACGTCGATTTCCCGCTGAAGACGGCCTGCTGTGGCGGAGCGCACACGCTGTCCGACAGCGACACGTCGACAAAGCTCGTGCTCAACATCCTGAAGGCTGCGAAGCTGTCTGGTGCCGACGTCATTGCGACCGAGTGCCCGACCTGCCACTCCGGCCTCGAGATGCATCAGATCCGGGCTGAAAAGACACTCGGTGAAACGGTCGATATCAAAATCCTGTACTTCACGCAGCTGCTGGGCATGGCGCTTGGCCTGAAGGCAAAGAAAGTCGGCGTCCACGAGAACATTAGCGACTCCATCAAGTTCCTCAAGGAGCGAGGTCTCGGATGAGGACACTCGCTGAGCTTGATGCGGTTTTCGATGCGCCGCCGCCAACGGCAGATAGTTTGGCAGCTGCCGAGAACCTGTTGCGAGCGAGCGAGGAGGTCATCGAGCACTGGGTCACCGCCCGGGGGGAAGTACCTACCGAGGATCAGCGCGAGGGCTTTCGCCTGCTGGCCCTGCACAGGCAGGGGGCAAAAGGCGATCCAAGCTTCAATGCCTGCCGCGAAACCTGCCGCGAGGTTGTGTACCACTACAACCTCGTTACCATGGAACCCGAACATTCGGATATTACTGATCGCTTATATATGATGGGTTTGGTATCCAAGCACCTGTATTTGTTCATTAGCGGAAAGCTGCAGGTGGCCGGACTCGGCGAATTTTGTTGTTCGTCGAAGCCGATTCGATCGGCGGGTGAATCGCAACAACCATAGATGAAGGAGGCATTGATATGCCATCTGTAAGGGGATGTAACCTTCCTGACGAACTGCTTTACGACGTCGACAACCATATCTGGTTTACGGAGATGGGTGACGGCACGGTCAAGATCGGTATGACTGCGGTGGCCACGGCTATGGCCGGCAAACTGGTCGCATTTACGCCGAAGAAAGTTGGTCGCAGCGTTCGTCCGGGCAAGTCCTGCGGCACGCTTGAATCCGGTAAATGGGTCGGGCCAGCCAAGTCGCTCGCCGGCGGTGAAGTCGTCGGGGTGAATGACGATATGGTTGGCGATCCGAGCATTGCCAATGATGACCCCTATGAGAAGGGCTGGTTGCTCATCCTGAAGCCAGATGATTGGGATAGTGTTAAAGGGTCCCTGGTCACAGGAGACGGCATTGCGGCGCCGTATGAAGCCAAAATGGATTCCGAAGGGTTCGGTGGTTGCGGCGAATGAACAAGGACACCGCAACGTCGGTTGAGGACTTCGATAAATTGGCTGAGTTGCACGACATGGCGGCGCAAGCCGTCGAGCTGCTCAAGGCGATGGCGAACGAATGGCGCCTCATGATCTTGTGCCAGCTGTCTGACGGAGAAAAAACAGTCAGCGAGCTGCAGTCGCTGCTCGGCCTTAGTCAGTCAGCGCTGTCGCAACACCTCGCGGTCCTTCGCCGCGAAAAAATAGTTAAGGCTCGGAAGCATGCGCAGTCCGTCAGTTATTCACTGGCCGGGGACGATGCTCCAAGAGTCATGCACACGTTACACGAAGTATTCTGCGAAACTCAGGGAGAACGAAAATGAGTTCTAATATGAGCAAGGCGACAGCTGCGCTGTTAGTCACGGGTCTGTTTGCCTTCAGCAGTGCGGCAATGGCAACCAATGGTTACTTCACGCACGGTGTTGGTACTGAGTCGAAAGGTATGGCTGGCTCGGGTGTGGGCAGCAGCGCGAACATGGGTGGTATTGCAGCAGCAACCAATCCTGCGCTCGCGGTTTTCGCCGACGACAAATGGCAGGTCGGGTTATCAATTTTCAGCCCCATGCGGTCCTACACGGCATCGTCCAGTTTTGCGAATGGCCAGGGCGGTGCATTTACGCTGGGCCAGGGTACTTACGACAGCAAGAATGAGGCTTTCCCGATTCCCTACGTTGCCAAGAACTGGAAGTTCGCCAATGACAGCGCATTGTCGTTTGTTTTCTATGGCCGTGGCGGCATGAACACCGAATGGGACAGTGGTCAAACGGCAATGTTTGATCCGTTCGGTCAGGGTGGTGCGCCTGCGACACTGCCGGGTGTGTACGGTGCCGGTAAGGCCGGCGTGGATCTGATGCAGGCGTTCGTGAGCCTGAATTATGCAGGTAAGGTAAACGATCGGTTTGCTTGGGGTATCGGTCCCGTCGTTGCTGTCCAGATGTTTGAAGCGAATGGCGTTGCCTCGTTCACTGGTTTTACGCAGACATTCGCCGATGCATTCCTGCAGAATGGTCAGGGTGCACCGGCTACTCAATTGACGGATAACGGTCATGACACATCAGTAGGCTACGGCGTCGCGGGCGGTCTGTGGACCGGTACTGAGACGTTCAGCTTTGGCGTGAGCTACCAGTCAAAAATCTCGATGTCCGAATTCGACGATTATGCCGATCTGTTCGCACAGGACGGTGGCTTTGACATTCCTTCGACACTGAAGGCTGGCATCTCGTTCATGGCCGGAGATACAGCGCGCATAAACTTCGATATCGAGCAGATCGGCTACAGCGAAGTTGCCTCCATAAATAATCCGATCATGAACTTGCTTACGGGCTGTTTTACTGCAAATCCTGCGGTTGCGCCCGAAACATCGGGTTGCCTGGGTGGCCCGAATGGTGGCGGATTCGGCTGGGAAGACATGACGATCTACAAGGCCGGATTTGAGTGGCAGGCAAACGACACAAACACCTGGCGAGTCGGCTACAGCTACGGTGAACAGCCGATTCCGGGCAGTGAGGTGCTGTTTAACATTCTCGCACCGGGCATCATGGAATCACATATGACGGTTGGCTGGACGAGTGAGCGCGCGAACGGCAACGTGTTGTCGATGTCTTTGATGTATGCGCCCGAGAAGACAGTCACGGGTGCGAGCACCTTTGATCCTACTCAAACGATCCAGCTCAAAATGAGCCAGCTTGAGTTCGAAGTCGCTTATCGCTTCTAGGAGAACCTGATGAAGGCCAGAATTTTGATGGCCGTACTGACGATTGCGGCGCTGATTTCAGCGCCGTTTTCGTTTGCGGCAGATGAAGATATCGGCATCTTCGAGACCATTCACGCGTCATCCGTGTCTTTTGAGGACACGACGGCTGCGATCGATACGGCGTTTGCATCATCGGGGCTCGTTCTTCATGCGACTCACGATGTCCGCGTCCCCGAAAGCCCACACAAGGCGCGAGTGTACGTACTGACGTCACCGGCCTACGCAGATGCAGCCAGAGAAGAATCGGCGCGTACGCTATCGGCGCAGATTTTGCGTATCGCGGTGTACACGCAGGGCGATGATCAGAAGACCTACATCAATATGGCGAATCCGGTTGCGCATGCCATGGTGTTCTACACCGATTCGTCGAACTACGATGGCCTGTTGGCGGCTGCGGGCGATGCGGCGAACGAGATTCGTGAGCTCGTGGCGACAGTGCCAGGTGATGCGATGTCCGTGCAGCAAAGCCCGAAGCGTTCCGAAAAGCACTATCGCAAGTTCAAGGGCGACGGGCCGGCGCGCATGATGGCGAAGTTCCGCACTTTCAAGAAAAGCCAGTTGTTGATTGCGGAGGATTCAGCCGCGAATTTCGACGCGGTCGTCGAGCGTGTGATCACGGCCTTGTCGGCCAGCGCAGTTTCCGGACCCGAAAAATCGACGGGGTGGGAACAGGTTGCCAGGATCGGCTTGCGGGATGATGCAGTGTATATCGGCATTACCAACCCGTATATTGAGGATCGCATGGTGCAAATCAACTCGCGCTTCCGAAGCGACGACAAGAGCGACCTGTCGCCATTTCCGGGTGTGGACCATGTATCGGCGCTGCCCGCCGAAGTATTGATCCTCAAAGAGGGTGACCAGACTCTGGTCCTTCATTACGGCCAGATGTGGCGGATGCAGCTGTATTTCTGGGACTCGGGCTATCGGGCATTTACCGCCAATGTCGGCGTGCCCAGTTCGATTGCGAACTCAATTGAGGACACAATCAGCGCCGATTAGCGAAAAACAGGCATAATTGGGCGGGGACGACGGGCCTGCTGCAAGTTGGCGGGGTTATCGTCCCCGTCTTTGTATATCGCAGGCATCCAGGTACTTTACAGTATGAGCAAAACAAAACTCGACCCCGCCTATTTGCGCGATCAGATCGTTGGCGTAGATTCCACATTCGAAACGCCGTTCGGCGAACGCCTCATGGTGTATTGCGACTACACCGCGTCGGGCCGCTGCCTGCGTTTCGTGGAGTCCTACCTCCAGAGCCTGCAGCGCGTTTATGCGAATACGCATACAGAAGACGACATTACCGGGCGCAGCATGAGTCAGTTGCTGCATGAGGCCGAGAATGCCATCAAGCAGTCCGTCAATGCGGGTCCGGATGGGCGCATCATCGCCTGCGGTACCGGGGCGACAGGCGCGATCGACAAGTTGCAACAGATCATTGGAGTGACACTCGCACCGGCGACGCGCAAGACGCTCGACGACATGCTGGATGACGAACTGCTGGCGAAAACGCAACCAGTTGTCTTCATCGGTCCGTATGAACATCACTCCAACGAAATCTCCTGGCGTCAGTCGCTCGCGACGACGGTGCAGGTCCGACTCGATGCGGGCGGAAATGTTGATCTCGGGCATCTCGAGGCGTTGTTGCAGGATCCGCGCTACCAGAACCGCAAACGCATCGGGTCATTTTCGGCAGCATCGAATGTAACCGGCATGCGCGCCGATGTTCGCAAGATTGCCAGCCTGCTGCATCAGTACGATGCGATGGCCTGTTTTGACTATGCTGCCAGCGCACCCTATGTCGAAATCGACATGAATCCGGAACCCGAGTTTGAGGGCGACGACCCGAGCATTGATGCTGTTTTTATCTCGCCGCATAAATTTCTCGGCGGACCCGGGTCCAGCGGAGTCCTGGTATTCAACGAACGCATCTATGACCGGGACCTGCCGCCAAGCATGAGCGCAGGTGGCACCGTTGATTACGTCGGTATGACCGATCAGGATTTCATCTCGCGCATCGAAGAGCGGGAGAAGGCGGGTACTCCTGGCGTGCTGCAAACGCTCAAGGCCGGACTCGTGTTTCAGGTGAAGGACGCTGTCGGGGTTGATGTGATCTTTCGGCGCGAACACGAATTCACACGTCGTGCCCTGCGTACCTGGGGTGACAACAGCAACATTGAAGTGCTTGGTAACCCGGATGCGGGTAGTCGTGTCGGGATCATTTCATTCAACATCAGGGATGCGAGTGGCAAGTACCTGCACCACAAATTCCTGACCGTTCTTCTGAATGATCTGTTTGGCATCCAGTCGCGCGCCGGATGTTCGTGTGCGGGTCCCTATGGCCATCGGTTGCTGCATATTGATAACGACACGTCGGAGAAGTATCGGTCGGCGGTGCAGCAAGGGTATTGTGGCCTGAAACCTGGTTGGTGCCGTGTTGGCCTGCACTGGGTAATGGATGATGCCGAGGCAAACTACATCATCGAGGCCGTTCTGTTCCTCGCGCGCGAAGGCCATCAATTTCTAAACTTGTACGACTTCGATCTGGCAACCGGCACCTGGGCACACAAGTACGCCGCCGGAGTACTGCCCGAATTCTCGCTGAACGAGGCACTGAATAATGTTGAAGGCGAGCCGGCAACCCTGTCGCTGGCGCTGCGCCAGCAGCTTTATCGCCACTACCTGACGGAGGCGCAAAAGATCGCGGACCAGCTTAGGAATGAACCGGACGTCAAACTAACGGAGCTGAGCGGCGATCTGGGGGAGCTTCAATTCTTTGCCATGCCTGACGAGCGCCAGCGCCACTAGTGGGCTAGTTATTTTTGGCGCCCTGATCGATCCAGAGACCGATTGTCTCAATTGTCGCGGCGGAAAGCATAGGCCCGCGACCTTCCGCCAATGACTCATCGTTGTGCGGCGGCATGCGGATTTGCGGAGCGGTCTTGCCGGCCGTGACGAGGTACAGGGAACTCGACATCCTGCTGCCGGAGACAACCACCGGACCGTAGGTTGTGCCCTTCATTACATTGTTGTAGTCGTTCATCAGGTAGGCACTGGCTACGGCGCCTTCGCCGGCTTCGCTATGACAGCTGATGCAGTTTTTCGCGATGATAGGTTGAATGTCGCCGGAAAAACTGACGTCGCCCTGGCCGCAGGCGTTCAGGAGCATGACGGGTGAGAGTAAAAGCAAAAGTCGCAGCGTGGTCTTCATCGCATTCACCTCATTGGGTCTCCTATAGACTATGAGAGGAGAAACGAACCGGCGTCAATTCGGGGAAGTACGCACACCCAACACTTGCTCATGAAGCAGCGGATGGGACAACGCGTTATTGGTGTCCGGAAAGCCCGGCGTATCAGCGTACTCTCGATACAGTGGCATGAAAACCGGCTTATCGATAAGTGAGTCCAACCGGGTGAAGAACTGAATGCCTGACCAGCGTTTCTTCGATTGCAGGCAGCATTGTTGAAAACGGCCCAGAACAGTATCCAGAGACTCCTTGCCGCCAGAACGCGAACGCAGTCGCAGGTCGGCGAGGAGAGCAATCGCTGCGCCGCTCCAGTATATTTTGTAGCGTGCGTAACGCACGCCTTCCTCGGCGGCCTGGTTAGGTGACAGCTCCGGGCGTGATCCCCGGCCGCGATCAAAGCCTTGGCTGAGCTTGCGCACTGCCTGCGCTTGCGAGTACTGTCCGGCCCGCGCCATCAGTATATTCTGGTAGTAGCTGGCAAATCCCTCCGATATCCATTTTTGGCGCCAGCTGATTTTTGGCAGCAACAAATGACTGAATTCGTGGGTGGCGGTCCAGTCGGCATACATATCTGCAATAGGCCGATCGACGTCAACGTAGAGTTCGATAGTCTCACCGTCACGGCGCGTGACACGTCCGAAAGGCACTGGTGAACGACCGCTCGACGTTCGTTCCTCCGTCGGAATGATAACCACACGTGTGGTAGCAAGCGGAAAACGGCCATAGGGCATACTGACCTGGTAAGCCACGTGGTCTATCCAGTCCAGAAGATCACGTGACACAGCGTCGTCCACTCTTTCGGCGAACTCCACTGTCACCGTCGCACCGGGTGGGGTGATCCGGGTTTCGGAGGGGGCCGAGCGGACAGGTTCGGCGGTGAGCGCAGCGCACGTCACCACGATGAGGAGCTTGAATGAGCGCATTGTTATTCCTCGTGTTCCGTCATTGGACACGTGGAAATGCGTCAAGTTCAGATGCGCACCAAATCCTTCGCAGCCGCCTTGCTGAGTGCGGCGAGAGATGCTTCGATGCATTCGACGAAGAAATGAATGTCAGGCAACGTTTCACGCGTAGAGGTGACGTTAAATGTGATCGTGCCATTGTAGCTTGGCGTTGCAATGAACAGGCCCATGCCATCGACCAGTGGTGCAATACCGTAGTTCGCAACCTGTTTGGCACCGTTCATGAACAACGGTATCTGCGGACCCGGGACGTTAGAAATAAACAGGTTGCAGATGTTCGCCGCCATCCCGGCCCGCAATACCAGGCGGCCGGCGGTGACGAGTGTGGCGGCAGGTACATGTTGGCTGAGGTCAGTCATCAGGCGTGCCGAGATACCTGTCTTTGCTTCCTTGCTCTTCTGCGTCGATCTGTGAATCCGGCGCAGGCGCTGGACAGGATTGGCGATATTCGTATAAATCTTCGTCGTCATGGACGTGATCTGGTTGCCCGCGCCATCAGACTCCTTGTTGACGCCAGAACGCGCATTGATCGGCACCCACGCCACCAGCGATTCTGCCGGTAATTCCTTATGGCGCTGCAGGTACTTGCGCAAAGCGCCGGCGCAAATACACAAGACGATATCGTTAATGGTGCTGCCGGGTACCGCCGCGCGGATCGCCTTGAGTTCTTCAAGATCGAAGGCTGTCGCGTCGAACATCTTGTGCGGTGACGCATTGCAGTTGAAGCGCGTATCCGGCACCGGATCCGACGACTCCCGTTGCGATGTCAGCGCCTGTTGTCCCCAGCGATACAGCGCCGGTGCGGAGCGCATGATGGCATCCGTCATGCCAATAGGGGAACGCACGGCGTTGAAGACGGCGCGACCGGTCATGTTCAGGATACCGGGTGCCGGGCTGTGAATAGCCTGGATAGCATCCAGCGGCACGGCAGGTGTACCCATGTTATCGACGTCGACCATGCAGCGGTAAAACTTGACGATCGATGCTCCATCCACGGCGGCGTGGTGCAGCTTCGTCGCAATGGCATAGCACCCTTTGGGCAGTCCATCGATGTGGTCCAGACCCTCGATAACAAGCATCTCCCATAGTGGACGTGCCATATCCAGCGGTCGAGCATGAAAGCGCGACAGTTGTATGCAGAGTTGCCGCCAGTCACCAGGTTCAGGCAAGCGGGCATGCTGCACGTGGTATTCGAGATCGAAATGCTCGTCGTCAACCCAGTAGGGAAAATCGAGCTCAAACGGAACGCGATCGAGCCTGCGCTTGAACAGCGGACTCATGTGCAGCCGCTTCTCAATGTGCTCGAGTATGTCTTTGAAGCGAACAATTTCGCCATCCGGGACGGTCGATGGATCGAAGATTGCGACCCCTGTCACCTGGATGTGATTGTCTTCCGATTCCATGTAAAGGAACTGGGCGTCTTGTGGGCTGAGCTGGTCCATTAGTTTTCCACTACCTTGAGCGGCGCCACGATATGCCCGGCACGATCCTGGCCGAGGGTTTGCAGGAACATGTCACGCACCGAGTTCATATGTTCGTCAATGGTCTCGGCCGACCAGTTGTTAGTCTCGATTGGCGGCAGGATTTCGACCCTGATCGTTGCGGGTCGGTAGATCACATCTCCCTTCGGCATGATGTCGCTCGAGTTTTGAATCACAATGGGCACAACCGGTACACCGGCCTGCATGGCCAGGTGAAACGCGCCTTTCTTGAAGGGTGCAAGTTTTGGCGTGACGGAGCGAGTTCCTTCTGGCGACATGCAGACCGACTTGCCTTCAATGCGCATCGTGTCAACCAGCGTCTTCATGGTTTCGATCGCCTTTTCGCTATCTTTGCGATCGATCAGGACGACGCCGGAAAGCTCGAGTATCCGGCCGATCAGCGGCAGGTCGCGAATTTCTTTCTTGCCGACGCCACTGATGTCGCGGCGCAGGAGGCGCGCAATGATGACCATGTCGACATTGCTCTGGTGGTTGAAGACGAACACGGCAGGACGGTTCGACCAGAGATGATGTTCGCCCTTGATTTCAAGTTTCAGCCCGATGAGCGCACTGGCGGTATCGGCGAAGACTGAAAGCGAAAAATTCATCGCCTCGCGCTTGGAACCCGTCAATGCCCAGATCGGCAATCCGGACAAAAACGAACCCATCAGGGTGGCGGGAACCATGGCGGTGCGAATCCAGTCCGTCGGTGTCGGACGGCCCCGGCTGGCGAAGCGTCGCACAGGCCAGCCGCGCTCTTCCGCGATAGCCAGCAACCTGTTGCTCGGATTCAAGGGGCGGGCATTGCCAACGCGCTCGAGCAGTTCCAGATCATCCGTACTGTCGGAATAGAAGAAACTCTTGTCCAGATCGATCTTGAATTTCTTGGCAAGCGATTCCGCAGCGATGACCTTGCCGGACCCGAAACATATTGGCCGCACAACGCCGCCAGTGAAGACACCGTTTTCGACTTGTAAATTGGTACACAAGACGTGCTCGATATCGAGATCTCGCGCAGCGGGTACAACCTGGTAGGGAGTTGCCGACGAAATAATGGCGACGGTATGGCCTTTGCGCAGGTGTGTTTCCACCAGCGCACGCGTTTCCGGATAAACCTGGCGTGCAATATGCGACTTGAATACTTCTTCGCCAAACGAGGCGTAGCTGTCTTCGCGAACGCCTCGCAGAAACTGGGATGCTGCGAGCATCAGGGCAGGGAAGCCAAGGATGCCGATGCCGAAGCTGCCCATGACGCTTAACAGTTCAACAAAATCGCGGGGCGACAAATGTCCTCGTTTAATCTGCTCGCGGAAGAACGTTACCGCGGAATACCCGGAGATGATGGTCCCGTCAAAGTCGAACAGCGCGCCAATCTCCGGGCCGTCCGGCAGTTCATTGATCTCTGCGATTACGTCTTGATACGCCACGAGTGGCCCTCTTAATCGTCCATTGTAAGGTCTGTGCGATAGGCTGCACTAGGTAATTATACAGGACACCAATTGCCATATGACTGAACCCGCGTTACGCGGACGGAGAGCGGGGCACAGCCATCATACAAGATGCCGACTTCGAGTCGGATTCGGTCTAAAATGCAGCCGTTATGAAGGAATCGCCGAACAAAATCGCCGTCGCCCCCATGATGGACTGGACCGACCGGCACTGCCGCTTTTTTCTGCGGCTGCTGAGCCCAGGTGCAATGCTGTACACGGAGATGGTGACCGCGGCTGCGATCGTGCATGGCGACGCTGTTCGATTCCTGCGTTACAACGAGGAAGAACACCCAATTGCGTTGCAGCTCGGCGGCAGTGAGCCGGCGTGGATGGCGCAGGCGACGGCGATGGCAGCGAAGTTTGGCTATGACGAGATCAATATCAACGTCGGCTGCCCGAGCGATCGCGTGCAGAGCGGCCAGTTTGGCGCCTGCCTCATGGCACGACCGGATATTGTTGCTGATTGCTTCCAGGCTATGCAGAGCGAGACGGATATCCCGATCACGGTGAAATCCCGGATCGGTATCGATGACAGAGACGACGAGGAATTTCTGCGGACATTCGTTACGACGCTGGTCGATGCCGGGTGTAAGAAATTCATCGTCCATGCGCGGATAGCGATCCTCGAGGGACTGAGTCCAAAGGAGAACCGCACGGTTCCCCCGCTTAATTACGAGCGTGTTTATCGCCTGAAACGTGATTTTCCGGAGCTTGAAATCGTCATCAAT